>SDBU01000418.1_pt1 | contig 60241 bp, 56 predicted proteins | sample 2277071 | NCBI WGS metagenome assembly SDBU01 (sample SAMN10397929, study PRJNA504765) | marine sediment metagenome | isolation source: marine sediment core GS08_GC12, 126 cmbsf | place: Arctic Ocean: Gakkel Ridge, Loki's castle | collected 2008 | reverse complement strand
TTTAGCTATTTTCTCAGCTTCCTTTGTATATAGTTGCTTAGGGATGCATTTTAGTTTTAGTTCAAACTCAATAAAGGGGTTGTGTTTTGTTTTGTCTTTTATTCTACCGTTTAATTTGCCACCAACTACATTTTCTTTAAGATATTGTTTTAAAGAAGTATCAGCATAAACTCTAGCCTTATTTACCCCTATCCAAATATAGGCTCGAGCAACCCCAATAGCGCCTAGGGCATCTAACTTATCAGCATCGTGAAGAATTTCTGCCTCTTTTGTTTCTGGTTTGATGCCGGTGCGGTAGCGATGGGCTAAAATACAATTAACTATTTTATCTATTTTATCTTGAGGGTATTTAAATCTTTTAAGAATTCTCTGAGCCATTTTTGCTGACAATTTAGCATGACAAACCTTTCCTGTTTTATCTTTTTGCTCTTTGAGTCCAGCGACATCGTGAAGCAAAGCAGCAAGTTTAAGAACTTCTAAATCAACTTTCTTCAATCCTTTGGCTAATCTTAGACATAAATCATAAACTCGCATTGCGTGATTCAAATCATGTCCTGGGTCAACTCCAGCCATTTCTTTTTCAACAATCTCTTTAATTTTTTGATATTTTCCCTTCATGAATTCATTTAGAATTATACCCTACTTCTGATAGCATCGGAGGTAAAACCTCTAAAGGAATGCCCCGCAGAACATTATTTGGGCTACCGACCAATTTAGCAATGAAAGAAGAGCTGATGTTTCTGACAGGGTCATAGCCATGAGCATAAGTATTATAATTTGGGTCCTGATCAAGATATTTATTGATTTCCGAATCTAACAATGCTCTTATGAACACTTCTGTTTTAACCACTCTTGTTATTTCTTTCTGAGTTGAAGTATTAATCATATAAACCCCAGTATAGAAGTCGTAGCTCTTACCAGAAAGAGCTTTTAACCTTTCAAAAGCTTCTTCCCTGGATTTTGGCTTCTCTAAAATCTGGCCATTAAAATAGCCCACTGAATCCATGCCAATGACAATAGCTTCTGGGTGATTTTTAGCTACTGCTTGAGCTTTTAACTTTGATAGCTGTTTAACTAATTCTTCAGGGTTAGTTCTTTCCGCTTGAGATTCATCTACCTCACTGCCTTCTATTTCAAAATCAATTCCCAAAAAACCAAAGGCTTCTTTCCGATAAGGAGAAGTTGTAGCCAAAATTACTTTAAGCATACTGGCTGATTTTATTTAAGTCTCCATCTAATATAATTGGTTGCATAATAAGTATTTCGTGTGAAGATTTTACTTTTTTAGGTGAGGGTGGTGGGTATAATAAAAAGATTTTTTTGTTTAAATGATAAGTTAAACCAGCCTCCATCAAACCTGAAGCTCCAATATAACCATTGAGTTCGTTTCTGGGATAATTCAATAACAAAATAGCATCGCTCTCGGCAATGGAATTAAAGCATTTTCTAATAATATCATTATCAAGGCAGCGTTGGTAGTTCTCCTCATGATTATCTGTAGTTAAATTAGGATTATCAACAAACAGTTGCGTATCGCAAGGAGCTTCGGCCAAATGGCCCATTTCTTCTAGCTTCTTTTTTACTTCCAGCATCTCTTTGGCAAAATACATACTTCCACAAATGAAAATTTTCATAGTTTTATTTAAAAATCTTGTTTCTAATTTTAGCGAGTTTAGCTGGGCTGTCCAGTAATTGACCTTTGTGTAATTTATACAAAAGAGGAATAACACCACAATCTTTACATTTCCCCCAGCCGCACTTTCCCCTGTTCTCTTTTGACAACATCTTACAAAGGACAATTTCCTTTTTAAAAACCTCTTTTTTGATAATATTTTTCTTTAACCCTGTTTTACAGGTTAATTTCTTTTTCATATCTTCTGACTATAACTAAAAAGTTTTACCTATATCTCGCTAGGTTTACCATTAAAATCACCATAATTAATCTCCCTCAATCTCTTATCAATAATAACTGGTATTTTATCTCCGAAAGCGATATTAACAGTATCAACTGCCCTTTTTAAGTCAGAGTAGCAAATCAAGTCTATTTTAATATCTTTAAATATTTCTCTTAACCCTTTAGCTTGTTGGACACCATTTTGAGATAACTCGGCATCTTTCCAGCCAGAAGATATTTTAGCTTCATTATCAGTAGTAGCGGCATGGGTAGCAAAATATACTTTCATATATTTCATACTACCAAAAAACCGCCTAATTGGCGATTTTTTGCGAGTTTCTATTATCTCTTCTTTGACTTATTCTTGTTCCTATTTCTCTTTCTTGCTTTTCTGTCACGTCTTTTTTTGTTTGCCCAACCTATACCCATTTTTTTTCTTATCTCTTATTTTTTATTACAATTATGACCTTTTATTTTGCTGGTAACCTCCAATGGTCGAGACGAAGCCTCGACCATCTTAGCCCTGTGGAGGTTTGACCTGCACGAGCTTATTAATAAAGTTGCTGAATACTATCCACAAGTTCAGGGAATTCACCTTGCATAAAATGCCCCTTTTCCTTGAAAATTACTTTTTTGGCTTTCGGCAGGACTCTAGCATATTTTTCAACCTCAGCAAAGAACACCATGGGATCGTCTTCACTGTGATAAAGATAAATTTGGCCGCCTTGATTTGCAAGCTTTTCCAGAGAATCTGGCAAGGCAAAATCGGCCAAGGAATAACCAGCATCTTTTTCATCGTAATCTTTATCATCATAAGGAGCGGCGATTAGATATGTTGCCAATATTTTTTTAGGAAAATCATTTTCTGACAGGTATTTTGCAAGAAATATCCCCCCAAGAGAATGCCCGATTAATACGATGTTTTCTTCTAAATAAGGAAAGATTTTTTCGAACCAAATCTTCCATTCTTTATATTTAGAGTTTTGTTTGTTGGGCATTGAGGGTTTGATGACTTCGAAATCACTACCAAGATCCTTTTCTAAGGTAAATCTCCATCTCTTTTCTCTTTCCCTCTCTTCCTCTAAGTCAAAATTAGCATTTTTCAAATGCTCAAGATACGCCTCATAGTTCTCGTAAACTTCAGCCCCATGAATAAGTAAGATTTGTTTTTTCATACTTTCTTCTTTTATTTTATGTCTTGTTTTCATATTCTACCAAAAAACCGCCTACTTGGCGACTTTTTAAACTTGATTTGCTGGGGACCTTGAACAAAGTTAGAACCTGGTACTTGGAGAAAATTTAACTTCGGGGACGGTACAGGTCTGTGGGTAATTGAGGAGTTAAACTATCAACTATGGCTTTTTAGTGACTGATAGGGTAATTTTCGGCATCCCTTCAGTGGCTAGAGCCCCCGATCTTGAATCAATTTCTTTGCAAATTCGCCTTGCGGAAATTAATCTAATCACTACTTTAAAATGGTAAATTAAAATAATTACCACAAAGGCAAGAAAAACTTGGTTGAAAATAGCGCCCAGAGCAAGAACCAAAAGCCTTATGTCTCTTTTCATATTAATAGATTTGAAGAAGTTGACTAAACTTAATTTTTTCCCAACTGATACGGCAAACTTATTGGGCATATACCCATCAAGTCCAAGCCCAAGCATAATAAGCAAAGCCATTGGCAGTATTATTTCGTTGCCGGTAATTTTTAAATAACCCAAAGCCATCCCGGCGACAATTGCCGTATCCACATATTTATCCAGACTTGCGTCAAGAAATCCTCCCCATTTTGAACCCAAGAATTTAATTCGGGCTAATTCACCGTCACAACCATCAATAATTGATATAAACTGAATTAGTAATCCTCCAATTAGAGTCCATGGATAAATACCCTTGGCTAGTATGAAAAATGTAAGAATTCCGATTACAGGAATTGTAAAAGAAATTATATTTGGTGTTATGGGTGTTTTGATTAAGAAACGAGTTAAAAAGGTAGATACTTTCCTGTTAATTTTTTTTGATAAAAATCCATCAGCAGGCTTTGTAAGTCTTTTAAGAAGTTTGTTTTCTGCAAGTTTGATATCTGCATAAGTGTCGCAGTCTGACCAAAATCTTCCTTTAATGTTAAATGCCCTCAGTTTTCCTTCTTTTGCAATAACTCTCATTCCATTAGTCAATGAATTTTTATGATCTGAGATAGTTTTTTTTAAAACTTTAAAAATATAGGGGGAGCAAAAAAACATCCCGGTATCGTAAGCGTTATAGACATCAAGATTCTTGTTTATTGAGGTAATTTTGTTATTTTTAACTAAAACTTTTGTGGTGTCATCTATGTCCAAAACAGAATCCAAATTTTTATCTATAACGAGAGCGCATTCGTCTTTTTTCAATTTTATCCTCTTAAGTTTAACGAGTGTCCGCCAGTCAAAAACATGGTCAGACATCAGGAGAATAAAATTTTCTTTAAAATAATCTCTCGCTTCAAAAACAGAAATTCCATTCGCCTTCTCCCATTTATTATTCTGAACATAAGTGATTGAGACACCAAAACGGCTTCCGTCGCCGACTGATTCTTTAAGTTCTTCTCCTTTATAACCAGTAACAATTACAAACTCAAAAATTCCTGCTTCTTTTGCCGCCAAAATTATTCTTTCAATAATCCTTAAACCCAATAAGCTCATTAGAGACTTGTGTCTCCCGCGAGTAACTGATTGCATTCTTGTACCATTACCGGCTGCAATAATTAATGCTTTCATAGTTGTTTTCCAAATTAAAAATAAAAAGGCTGAGAACACGCATTCAGTTGGTCTAAACCGCTCTGTATATTACTCTCAGATTAATCGACCGCCTCTCTTAAAAGGCAAGATTGGCTGGTCAAAAAGCAGTTTATGTCGTCCACTTGTTTGCTTGGTTCCAACCCATTCATCGTAGAATAGCTTAAATTTGGATTTGTGTCAATATAAAACCCCACTAATAAGTGGAGTAAGATTGTGCTGGCAATCTCGGTCTGGAACCAAGGTTTTAAGGGTGTTCTTGGGGCCTTTTAGCGTGTTCTACCGGCGTGTCTCGGTCGAGGTGTTTTTATACAAAACTCGCAATTTTTTGGGTTAATTCGTCTTTTCCTTCGTTTGTTTTAGCCGAATATCCCAAAACCGGTATATCTCGCGCTTCTTTTTGGATTGAGGAAATCTGTTTTTCCACGGCGCCTTTAGCTAATTTATCAATTTTGTTTGCAACAATGACAATTTGATGTCTATTTGCCTCAAGAATTTTTATCACATCCCGGTCGAGGACAGTCAAGCCAACATTAGCGTCAATAATTAAGAAAACTGCTTTGGGCCTCGTATTGGAAAATTCCACATACCAAAAAATCCTTTTAATAATTTTGTTGCGCTCCAATATCGAACGCTTCGCATATCCATATCCGGGAAAATCCGCAAAATAGAAAGAGTCATTGATGCGGAAAAAATTCGCTTCACGTGTTTTCCCTGGTATCTTGCTTGTTTTTACAAGATCTTTTTTACCGACTAAAGAGTTGATCACGCTTGATTTCCCCGCATTGGAACGGCCAAAAAAAGCGACGTGCGGTAAATTGTCTTTCAAGCCGTAATCGTCCCCGATAACACCTTTAGCAAATTCTGCTTTTGATATTTTCATAATTCTATTTTTCTTCTGTCTTTTTCAAAATTAAATCATTGAGTATTTTCTTGACGAACTCAATGCTATCCTGGCTAAATATGGAAATTGGCGTTACATTCTTATTTAACTCTTTAAGTTTCCCTACTGCCTCAACAACAATGCCAGAAGAAACCACGTCTTTTTTGCTTATAAAAAGATATTCCGGCTTTTCCAGAAGCAGTTTATTGTATGCTCCTAATTCGCTGCGCACCGTTTTATAATCTAAAACCGGGTCGACGGAATCTGCGGCGACAAAATGAAATATAATCTTCGTGCGTTCTATGTGCCGCAAAAATTTAATCCCGAGGCCCTTGCCCTTAGATGCGCCTTCGATAATCCCAGGAATATCAGCAAGTATCAGATCGTAATACACACCTAAATTGGGCTCCAAAGTCGTGAATGGATAATTTGCCACTTTGCTTTTAGCACGGGTCACCTCGTTAAGCAAGCTTGATTTACCGACATTAGGCAGCCCCACAAATCCCACATCAGCAATCATTTTTAATTCAAAGCGAACCTCAAGCGATTCTCCCGGCTTCCCATATTCAAATTCTTTAGGCGTTGTATTGGTTGATGACCGAAAATTAAAATTGCCCTTTCCTTCACGTCCGCCCAAGGCAATCCGTACCCGCTGGCCGATTTTGGTGATCTCAACGTATCGGCCCGTTGCCAAATTACGAGCAACGGTTCCTACAGGAACCGTTAAAATCAGGTCCTTTCCATCTCTGCCGTTGTGAAGTTGCGGGCGACCGTCCTGTCCATTTTCAGCCTTGACTTCTTTTTTGAAACGGAATTTCTTCAGCGCAGTCAAATCGGAAACGCCTTCAATAAAAACACTCCCTCCCTTGCCGCCGTTGCCGCCGACAGGACCTAAAGACATTTTTGTTTTATTAAACGCCACCATTCCCTTTCCTCCGACTCCCGCTATTATTCTTATTGTTACATCATCAATAATCATATCATTAGTATAAGCTATTTTAATTCATATTAAAAATTAAATACCATGCTTATGAATAAAAAACTGCCCTAAGGGGCGACTTTTTGAACTTGATTAGCTGGCAACCTCGGTCTAGAACCGAGGTGTTTCTTAAATTAAACTTTCACCTCAGATTTTTCCTGCCTTTTGGCACGGACGCGATTAATTTCTGCAAGAAATTGCTTTCTTAGGCGAATGCTTCCAGGAGTTATTTCAAGATACTCGTCGTCATTCATTATCTCTAACCCCCCTTCAAGAGTAAGTTCTGTTGGCGGAGTTAATGTTATTGCCTCATCGGATCCTTTCGCCCGCATATTAGTAAGCTCTTTTCCTTTTGTCGGATTTACCGCCATATCTTTCCCTTTGGAAACGTTTCCAACCACCATGCCTTCATAAACTTCCGTTCCCGGACTTATATAAAGTTCTCCCCGTTTCTGCAAATTCCAAAGAGAAAACCCAAGAGATTTCCCATTAGCCATAGAAACCATCGAACCAACTGTCCGGTGTTCTATTTCTCCAACATAAGGCTTAAAGCCGATAACCCGACTGCAGATTATTCCCTCGCCGCGCGTGTTTGTCATAAATTCTCCGCGATATCCCAAGAATCCCCTTGTTGGTATTTCAAAAATAATTATCGTATGGTTTTGTTCCGGACGTATATCTGTTATAACCCCCTTTCGTTTGGAAACTTTTTCTATAACAACGCCCGTCATCTCATTTGGCACGTCTATTGTGATTTCTTCAAACGGTTCAAGTTTTGTTCCATTTTCTTCTTTAAAAATAACTTGAGGTTTTGAAACCTGCATCTCATAGCCCTCCCTTCTCATATTTTCAAGCAAAATAGCAATATGAAGCTCACCGCGGCCATAAACCTTGAAATAATCACTTGAAGAAAAATCTATTTTCAGCCCGACATTAACCTCCAACTCCTTTGCCAATCTTTCGCGAAGCTGCCGAGTGGTAACAAATCTACCCTCTCTTCCACCAAACGGCGAATCATTAATCAAAAAAATAAGAGATATCGTCGGCTCGTCAATGTTAATAGCCGGCAGCGCCTCCTGCGACGGATCGGCACAAATAGTTTCGCCGATATAAATATCCGGCAAGCCAGCAACCATCACAATATCTCCGGCAGACGCCTCATCCACTTCCCGTCTTTCCAGCCCATTAAAAGTGAACAACTTAGTTATTCTTCCTGCCCTTGTTTCACCCGATGACTTTTTTACAAAAACATTGCTGTTGGATTTTATTATCCCTTCATATATTCTGCCTATAGCTAGCCGGCCCATAAAATTGTCGTAGCCAAGATTAAACGGCTGGGCCCTTGATGGTTTTTGGTTTAACTCATCAGAGGAAGCTATTGGGACTTCTTTGATTATGGTATCCAAAAGCGGACACAAATCTTCTGAATCGTCTTTTAAATCAAGCTTGGCAATTCCATCTTTAGCAATTGAATAAACAGTGGTGAAATTCAATTGTTCGTCGTTCGCGCCAAGCTCCATAAAAAGGTTGAATATTTCGTCTTTCGTCCATTTGGGTCGGGCGGCCTGCTTGTCTATTTTATTTATAACCACAATTGGTTTTAAACTGAGTTCCAAAGATTTTCTTAATACGAATTTTGTCTGCGGCATTGGACCTTCCTGCGCATCAACCACTAAAAGCACGGAATCAATTGACCTTAAAACTCGCTCTACCTCCGAACCGAAATCAGCGTGGCCAGGAGTATCCACGATATTTATTTTTGTCCCGCGGTAAAACACGGAGGTGTTTTTTGAATAAATGGTAATTCCACGCTCTTGTTCCAGAACGTTTGAATCCATACTCACGCCCCCTTCTGCAGCTCCAGTCTGGTGCATCAGAGCGTCTGTCAAACTTGTTTTTCCATGATCAATATGAGCGATAATAGCAATATTTCTTATTTCCATACTCTATTCAACAAATGTTAGCGCCATCCCCCGTTTATTCCAACGACCGGTGCGACCAATGCGATGAATGTAGTCATCGTAAGTTGCCGGTATGTCATAATTAATGACATGACTAACGTCGGCAATATCAAGTCCTCTTGCCGCAACATCGGTTGCAACTAAAATCTGAATGCGGTTATCCTTAAACATGCCTAGCGCTCGCTGACGTTGAGAATTATTTTTGTTTCCATGTATTGATTCTACCTTAAAGCCCTTGCGAAGAAGCGTTTTTGAGATTTTTTCAACTCCGTGCTTAGTTCGTCCGAATATGAGCACCTTATCGAATTCTTTTTGATTCAAAAGATTATTAAGAACGTCTAATTTTGTTTTACCTTGCTCAATTTTAATAATATCCTGCTCAACGTTTTTTGAAGTGTCTCTAGTCTTAACCGAAATCCTAACTGGATTTTTGGTAAATTCTCTGATAATCCCTTCTATCTCATTTGAAATGGTTGCTGAGAAAAAGAGTGTCTGTCGCCCCCTTGGCATCTCGTTCATTATGAAACGAGTATCGTTGATAAAACCCATATCAAACATTCTGTCTGCCTCGTCCAAAACAACAGTGTTAAACTTAGACAGATTAATCATCCTTCTCCCTATCAAATCTTTTAACCTTCCGGGTGTGCCGATAATTAAATTGTAATTACGACGAAGTTCTGAAATCTGCCCACCAATACCTACGCCTCCAACGCAACAAACAGAAAAGATTCTCAGTCCCCTCGCAAAAAATTTAAGCTCCTGGTCAATTTGAATGGCAAGTTCCCGAGTCGGAGCGACAATCAAAATTTGCTCTCTTGAATTTTGCAAAATTTTATTGATAAGGGGCAAAAGAAAAGCGGCTGTCTTCCCTGTGCCGGTATCGGCAATACCCACAACATCAAAACCATTAGTGATGTGCGGAATAATTTGATCTTGAATTGGCGTTGGTATTTTGTAACCTTTATTTATAACAGCCGCTATTAATCGCTTGTCAATTTTAAAATCCTGAAATTTGTGTTTGGGTATGAAATTTTCATCATCCTTACCCTCGGCAATAATCGCTTTGTTGATAAACTTTGCGGGATCTATTCTTATTTTGGGCCGTCCCATCGGATTTCTACGGCCCAAACCCAAAGAACCCGCAGTTCTGTAGTGAGATTGAAAAAAGTATTTTTTCGGTTGCCTATTATTAAAACTTCTTGTACTCATATTTTTTTCTTAAGGGGTTTTCCCTGTAACTCCGGTCTTTTCAAATAAAAAAAGACCCGTTGGTCTCGTAGATTTTTAAACAATACTATGAGATTCAATTACATTAACAGTATATTACAAAACTAATATTTTGTCAATATACCGGTCTCTATTGCTGCGGGGCTTGGACGACGTTAGAACCTGTTTGAAGTGTCTATAACACAAAAATAACCGATTGGGGTTTCAGTAACTTCCCCGCCCCAGCTATTAACCTCGTTTCGTGTATATCTTTTGATATTACCAAACCCTTCGGCTTGGAAAATATCATCTTTTATTTGTTTAATTTTAAGTCCGATTGATTTAAAGTAAGCTAAGCCCAGATCATTAGTAAACTTTTCACCATAGACAGAAAGAATTACTTTCTTGCCCAACCTTTTCATATTCTCAATTGCTATATGTTCATCATTGATATATCCCAAAGTATTATTAAGGCATATTACATAATCAAAGCCAGAGAGTGGTAATGATTGAGTGATATCACCCTCCACTAACCCTGCCTTCAAATTTGCGACTTTCAAATTATCTTTAGCAATATCTAACAACCTCTTCGCAATATCTAAACCTGTAATAACTAAATCTGGTCTAACCCTCAACAAGGAAATTATTCTTGTCCCATCCATACAGCCAACTTGAAGAACCTTAGCCTTCTGAGGTATTTCTTTTTTTAGCAGTTCAATCTCGGCCAACCAATTATCCCTATTGATCTTTGGAATATTATCTAACTTATCACAATTGATATAAAAATAATTTCCCATAATAAACTAATTCTATCAAAAAACCGCCTCCTTGGCGATTGGTTAGAATTACTCCTCAATAAAATCCATCCTGTCCCCCACTGTCAGTCCAATCTCTTTTGAAAGGCCTGCATTTATCTCCAAAACATATTTTGCATTCTTGCCAGGATTTATACTCTGGCAAAAAGATTCTTTACACGGCTGAGTGTTTTTACTTATAAAAACAACCTCATCCTCTCCATTGATCCAGATTATATCTAAGGGAATAAGAACGTCTTTCATTCGAAAAGAACGTTCTTTTTCGTCCTTGTAGACAAAAAGCATACCTTTGTCCAAATCTAACTGGTCCCTAAACATTAGCCCTTTTCTCTTTTCCTCGGCGCTTAGAGCTAATTCAACCTCAAAACAATGGTCTTGAAAGCAAACCCGCGCCTCTTTCTTATTGTTAGATTTAGTTAACATTATCCCAATAATAATTATCAATAATATAGAAAAGAAGATGAAGCCAAAAGAGATATTTCTCCGCATAGAAGTATTTTATCAAAAAACCGCCTGATTGGCGATTGATGGAGGTTCGGCCTCGAACAATTTAATACCATACTATTTGTCACTTCGTCGTTTTACTCCTCAGTGCCTTCTTCACCATTATTTATAGTGCCGAAGGCCCTGATGAACGAAGTGAAAATCTCGTCACTTCTACTTTCGCTCCGCTCAGTATCAGTGTCTTCGTCGCTATTATATATAGCGGGCCGAAGGCTCTGAGGAGCAGTAGCGACGAAGAGCTGCGGGTCGTGGACGACGTTAGAACCAGTTTAATGTCAATCTAACGCTAATTTTCGTTGTACTCATACTTTAGAATTAAAAAAGATTATTAGAGGGAGCAACCGGATAATTCGGCTAATTGCTCAAGGGGTTGCACTCCCACTGCTCTTTCTTTGCCCGGAAAATCCCAAGCAGGAACTGATCTAATTTCTGCTTCCTCGCAAAGATGCCTTGTTTCCACAGCTGTGCATTCAATATAGGGTAAAAAGCTTACGGCATCTCCGAACATCTCTTTTTGTTTTTCGCAATAAACACAATTTTCATATCCGTAAAGCTTTACTCCCTTTTCGGTTAAACATTTAGCCAAACTCTCTAACTGCCAGCTGGAAACTTCCTCTTCTTCTGGCTCTACCCTGTGTATCTCTATAACTCTTCTTTCTTCTCCAGGTATCTCTATAATTCCTTCTTCTAACTCTTCCGTAAGTATCTCTATAGTTCCTTCGGGTGTCTGGATCTCTAGTGTTCTACTCTCTTCCTGTCTTTGTCTCCTCTCCTCCATTTCTTCCTCTGATAAAGAAGGTGCGGGGGAAACTTTTAGTTCAGTGGAGGTAAAAGCCTTTATTGAAGAAATTGAAAGAAAGAAAAAGCATTTGTTTGCTGTTGTTACTCCAAATTCTCTACATCTATCTTCAAGCGATGCGCATATCTCTGGCGTTGCTTCTGTTTCTTCTATGCAAAAAGCTTCAATTTGTTTAAACGATTTAAAAGTCTGAAGAGGAAGTTCTTCACACATCTCTGATGGTCCTCCCTGTTCTGCGCAGAGAACTCTGAGTGATTTAGACGAGTCAAAACCCTCAAGAATTTCCTCTATCTCTAATTCCTGTTGAACATTCCTTTGGATTCTCTCTCTTGCCTCTGCTGGAACTTCCACCGGTAGAGAAACTTCTTCTGGAACATCGCCCAAAGCATCTTTTTCTTTTAATACTTCAACTGCTCTTTCATGTCCTTTTATCGAAACTGCCATTGCTCGTTCAATAGCTGGTTTTGTCTGCTCTGGAACTTTCTCATAAATTTCAGCTAAAACCTCCAAATGCTTAGAGGTTGCTTTTCCAACCCTAGCCATAACTTGTTCGGTGTTCTGACCTTTAGCTTGTGCTTTTTCTGCCCTAGCTATACTATTTTGTAATTGCATTCTATATCTTTCCAGGGTTTTTTCTACCAATTCCGGCTTTCCTTTCTCTACCACAGCTTTTGCTTCAGCTAGTCTTTCAGCAGCTAAGGTAGTATATCTTTCAGCTTTTTTGAGGTCGCCAAAGGTAAAGAAAGTGCCAATTTCCTCTATAATTGTCTCCAGAAAGTAGAATGGGCTGTCAGGAGTAAGTCCCGGAGACGGCAGTTCAACCTCTTGGGCCTGGGCAAAATTAAAAGACGCTAAGAAAGATAAACTAATTAAAAAAACTAAAAATTTTGTTTTCATGTTTTTGTCTTTATTTAACTTTATCCCCTATTTATATCGTACCATAACAAAAAAACCGAGAAAACTCTCGGGCGGAATTTGCTGGCCACATGGGACTATGTTAGAACCTGCTTTACTAAATAGTCCCTCTAAAGTGTAGATTTATTTACCTCTCTTTTGATCAATTTGATCTTGAATCCAAGCATCTCCAGCATCATCTATTTCCTTTTGGCTTGGTTCGTTATGTGAATGCCTTCTTCTATTTCTATTTTCCAACGCCGCTATTATTGCTTTTCTTTCTTGTTCTTTTTTTCTAAAATTACTCAATTCATTTAATAGTTTTTCATTTTTCATAGAAGATTCTTCATATTTACTAAATATTTTTTTGGCGAGATCAAAATTTTCTTTTGCCATTTTTCCGAAGCTCTCTTTAGAAGAATTAGCCTTTTCTAATTCTTTCGCAATTTTTGAAATAGATAAAATTCTTTCTTGTTCTTTTTTCCCCTCCAAAAGTCTTTGATTAACTTTCTCTTCGATAAAATCGTTTACATTTTTCAGTTCCCCCTTTATACCAAAAAAATTAAACTCTTCCATTGAGAAAAATAGATATGTGAAAATTTTCCGGAAGAAAAACAAAATAATCAAAATAGTTACTGGCCACATCAGAACTTTTAAGAATTCTATAAATTCTTCCCAAGACATGTTGAGAAGAAAATATATTAATGCCGCAATAGCGAGAAAGGCCAATAGGGGGAAAATCCAAATAACCATATTCCTTAATGAGATAAAAATAATTTTAATTTTTTCTTTCATAAGTTTTCTTCTTCTTTTTTAACCTCTTCAATGTATTCCTTGTGACTTTCCTTTTCGACAGAACGGAATATCCAAAAGAAAAAAATAAATGCTATCGCTATTGTTATAAATCCAAGGATTGTTAATTCGAAAACAACAAGTACAATCCCCGTTAAATAGAAACTAAGAGAAATAATTCCTTGAATTTTAAATTTTCCTTTTTTCATATTATTTTATTGTATTTCAGTCACTTAAACCCCTTACGCGATAGCTGGCATCCTCGGCCTAGAACCCGAGTTTTAAGGGGAATTTCGAAGGTTTTGGGAGTGTTCCATTGACCCGTCTCGGTCGGGGTATTTTAATGGAAAGCGTAAATGTTAAATATCTACGATAGACGAAGCGGGTGAAGGATAACTGCTATGTAAAACTTAACTTCCGAGAAATTCGTCTTGAAATTTTTTAATCCAAGATATCATGGTTTGAACTTCATCTTTTTCCACCTCTTTAAATTTCCCATGGTCTGCCTTGTTTCTCAAATCTGCCCAAGCGGTAATTTGCTTTTGTTTGAATTTGTTATAGATTTCAGCCTTTGCTAGTCCGACGTTAAAAATTTCGATACTTCCTTTCTCTGGTGTTTCAATCTGATTTATTTCGCAAATTCTTCGAAGACTATTTTCTAACGCCGCGCCAGAAAGAGAAGTCGCTGCAATAAAATAGCCTTTGTTAAATAGTTCTTCTGCCTGGTCGATAAAGTCACCTAGAATTTCTGCACTAACTAAGGATCTTAAATCAAAGAGAAATCCTTCAGAGTAGTCTGCATAGGCAGCTTCCAAGATTCCGAAACACATTGTGAAAAAATAAGAATTGCTAACCATTTCTTTGTCCTTGGAAATGTTTACTATTTCGAGGTAATGCGGACTATCCTTTCCGCAAACACGGAGTATTAAGTTAGCTGCCTCAGACCTAAATCTGAGATAGTCAACTGTCGATGGGTGTCTGTATAGTCCCTTACTTTCGGTATATCCACAGCGTTGAAGGATTTCCCCTCCATTGGCCAACAGCTTCTCAAACTTTTCTTTTATTTTCTCGGAAGTTTCCATTTTTATTTTTATTTAATTATATTATTAAATTTATGCGTCTCGGTCGTTCGATACCGAGCACAAGACTGCTGGCACTGTGGGACTATGTTAGAACCTTTTTGGTTTCAAATAATCTCGTAGTTTGACAATATATCATCAAGGAATTTTTTTGTTGGCCAGTTAGACATTTCTTTTCCTCTTTTTGGATTTTAGTCTTACACACCTAACATTGTTAGTAAAGTCATCTCCGCCACTCTTTTTTATTGTTCTTCTTGAACGGATTATCGACCCGATTTTATTTGTTTTTATTAAAGGATGCTTAACTTTAGCCATATTAAAATAATACCAGTTTATTAGTTCGCAGTACAGATTAACGTACTACGTTCGTATTGATCTCCACGCCGCGACAAGCTTCAGTAAGTGTGTACCCGCTATCGGAGAAAGCCTAAAACGAGCCGGAATCAAGGCACCAGCATACTTGATAACTTCAACTCTATTTTTTTGTTGCGCAATTGCGTCCAATACTGCGAAAACCAAAGATTCTCTCTGAAGATCTGAAATAGCTGGCTCTTTCCAAAGCTGATAAAAAAATTCGACTGCGACACTCATTGCTGACCCGAGTTCGATACTTAAACCAGTGATGCCCGCTAATACTCTTGTAAACGCGCCGTTATTGATCCACCCCACTGACTTCGCGGCATAAAGAAGGGTCTTACCACTTATGGTCGTATGTCGATAATGCAACTCGCATAGCGATACATTTATTTTCTCCAGATCGTCCAAGGTGACTAACTCTTTTTCAACGGCAATAATGGCAAGGACCTGCGTCCAAAATCCCTTCACAGCAAAGTCATTTTGGGCGATAGCTCTTGTCCCATGATCATCGGAATAAAGCGGGCAGCTACGCTCTTTGGCAATCATCATGGTATCTACGAAGCTTACTCCGATGGTTTCATAGAGCCGTTCTCGTCGTTCCTTGGGAAGTTTGAGAATTTCTGTCATTGGTGCGACTATGCAGTTCGCCGCAATCCAATCTTTTATCTTTTGAAGAAATGTAATCTGCTTTTGGATATCTTCTGCGGTTACCTCCTGTCGGAAATACTGACCACCCTCTTTCCAAACTGTCATGAAACCCTTAGAACCGAGCCCACTCTTTTGAGCGATTTCCTGCGTAAGAATATCTATTGTTGATTGAGCAACGAATACTTCTTTAAAACTATCACGGAGTAGATTCAAACGATCTATATTTCCAAGGGTAAGGAGTGCCGTAAGGTCAACTACCACAGTCTTTGACTCTCGAACAGTTTTGATCGCATCCTGTCGTTCTCTTTGAGTTCCAGCGCAGCAACGTATGCCGATGCGCGAATTATTTACCAGTCCCCCCCAAACAGTTATCGGATCTCGACCGATGAGATTCGCGAATGTACCGATTGTGAGTTTGCCTTCATCGTAAAGCTTCTGCACACGTAGGATGTGTTCATCTCGTCCAACTGTTGAATCCAAAACCTGCATCAACTGATTACGGGTTTCTTCCTCTGTGTTCGGATCAGTTTTTACTGTAAACCTCTTGAGGGGCGGGTTATCTCCCTCACCAAACAGGTGCGGAAACATGGCCATGGTTTCATGAAGAGCGTGGACATATTTACTTTTTATTTCCATAATCTTCAATCGAGTTTCCGATGGTTTACCTTTATCCTGCACGATTTCGTCATTTACCTTTTTACCCATGAGCCTTTTAGCAAGCGGATCGTTTGGACTAAGCGCGTCTTTGTCGCTGCCAGGGTTCTCTTCAATCACATACCAGTGTTTTGGGCTTCCCGCTTCTTCAACAGCCACAGCCGTGTCTATACCTACCACCCTAGGAGACAATTGATCATCAAGAGACTTTTCACGATCAAAGAAAATACCAATATATGTGGTATGGGCATCACCATTTCGCGGTGAATTCTTCCGCAATACATATGCAATCTCCAAAGCTTTGAAGGACATATTTCGTTGTGCATAAAGCCAAACAAGTTGCCTAGTTGCATTAAATTTAAGATAGTTAGGAAGTTGAGATAGATCAATGGACCCATGCAGGAAAGCATCCAGCTTTTCCAGTTGGTCATCTCTTAAAAGATAAGTAGCCCATTTTACCTTAAAAGCTAAATCTTTTGGATGATCTGCAAGATATTTTTCGGAAGCAACAATCGCATTCTTAAGATCGCCCATTGAATCCAAAATAGATACTTCGACGTCATATATGAAACGGCTTTTCTCTTTTTCCGGCACCGATCGAGCAGCTTCCAGGGCTTTTTCGTACAGCTCTGCTTCGTAATAAGAATAAACCAGCTTACTCACAAGTGGAGAGCCGCTTCGTGGGTCAACCAATCGCTCGTATAGTGGCCACGCATCTGCATAGCGCTTCGATACATACAGCTCATCTGCGAGTTCAAACAAACCCCGAAGGGGTGTATCATCTGCAATATAAGTCCGCGCATCATTTAGAAGTTGATTGTGCGCACTGAGATTGTTAGCTCTTTTTTCAATCCGAGCGGCAATAACAAGATCCACAACACTTCCGGGATTAGCCGCTCGCAATTCATTCGCAATTCTTCGTGCCGAATCAAACTGCTCTTTACACATGTACGCATGAATAAGTAAGCGTTTTTCCTCCGACAGAAGATCACCGGATTTTTTCGTATTCTTTATTGATTCCTCAAGAATCGGCATAGCTGAATCGTCGTCCTCGCGTTCGTGGAATATTTCTGCGAGTAGGAGTGCGACTTCTGGCACCTTCGGATTACCTAAAATTTGTTTAAAGATAGCAATGGCATCCTCGCTTTTTCCTTGTTCGTGCAATAAAAACGCTTTCTGCCTCAAAAATCCTGGATTATCCGGTTGTAGCTTTATTGCAAGTTCTGTGTCGGCTAAAGCCCTATCTTGATGGCCCAGCAACTTATGTGCAACGGCCCGATTTCCAACCCAATCGGTTCTGTATTTGAGCGTCTCCGAATTTTCCAACGCACCAATAGCGTCGTCCAAAAGAACAAGCGCACGTTCAAGTTTCTCTTTATCAGCAGATGTAATTTGTATCCCCGATTGAACATCATGCCGTTTCTCAAAAGCTTTTAAAATAGCTGTCGCAAGGGTCGCTTTGAGATCTGGCGCAGGTTTACTTGAATCCGTATTATCGATTGCGATTTCAAGCCAATGAAGAATTTCTGGCTCCATTTCGCGTTCGCGGGCCGCATGCGCGATGGCGTATGCAACCGACTCTTTCTTTCGTAAAACTTCGGGAATTCGTTCGATGATAGACTGAAGACTTTCGGTTGGCGCAGCAGTATAAGCCAGAAGTTCGTTTGCTCGCTGACTTAATGGATTTTTTTGTAGAACCTGCTCCACCACCTTAGCAGCCTCTTCCCGCTGCTCAAGAAAAAGATGTCCAAGTGCTTTATTGCACAAAGCTTTTTCGTCTTCGGAGTTGTATTGAAAAGCCTCGACAAAAAGCACGCCGGCCTTTTCCTCATCTCCGAGCGCAGCAAGCGATGCCGCCTTATTGGTCAAGATACGAAATTTTATTATGGCCGTTACATTCGGTTTAAGTCTTTTTTCGAGTGCTTCAATTCGGTCAAGTGCTTCCTTCGGACGACTGGCGTTCATTAAGTCTCTGATTTCGTCAATTTCCTTACTATATTCACCCGTGAGATCACCACCGTTCACAATCGATTTCATTAATTCTCCAACTACATTAATGTCGCTTCTAACATTGCTCACGTCTTGCACGATGTCTTTTGTATCCACAGACTGTTCGATCTGCAACTTGAGTATTGAATCAGATGTACGCTTTACCTCTTCGACAATTTTTGCGCTTACTCCAGTAGCAACAATGTGATATTTATCGAGTAACTCTGGATAATTACCGAGTATATCTTTGATATCATCCCATGAACACACTCTTACAGAAAAAAGACCCTTGGCCATATTTAATTCTGTAAGTCGTCCGGCCTCAGTCTGAAGCCGAACATCGCTTTTTCCTGTATACGCGACTACAAACTCACTGAGAGCGGGCGTAAACTTTTTTGCATCTTTAACTATCTGCCGAAGTTCGGGAACCGTAAGAGAGTCGGCGGCGAGGGCATCCCGTTTTTTCCACTGTACACCGCCAGTATTTCCAGGGTGTTTTCTAATATCACCATGCACATCAACCCCTGCCTGCGGTTGACCTGTGCGCCCATTTCTTTGTAGCTCTGGATTCGCCCAAATTTTCGACCAGAGGTCTCGACAAAATCGCTCGAATGGCTCCCAGTCTGAGAACGCAGGAATTTGGAGAGCTCCTATATCCTGGGGTGGTAAACTTGATTCGGAAGCAGACGCTACTCCGGATGCTTCTTTACCAATAGGACCCCTTATAAGTTCAGTAACCTTCTGAACAAAATCCGCCCATGGTAATGTACCTTGGTACCACATCACGCCCAAATCCGTGCGATGATGGAGAATACGCATAAATTTCTGCCAGGTGATACCAAGGGGCTTAAGATCACCTTTCCAACAATCCCACAAGTATTTAGGAAGTTTGTTTCCTGCCCAAATGACGTACGTATCCCAGTTTATTCCGGGACTATTAAGCTGGTTCCTTTTTAAGGATTGCATCCAAGTTCGCAATTCAATTGGTTCAGATGGAATACTTAATATCATACCCCTAGTATATGGGATATAATACAAGAAGTCAATAAAAGTTATCCACAGTTATCAAAAAACCGCCCAAATGGCGATTAGTTGCCGGGACCCGGCCCCAAACAAAGTTCGGTATCCCAGACGGGTACGAGTCTTGGACGTCGAGACCCGTCGTGAAAATAGGTTCAAAATGACCCGTCTCGGTCGGCCTCGATACTGCGCTGACTAGTGCTGCGGGGCTTGGATTCGAACCAAGATAGATAGCTCCAAGGGCTATTGTCCTACCATTAGACGACCCCGCAAAGATTAAGTTGTTTGACAAGATTCAATTATGGCCAGCTCTAAAGGAAGCTGAGGGATTGAGGAATATCTCATTTTATTTCCTGCTTCCAAAAAAAGATTTAAAATCTGACGAAGCTCTTCTTCTTTGAAGGCAGCTGCTTGTTCTTGGAGCTTTTGAAATTCTTCTTTGGTCAAACCAGTGATAATTGGATTGGCTGTTTCCAAACCAGTTATCTTCAAAATCAAAGCTTGCCTCAAATAACCAATCAAAGATTTGTTAAATTCCTGCAAATCAGAACCTTTCTCAGCTATCTCATTTAAGAAACTAATTGCTTCAGGAGCTTTTTTTTGACAAAGAAAATCAGAAAACTGGCTAACCAAACCTATTTCAACCAATCCTAATAAATTTTTAACATCCTCAGCCTTAATTTCTCTACTTTCTAAATTTCCGCCAAAAGATAAAACCTGACCTAATAAACTTTCAGCATCTCTAATTGAACCTCCGGCATTGACGGCTATCAGCTCTAAAGCTGATTTTTCAACTTTAACTTTCTCTTTTTCTAAAATAATTTCTAATCTTTTAACAATTTCAGGTAAAGTCAGTTTTCTAAAATCAAATCTTTGACATCTGGAAATAATAGTTGAAATCATTTTATGAATTTCAGTAGTAGCTAAAATAAAGATGGCGTGAACAGGCGGTTCTTCTAAGGTTTTCAATAAGGCATTAGCTGCATCTTTGGAAAGCTGATGAGCCTCGTCCAAAATAAAGACTTTGTATTTGGATTTTGTCGGGGCAAATTTTATTCCGTCTCTCAATTCTTTCATTTCATCTATTCCTCGATGAGAAGCAGCATCAATTTCAATTAAATCCATTGAACGATCTTCCATGATCTCAAGGCAAGAAGAGCATTTATTACAGGGTTCAAATTCATTATCTTTCCGATTTTGACAATTAAAAGACTTAGCAAGAAGTCTGGCAATGGTTGTTTTTCCCGATCCCCGTGGGCCAGAAAACAAATAAGCATGAGAAATTATTCCTGATAAAATACTATTAGTTAAAGTTTTAACAATATGCTCTTGGCCAATGATTTCAGAGAAGGTCTGGGGTCTATATTTTCGATAAAGGACTAGGCTGCTCATGTTTTAAACACTAAATATTTATAGCCGATAAAGTTCCAGGCAGTTATTCCGAAAGCAGCAGCAATCCCACCGACATTGGCCCAGAGTGTTTCAGATAAACCAAACTGTGGACCAATGACATTTACCACCAAAGAAGCAACCCCAACATTAAGGCCAAGTCCGATTAAGGTAACTACAAAAAACTGGCTGAATTCCTTGCCCATTCCTTTCTTCCCCATTTTCTCAAATGCCCAAAATTTATCTCCAAAATATTTAGCACAAGTAGCAACAATAAAAGAAATACCTTTAAAAACTGAGAACAATACCCCGGCTGTAATTGCTGAACCCCACATTAAAAGATTTAGTACGCCAAGATCAGTGATGGTGGCCAAGACACCGATTAGCAAATACTTGGCTAACTGGAAAATCCATAAGAACTTTTTCCCTAAAAGCCAGCTAATCCAAATACCAATTACCGCTAAAATTGGGAAAGAAACTGCCAAAATCAAATCCAAATAATTTATATTAAAAGTCGTGTCTTTCAATAAATAATAGAAAAACCAAGCTGTAATTTCACCCGTAATCAAAGCTAAAATGATATCTATTCGTTTCATTGCCATATTTTAGCATAATTTTCCCAAAAAACCAAAGAGTGGTAGAATAAGTTAATATGCTTAAAGTCTACAATACTCTATCTCGAAAAAAAGAGGTTTTCAAACCGAGAAAAGGAAAATCAGTCAATCTTTTTGTTTGTGGGCCAACAGTTTATGATGTCTCCCATATTGGCCACGCCCGGACTTATGTTGCCTTTGATATGATGGTTAAATACTTAAGAGAAAAAGGATATGATCTTTTTTATTTACAGAATATCACTGATATTGATGACAAGATTATCAAAAGAGCCAAAGAGAAAAAGATAACTCCGCAAAAATTAGCCAAAGATTTTGAAAGAGAATATTTAAAAGATATGAAAAATCTGAAAGTAGACAGTATAACAAGATATGCCAAAGCAACAACTCATATTAAAGAAATCATCAGTCAGATTAAAAGACTTTTGCAAAAAGGCTATGCTTATAAAATTAAAGATGGTATTTATTATGATATTAAAAAATTCAAAAAATACGGAAAGCTGTCAAAAAGAACGGTTTTGCAGGCCGAAGACGCTGTTTCTAGAATAGACGAAGGAAAGCAAAAAAAGAATAAAGGCGACTTTTGTTTATGGAAGTTATCTAAGGAAAAACCAATATGGAAATCGCCCTGGGGACCGGGGAGGCCCGGCTGGCATGTTGAAGACACAGCCATCACCGAAAAGTTTTTCGGCTCCCAATATGATATCCATGGCGGCGCAAGGGACCTGATTTTTCCTCATCATGAAGCTGAAATCGCCCAAATGGAAGCAATTTCCAATAGAGCACCTCTGGTCAAATACTGGCTTCATTCAGGATTTCTGACAGTTAGAAAACAGAAAATGGCAAAGTCTTTGGGTAATTTCATCACAATTGGAGATTTTCTGAAAAAACATTCAGCTCGGACTTTAAGATACCTCGTCATTAAAAACCACTACCGCTCCCCTATTGATTACAACGAGAATTTACTTTTACAAACTGAAAGAGAATTAGAAAGAATCGACGAATTCATCGTCAAACTTAATGCATTGAGACTAAACCTCAATCAATCGAGGTTCGGCCTCCAGAAATTTGGAAAGGAGTTTGCTATGGCGATGGAAGATGATTTCAATACGCCAAAAGCTATGGCTGCTATCTTTGAATTAATGAATAAGGGGAACTCCTTAATGGATGATGACCTTCTTTCTCGGAATGATGCTAAAAATATTTTAGAGTTTTTGAAAAAAATTGACCGATTCTTTAACTTTATCTTCTGGCAAAGGCCAAAAGAAAAAACCCCAAAAAGGGTTTTAGAATTAGTTAATCAACGAGAGGAATGTCGGAAAAATAAACAATGGAAAGAATCTGATAAACTGAGGGAAAAAATCAAAGAATTGGGCTTTTGGGTAGAAGATACTAAAAAAGGTTCGAAATTGAAAAAGAGCTGAGATTTGACTTCTATTTAGAAGCAAATCTCAGCCCCTCTCTGTCTCTCCCTCCAATTAGCTTAGCGGTGGCTTTTCGCAATGCCCCTTAACGCGAGAAGGATTAAGGGAATTACGCGTTGAACTTCAAGTGGTTCTTGGCTTAAAACCTCGGCCACATAAGGATCCAACTGCCCCCTTGTTTCACTTCCCTTCTCGGTTCTGGGAGATCGGTAGCCAGCCAGAACAAACAACTCCTCTTCGCTATCATCACTAAGACCTAAAGCCTGGGTGACTGCTAGCAAAATTGTAGCTGTTGGGAAACGTTCCCTTCTCTCTATGCGTCCTAAGTGCGATGGCGATACCATCATTTTTGCGTCAGGATTTGGTCTTGTTCTCTCGCAAAGCTCTACTACGGTTAAGCCTGCCATCACCACTCTGTATTCTTTGATTTTCTTGCGTAACAAATCTCTGCTTTCCTCAGTTGATCCCATTTATTCTTTTGTTCCTCCTTTTTCCCTTTGCTAGGAATTATTTTGGCTTAAACCAATCTAATCTGCTCTTATTATACATTTTATTTATATTTTGTCAATTATCTAAAATAAGTTGGGCACCTCCTTAGATTAAGAAGGTGCCCCTGTTGTCGTGCATATTATAGTTGTTAAGAAGCAACTAGGGAGGTTCTTCGTCCACGTTCACCATAACAGTTTCTCCTTCAATTCCCAGCAGATCAACCCTCCAGCCAATAACTCCCGGTAGCCAAAGATTACCCTGAGCATATATATCTGCCAACGACCGGCTAGTAAAAGTCATAACAGGTCCTTTTCTTTGAGAAATAGGGCCGGAGCCCTGTCTTAGAATTACTTCTGAGTCTTTTCTTGACTGGTCTTGTTCTGGAATACGAGTCAAAATCACCCAATTCGCTTTTTGCATTTCTTCCCATTCCTCCTTTTTTGTTTTTATTATGCCTTTTATTTACTATTTTGTCAATGATTTACTCCTTCTGCACAAATCATAAAAAGCTAAAACCTGGTCGGCAATTTTGGGCCAGGCATATTTTTTTGCTTCTTTAATCCCCCATTCCCCCATTTCCTTTCTCAATTCTTTATCTTTTATTAAAATCTCTAATTTTTTAGCCAAAGTTTTGTAATCTCTGGGTTTGACTAAAAATCTTTTCCCCTTGCCTTTTTCTAATACTCCTTTATAGCCCTTATTGGCAAAAGCTACCACCGGCTTTCCAGAAGCCATAGCCTCAATTAAAACAATGCCAAAGCTTTCTCCGTAAATAGCCGGGCTGCAATAAATGTCAGAAGTTGTGTAATAAGAAGGAGCTTCTCTTTCTTTAATTCCTTTTTCAAAAATAACATTTTTTAATTTATTCTTTCTAACCCAGCTCAAACAATTTTCCTCCAAGGGACCGTCGCCAACTACAATCAGTCTTAAGTTAGAATAATTTTTACTTAGAATCTTATAGGCTCGAAGCAAATAAATTAAACCTTTTCTTTCTTCAATCCGACCGAGAAATAAAATATTGATTTTATCATCAATAAATCTTTCAAGCTTGGGAACTTGAGGGTAAAATTCGTTTAAATCTATGCCGTTGGGAATAACTACTGTCGGTCCCTTATAATGTTTAAAAAGCTTGAGATTCAAAGGAGCTACTCCAATGATGCCGTCTATTTTCCACTGGGCAATTTTGTTAAAAATATAAATAAGACCAGGAAAAGTTCTTAAGAAACTACTTCCCTCAATATTGGCATGAAAAGTTAAAATATTAAGGGATTTGGACCTTTCTAAAATCTGGAGAGCAGAAGGAAAGCCAAAATTATGAAAATGTAAAACATCGAATTTCTCTTTTTTTAAAACTCTATTAATGGCTAAAGGATTAAAATTTATACATAAATCTGACTGACTGCCACTGAATTTTAGAGAAAAAGAAGTCCCCAATAAAATGACATCTTTACCGTAATTCTCTGTTCTTGTTCTTCTGGGAGCAATAATCTTTGATTGGATTCCTCTTCTCTTAAATTCTTCGTGCAACCCCAAAACATGCCTTTTGACTCCGCCAGGCTGGAAAAAAGAATGAAAAGATATTAAACCAACTTTCATAGACTTGTTGTTTTTTTAATTTTATGCTAAATAGAAATATATGGCAAACGAACTCCCCGACAAATTACCACCTCAAAATATTGAAGCTGAGCAGTCCTTATTAGGCTGCCTGATGCTTGATAAAAATGCCATTATTAAGGTGGCTGATTTTGTTGGACCTAAAGATTTCTACCGAGGAACTCATCAAGAAATTTACCAAGTCTGCCAGGAGCTTTTTGACAAAGGAGAACCAATTGACCTTTTAAGCGTTGTTAATCGTCTTAAGGAAAAGGGTCTGCTTGAGGAAATTGGCGGCAATAGTTATTTAACCGAATTAATTAACACTGTTCCTACTGCTAGTAATATCTTAAATTATGCTAAAATTGTCCAGCGAAAAAGGATTTTGCGAGATTTGATTGATACTGGCTCAGAAGTGGCAGCCTTAGGCTATAACGAAGCTGAAGATCCCGAGGTTCTCTTAGACCAAGCAGAAAAACAAATATTTAGTATTGCCCAAAAAGGGATTTCTCAAGATTTCTTGCTGGTTAAGGAATCCTTAGCAGAAGCTTTTGAACGGATTGATAAATTATCAAAACATAAAGAAGGTCTTCGGGGTTTAGCTACCGGCTTTACCAACTTAGATAATATTTTGGCTGGTTTTCAAAAGTCTGATTTGATAGTTTTAGCTTCTCGACCCAGTTTAGGAAAAAGCGCCATGGCAATGAATATTGCCAGTCATGTTGCTATCAATGGAAAGGTGCCAGTGGGAATTTTTAGTTTAGAAATGTCAACAGATCAAGTAGTTGACAGATTAATTGCTGACCAGGCTGGGATTGATCTGTGGCGATTGAGAACTGGTAAGCTTTCTGCAGAAGGAAATGATAATGATTTCTCCCGGATTCAACAGGCCTTAGGTGTATTGTCAGAAGCACCAATATATATTGACGACTCTGCTGTAGCAAACATTTTACAAATGAGGGCCTTGGCTAGAAGACTACAGGCAAAGGAAGGATTAGGGCTAATCGTTGTTGATTATCTACAACTAATGGAGCCAAGGAACACTCAAACTACTATGGTTCAGCAAATGACCGAAATCTCTCGCTCCCTTAAATCATTGGCTAAAGAATTGAATGTTCCGGTTCTGGCTCTCTCTCAATTGTCTCGAGGGGTAGAGCAACGTTCACCCCAGATCCCCCGTTTATCTGACTTAAGAGAAACCGGAGCAATTGAACAGGATGCTGATGTTGTTTTATTTATTTATCGTGAAGATAGATACCGACCCGACACCACTAGAAAGAATATTGCTGATATAATTATTGCTAAACACCGTAATGGTCCAGTTGGTAAAGTAGAACTATATTTTGATGAAAGTAGAGTTGCCTTTAGAAACTTAGAAAAAGACTATCAGGAAGAGTAATGCATCCTCCTTCTATTCAAAAACTTATTGATTTATTTTCTAAATTTCCGACGGTCGGGCCAAGAACAGCTACCCGATTTGTTTTTTATTTATTAAAATTATCGAAAGAGGAGATCGAAGAGTTAATCTCTACTATTTCAAAAATTAGAGAAAAGGTAAAACTGTGTAAATCTTGCTTTCTACCTTTTGAAAATGAAGGAGAGTTTTGCCAAATTTGTTCTAATGCTAGCCGAGATAAAACTTTACTTTGTATCGTTGAAAAAGAATCAGATTTGCTTTCAATTGAAAATACTAAAAAATATAAAGGTCTCTATTTCATTTTGGGCGGTACAATTTCTACCTTAAAGAAACAGCGTGCTAAAGAATTGAGGAAAGATAAGTTGCTATCAAGGGTGAAAAGTTCTGAATTTAAAGAAATCATTATTGCTATTAATCCAACTACTGAAGGAGAAACTACTGCCTTATATTTAGAAAGATTATTAAAGCCCTTGGGCAAAAAAATAACCCGGCTTGGCCGGGGTTTACCAGTCGGAGGAGAGCTTGAATACGCTGACGAAGAAACCTTAGGCTCAGCTCTTGAGGGGCGTAAATGACTAAGCTGTAACTATTTTAACAATCTCTACTTCGGTAAAGGGCTGGCGATGGCCCTTTTTTACTTTATAGCGTTTTTTAGCTTTGTATTTAAAAACAATTACCTTCTTAGCTTTGCCCTGCTTTAAAACTTTACCAATAACTTTCACTCCTTTAACAAGTGGACATCCGATGTCCACTTTTTTGTTTTTCTCCAATAACAAAACCTGGTTAAAAGTAATCTCACTCCCTTCCTTTTTACTCAGTTTCTCAATCTTTAATTTTTTACCAGGAGAAACAAGATACTGTTTTCCCCCGGTTTTAATTACGGCTAACATATTATTTTAACTTTTTGGGTTCTTCTTTTATTTCTATTAACTTCTCGACTTTGTCAGAGAAAAGTTTAAGGCGATCTTCCGAACTGTCATAAGCAGAAGAAGCATTTTTTATGTGGTTTCCAAGTTTCCTGAAATCACCCATCAATTTATCAGCATCAGCCTGAATTCTATTTAGTCTTTTCAAAATTTCTTGAGTCTGACGGGATATCTGAGTATCACGGAACCAATCAATAATCGTCCTTAAGGTTAAATAAATCGTGTTAGGGGAGGATAAAACTACTTTTTTACTTCTGGCATAACTAGCTATATCCTCTCCCCTTAAATTGAACATTATCTCATAAAAAATCGCTTCGGCAGGTATAAACATTAAAGCGAAATCAACAGTATCTTCGGATGGTAAAATATATTTTGTTGAAATTTCATTTATATTAAATTTTATATCTTGAATAAGTTTTTTTTGGAAGATTTTCCTTTCTTCTTCAGTCTTAGTTTCTTTCATTCTTTCAAAGTTGTCAGAAAAGAATTTAGCGTCAATAGGAAGGAGCTTTTTGTTTGGCAACTTCAAAACAAATTCTACCTGCTTACCTGAAGAAAATGAGTAATTCTGTATACAAAGTTCTTTCGGAAAGTATTCGTTTAGAATATGACCCAAATTTGCCTCTCCCCATTCTCCTCTTAATTTTGGTGTTCTAAAAATCTCTTGGAAGGAAGAGATGCTTTTCATTGTTTCCTGAACCCCCTTCAATTCTTCGCGAATCTGAACTGTTTCCTTGGTAAAAGAAGATATTTGTTTATTCATCTCCTGAGAAGTTCCGCTAACATTATTTCCTATTTCTCTAAGCTGACCAACAATCTCGTTAATACTTTTTTGCATATCACCGATAGCGCCTGACTGTTTTTCATCAACCTTTGATTTTCTCAACCAGAAAAAAAATGCACTGCCGGTAACCAGAACGAGAAAAATGATCAAAATGAAGTAGGTCTCATTCATGGAACCATTTTAGCATTATCTGAAGAAGATTTCAACTAAGATAAAGGCGAGGTAAATCCCCAGTAAGAAGAGAGCTTCTTTGGTGGTAATTTTACGTTCGGTCCTGACAAAAAAGAAGAAAAAGACTGCTGAGATTATTAAGAAGAATCTGGCAATAGCAAAAGGTGAGAAATCATCAATTTCTATCGGACAGATTAAAGCAACAATCCCTAAAACTAAGGTGGAAGCTACGACAACCGAACCCATCAAATCTCCTAAAATCATCCAGTTGCGAGCTTTTCTGGCAGCAATAATGGCAAAATAGGTTTCAGGAATAGCATTGCCCAAACCAATAATCAGAATTCCAACTAAGGCCAAAGGAAGATTTAAGCTTTCTGAGAAAAAATGAGCTGACCTGACCAATCCCTCAGCAGCTATTAGCAGAAGGACTAAACCTAAAACTAATTTTCCTAAGTCTTTAACGAAAACCCTAAAATCTTTAATGATTGAAATTGACTGGCCGTCATATATTTTAGAAAATCTTTCTTTTTTGGAAAAAAGCCAAAGGATATAAAAGACAAAGACTGAAATCAATAATATGCCGTCTCCCCTACCTAATTTGCCGTCTAAAATCAGAAGTAAAGGAAGAATGGCAATAAACATTGTAAAAATAGCTGAGGTTTGGACCATTTTGCTCTTAGCTGGCAGTCCTTTGGCAAAAAAGGCAGCTAAAGCTACGGCCAGAGTCAAATCAACCAAGTTTCCGCCAACAATATCACCAAAGGAAAGCTGAGGTATCTTATGAAGAGCAGAAGAGATGCCAACGAAAAGATTAGGAACAGCAGCAGCCAGAGCAACAAGGACAAAAGCAACCACGAATTCCCGCCAGCCCAAATACCTAGCTATTCTGGCTAAAGCTTCAACCAGTAATTTCCCTGCTCCAAAAAGCAAAGCGCAAGAAGCAAGAAAAATTAAGATATATAAAGTCATATTAGTTTTTTAGAAATAAAAATCCATTTCGTTGCTTCAATAAAGATTAATTCAATTGTCCCCAAAGCCAGAATAATTAGCCAATCATTAAATCCAAGAGGAACGGTTTTTAATAAAGCCTGAAGTCCTGGTAAATAAATAGCAAAAACAAGCATTAAGATCCCGATCAGAACAGCTGCTACTAAGAACTTATTTGAAAAGGGATTAATATGCCAGAGATTTCTTCTTAAACTCTTGCAAGAAAAAACATAAAAAAGAGAGTCAATGGTTAAACAGGCAAAAATCATAGTTCTAACATAGCTAAAATCATGATTTTGCTTCCAGAGCCAGAAAAATAATCCCAAAAGTATTAAATCAGTAATCAAGCCGATAATAAAGATGATTACCTTCATCTCTCGAGTTAACAAGGGAGCGCTACTTTCTTGGGGTTTTCGTTTCATTAAATCTTTTTCTTTAGGCTCAAAAGCTAAAGCAATATCAGGCAAACCATCCTCAACCAAATTCACCCACAAAATCTGAACCGGCAGAATTGGCAAAGGAAATCCAGCCAGCAGGGCTCCAGTAATTAAGATTACCTCTGAAAAACTGTCTGCCAGAAGGTAGGTTATAACTTTCCTAATATTGTCTAAAATGGCTCGACCTTCTTCTATAGCCGCCACAATAATACTAAAACTATCGTTCAAAAGAATTAAATCAGCGGTTTCTTTAGCTACTTCAGTTCCTGAACCTATAGCTATGCCAATATCTGCCCTTTTTAAAGCTGGAGCATCATTTATGCCATCGCCGGTCATGGCTACCACCTTACCTTTTTTTTGCCAAGCTTCAATAATTCTTATTTTATGTTTTGGTTCTACTCTGGCAAAAACTTTAATTTTCTCTAATTTTTCATCCAATTCTTTGTCTGAAAGTACATCCAAATCTTTTCCCTCGCAAATGTTTTCCTGTTTAATTTTGTATCCTAATTCTAAAGCTATAGCTCTGGCCGTAAGTTTGTGGTCACCAGTAACAATGATTGGCCTCATTCCTGCCTGGATACAAACCTTTATAGCTCCCTTAACATCTTTTCTTAAGGGATCGTGCAAGGCAATAAGTCCCATAAAAGTTAAATTCTCAATCTCCAGGGGCCCAAGCTTTGCTTGGGAGGATGAAGTGGGTGGGTTGTAGTCTAAATTTCGTACTTGATACTTCGTACTTCGTATTTCTCTGTAGGCTGCTCCTACTACCCGGTAGCCTTTTTTGGTTAAACCTTCCAATTTTTGATTAATTTTTTTTAATTTGTTTAATTCTATTTTTGAGAATTCAAGTAATCTTTCTGGTGCTCCTAATACATAAAGGCGACTAGTATTTTCTGAAATTTTATGAAGAGTAGCTCCGTATTTTCTGATTGGGTCAAAAGGAATTTCGTCAATTTTTTCTTCCTTCTGCTCAATCTCTGCCTTTTTAAATCCTGCTTGAGTTGCTGCTATTAACAAAGCTTTTTCAGTTGGCCTACCTCGAACTCGCCAATCTTTCTGAGGGTCTTTGGGATTCTCAATAAAGGCTTCGTTGGCCAAGGTAGCTATTTTAAAAACTAAATCTTTACTATTTTTTTTGTTATCCAGGGTAAAAATTTCAGCCACTGCCATTTTCCCCTCAGTTAAGGTACAGGTTTTATCAGTGGCAATTATAGAAGTGCTGCCAAGAGTTTCAGCTGCCAAAAGCTTTCTGACTAATCCTTTCTTCCTTAAAATCCTTTGCATGCCCAAAGCTAAAATTACAGTCAAAGCTACAGGTAGACCTTCGGGAATAGCAGCTACGGCTACCGCTACCGAAGTAATAAACATTTCCAAAAAGGTATTACCGGTAACCACTCCTTCAATAAAGATAAAAACAGCAATTGCTCCGATAACTACGCCAATAATCTTGCTTAAACGAGCTAATTTTTTCTGAAGAGGAGTTTTTTCTTCTTTGGTTTCTTTGACCATTTCAGCTACTTTTCCTATCTCGGTTTTGAGTCCGGTCTCAGTAACAGCTACTTTCCCTTTACCATCTTCAACTATTGTTCCCATATAAACCATATTGTCTCTATCGGCTAAAGGTATATCTTTTAGTAAAACATCAGGATTTTTCTTGGCTGACAACCACTCTCCAGTCAGAGTCATTTCATTTATTTTTAGATTGTGAGATTCTAAAATTCTGCCATCAGCCGGTACTTTAACACCAGGATTTAAAATAAAAACATCCCCAGGAACTAAATCGCTGGAGTCAATAACTTTAATATTTTTATCCCTAATTACCTGAGCTTCATATTCAACTACCTTTTTTAATTCCTTTAAGGCTTTACTAGCTTTGCTTTCTTGAAAATAGCCAACAATGGTATTGAGAAGAACTGCTCCAAAGATAACAATGCTGTCAGCGAATTCTTTTAAAACCAAAGTGACGACGCCAGCAACAACTAGAATATAGATCAAGGGACTCTGGAATTGTTCAAGAAATATCCTTAATCTTGATAATGGTTTTTCCTCTGGTAGTTTATTTTCTCCAAACTCTGCTCTCCTGGAAATAACTTCTTTTTCAGTCAAACCCTTTTTCAGGTCAACATTTAATAATTTGGCTGCTTCTTCCCGGGATAGATTGTGCCAAAAAACTTTAGCCATTTGATAATTCTCTGAGAGCGTCGTTAGCAACCCATTGAGCGCTCTTTGAGTTAATCTTTTTAATTTCTTTGGCAACTTTAATTGCCTCTTTTCTCAATTTAGAGTTTCTCTTGCCAATTTGCCTTAACGCCCAGTTAACTGCTTTTTTAACAAAGTTTCTATTATCTATTGAGTATTTTTTAATAACCGGAAAAAACTTAATAAAATCTTTGTCTTTAGCTCCTTTATCGTGCCAGGACAAACAAGCCATCAAGGCAAACCCAGCCCGCCTGACAAATTCTTTGTCTTTTTTAGCCCATTCAATTGCTTTTTTCCAGGCAATCGGAAGTTTGTCAAAAAGATTCATGCAGCACTGGTCGCACAAATCCCAGGAATTAAAATCTTTTACCCATTGGTCCATTTGTTTTCCGGCTACTCGCTTTGGGTCGTCAATCATACTGGCCAATATCCTCACTTCGTGGATTTTAGTCCTCCATAAATCCTGGGCTAATTCATGGTCTTTGCCGATTTTTTTAGCCAAATTTCTTAAGACAGGGACTCTCACCCCTAAAGCATATTTGGGGTTAATGCCGAACCTGGCCATTCCTTCTTTGTCTTTAGGATTGGAATGTTTTTTTAGCTGAGCAACAATTTCTTTGCAAGTCATTTTTCTATTCTACCAAAAAACCGCCTGAAAGGCGATTGATTGAGATGGTCGAAGTCTCACCTCGATTAATTTTAGTGGCCCTAAGGGGAATCGAACCCCTGTTACATGCTTGAGAAGCACGCGTCCTAACCGCTAGACGATAGGGCCATGGGACAGGAGATGATGATTCATTTTTGCTTATGATTTGTACGATAAGAAATAAGGTTGCTTTCTCTACTGCCATTTAATAGCTACCTCCTTCTAAAGATTTGAATCATCATCTCCCTTATTAACTAATTTATCATAAAAATTGAACTCTGTAAAAGTGAGAGCCGCCTCGGTTCAATTGAACCGAGGCGGCAGATTGGTTGAAAGTGTAGCGAAGTTACGTTAGCTTCACAATTGCAGCTCATTGAGTTGCGCCATGACCCTGCTTATCGGCCGCTCCAAGCATCCCAGTTGATATTTCCAGCATTTCCACTGATCGTCGCTAATGCCGTTACTATTAAGCTTGGCTTCAAGCGTTTGCTTGTGAGCATTGAGAATGTTGAGTTTCTTGTTTAACTCTATTCTCGATTCTTCCATTCTGTCGACCACATCTGTCGGAATAGGGATAGGTTTCATATAAAACATTTTTCGCTCCCTTTCATTTTTAACTTAACGAACTAATAAAAAGAACTATCACGGGCTCATTTAAGAATCTCCTCCTCTGTTTTTATTTTGGTTCTCAAAACCAGTAAAAAACCGATCCTGAGGACCGGCTGAACCTTTAAAAACTATTTAATTGAAAATTCAGCCGGTACCCTGATCGGTTAATTTAAAGATAAAATAGAGCTTGAAAATCAACCTTAACATCATTTTAACTATGACGTATTTTACCCTATTTTGTTACAGAAGTCAACGCCTGGGAGATTTCCACTAAATTCAGATCAAAAATTGTTCCAATAGCTACTGCAGCCAATACCTGGTATATTTCTTCTTGATTTAAAGTTTCTCCCAGCCAAATTGGGACAATGTTTCCCTGATTATTTATCTTAAAATTCGTCCCGCCATTCGCCCTGATATCGCTGGCTTGAAAATCAGCTCCTTGACGAAAACCAAAAGTCAGAATTTTAGCTGGTGTTTTCTCTTTAAACCTTCGGGTATTATTGTTGTCAAAGTTTAAAATCAAATACTTCTTTTTTGATAAATCCTCTTTTTCTGGATCAGTAGTAAATAAAAGCTCCTTTTTAATTTTAAAAGAAGGACCCAAGATACGAGAGATAGTTCTTTTAACCATCTCTTGATTGGCGCCAACAGCTACAGCTATTTTGGGTTTCTGCCAGGGAAATGTTAGTTTTTCAATTGGATTCATACCCAGTAGAAGAATTTTGAATAATTATCATCATTTTGCTGCCCCGCAGCTTTTCGAAATTTCTCTACGGGGCATAGTCTGGTGGGATTTGATAGTAATCAATAATCTGCTTGGCTAAGGTATGGAAGATTGGTACGGCTGAATGTTCAGCAGTTTTAGTTTCGGGATTATTCAACTTTACCAAAATGAGAAATTGAGGATTAAAGGCTGGGGCAAAGCCAATGAAACTCTGCCAAGTTTTATCTGAATAGCCCGATTTCGCAATTTCCAAAGCGGCAAAAGATATTTGGGCGGTTCCGGTTTTGCCAGCAACGTAGTATCCTGGAATTTGAGCAGATTTAGCAAAACCGTTTTCAACTACACTGACCAACATGGCGGTTAATTGAGAGGCAGTTTTTGGGGAAATTACTAAATCATCTTCAATCTTAGGTTTAGTTTCAACAATATAAGGTGTAATTAATTTGCCGCCATTGGCAATAACACTGTAAGCTCTGACTAATTGAATTGGGGTCATTTCAATTCCTTGGCCATAGGCGGCGGTAGCGAAATTTATTTCTCGACCCTGCTCCCATCCTTCACGAAATTCTTTGTTTTCCGGAATGGTTTCTTGAAGGTCAATTTTGGTTCCCTCAAAGAATCCAAACTTTTCAATGTATTCAAAAAAAAGTTCCTGGCCAAGCCGCTGCTCGACAAATACAGCACCAGTATTAACTGATTTTTCCAAAACCTCAGTCATGGTTATTTCCGCGGTTGTCTCGCCCCGGTAAATTCTTTGCTCATAATTATAAATAGGCCAGCCATCGAGCTTTACTACTCCCGGGTCAAGATAAGTGGTTTGAGGGGTAATTTTTCCTTCATTTAAAGCAGCGGCAAAAGTAATTGGTTTAAAGACCGAACCTGGTTCAAAGACTTTCTGAGTGGCTGAATTCTGGCAAACATCTAAATCAGTAATTTCTGGATATTGGTTAGGATTAAAATTAGGGAAATTGGCTAAAGCTAAGATTTTTCCAGAATTAGGTTCTATAACTATAATTTCACCACTTTCAATGCCTAAATTTTCTTGAGCTTCAGCTAATAATTTCTCAGCTATAAATTGAATGGAGTAATCAATGGTTAAAATAAGGTCTTGACCTGGATTTTTTCTATTTCCCTTTAAAGTTTCGTCATACCCTCCTTCTATGCCGTATTGTCCATTTTTGTCTGCATCTAAAAATCCAATTACCTGAGAAGCCAAATTCTCTTGAGGATAATAGCGACCGGATTTTTTTTCTAAATGAATTCCGGCTAAATTTATTTCTTTTATTTTTGCTATCTCTTCATCAGTCAATTGCTTTTTAATAACTTCGTAAAGATTATCTTCTTTAAGTTTTTCTAAAATTGAATCTTTGTTAAGATTAAGAACTTCAGCTAATTTCTCAGCTGTTTCTTCTTTTTCTTCAACTTTTCCAGGAGAAGCAAAAACTAAAAACCAGTCTTTATTAATAGCTAAAGGTTCTTCATTCTTAAAGAAAACCTCTCCCCTTTCAGTTTCTATTTCTTCCCCGACAGTATATCCTTGAGATAAGGCTTTATAAAAATCTCCTTGAAGAACTTGAATAAAAAAAAGCCGGCCAATAATAGCCGCTCCGAAAAGAAAGATAACTACCAAAATTAGATTAATCCTCCATTGTTGTATGCTCATTTTGCCAAAACCGTACTTTCTAGAACCCGAATATATTCCACCTTTTCTGCCTTTTCAAAAATTTGGGCATAATTCCCCATATTCCTTAAAGAATTAGCCTGGGAAAAATTAATTTCCAGCATTTTATTCTCTTGAGTGAGTTGACCCAAATTCCTCTCGTATTCTTGGATAAGATAAAACTCTCTAGTGTAAGCATTAAGCTGAAAAATACAAACAATTAAAAGAGATAATGTTATTAAAAGGCCGGAAACCCAGAAAATCTTCAAACTTAAACCTAATCTAAAAGTTTTTGAAATTGGTAGAGTTAAAACTAAGGTATTGTTCATGTTTTGATTGCTGCTCTCAGCTTACTAGACCTTGAGCGAGGATTAATTTTAATTTCTCTGGAATCAGGCCTGATTGGTTTTTTGGTTAAAATTTCAATTAAATTTTCTTTATTTTTTTCTTTTAGGAAATTCTTTACAATCCTATCTTCCAAAGAGTGAAAAGAGATTACCACCAATTTTCCACCAGACCTTAAAACTTCTATAGCTTGAGGTAAGGCTTTCTCCAAATTATTTAATTCATCATTGACGGCAATTCTTAAAGCTTGGAAAGTTCTGGTAGCGAAATGAATGCGCTGACGTTGATACTTGTAAGGAATTGCTCTTTTAATAATTTTTACTAATTGAGAAGTGGTTTTAATCGTATTTAATTTTCTCTCTCTGATAATTTCTTTAGCAATATTTCTAGCAAATCTTTCTTCTCCAAATTCTTTTAAAATCTTTTCGATTTCTGGCCCTGACCAATAATTTACTACCTTCTCAGCGGTTAAGGGATTCTTAATGCTGTATCTCATGTCTAAGGGTTCTTGCTTCTGGAAGCTGAATCCCCTGTCCGACTCTGACAGATGCCAACTGGACATACCCAGGTCAAACAATATACCAGCGACCGATCCAAACTTCTCTTTTTTGACAATATCTTTTAAGTTGACAAAGGAATCACAAGCAAGAATTACCCGATTCTTGAAATTTTTAATTTTTAATTTCCAATTTTCAATTATTTCTTGATCCTGATCAATCCCCAGTAATTTTCCCCTCGGATCAGTTCTTTCTAGGACAGCCAAAGCGTGTCCTCCCTCGCCAAATGTGGCATCAATAAAATTTTCGTTGGGCTTGGGATCTAAATATTTAATTACTTCTTTTTGCAAGACTGGAATATGCATTATTAGACGCCGAGGTCTTTTAGCCTTTCGGCTATATCGCCGGCTGCTGTCTCGGTTTTCTTTTTGCTCTTTTGAAATTCCTCCTCATCCCAAATTTCAACCCGGTCATAAAGGCCGACGAAAATGATTTTCTTTTTTAAGCCGGCGTAAGCTTTTAAATAGTCAGGGATCAAAATCCTTCCTAAGCTGTCAATAGAAACCTCCATTGCCCCACCCAACATTAACCGGGAAAAGCTTCGAGCGTCAGCCTGAGCTAGAGGCAACTGAGCTATTTTTTTAGCCAAACTCCCCCATTCTTTAGTAGGATAAAGAAACAAGCATTTGTCTAACCCACGGGTAATGACTGCCCTTTTACCCAAAAGCTGTCTGAACTTAACTGGGATAGCTAATCTTTTCTTTTCATCTATTGAATATTTGTATTCTCCGATAAACATAATTTATCCACAGAAATGGGTAGTTATCCCCAGCCTTATCCACATTTCCCCACTTCGCTTCCATTATCCCCCACTCCAATACAACGGTCAACCTCTCTACCCCACCTAGAAAACACCCTAAATACGAATAAACCCCTTTACCTTATCCACAAACAATCCACAATGCAGCAAAAACAAAGAACAGGGAGATGATTTCCCTGTTCTTTTAACTGCCCCTCCTTGCCTTAATTAGCCTCTTCGTGGATACTTGCCGCGAGCCTCTCTCTTTATCCGAAGGAGAAGTTTTTCCTCTTCTAGATTTAAAGCATATTGAGGAACTGGCTGCTCCGTAAAAGAGCCCGTGGCCAAGCCGTGCAACGCTTCGATCTGGACCTGATGTTCAATTAGTAGGAGTCGCTCAGCAGCTTCTTCTGCTCTTTCATTGGGTGAGATATCTTCATACCGCAGGTAAATCACCTTGCCCTTATCGTACTCAGGAGCTACCCGCTGGCAAAAAATGGGAATGGGTTGTTGTCTGCCGACTTCTTGATAAAAACGCGTGTGGACGTAAATCCGGCGCACCCCGAACATGTATTTCCCCCCGGGACCCAAGTGTTGATTGAGACCATCGTAGCGCTTAAGTACTTCTGGTGGAGTTAACGGCATCCAGCCAAGTTGGTGAAAATAATCAACTGGCTGATGTTTCTTATTATCCAATATATTCAATAACTGCTCAGCCAAATTGTCTGCCCTAGGAGAAATTGTCCAACTATGACCCGGGGGAAAGCCCTTCTCTATCGCTGCCTGTATGCCAGCAGTTCGTATGCTGCTGGAGACCACCGCCACTGTTTCCACCAAGCCACGTAGCCTGCCGCCTGGCTTTTCTGCCTCCAAGATAGCCAGGTTGGTTGCCCCGCCACCTGAAATAAAATTCACCACTCTAAGCATGTTCACCTCCTTCGCTCATTCTTAATTGAAATCCTTGTTTCAACGCCTTTTGGGCAATGTCGCTTCGGTGATGTTCACCATCCCAGGAAATTTTGGCTACTGCTTCATAAGCAAGATCTATCGCTTCTGGTATCCTGGCTGCTTTAGCCGTTACTCCGAGCACGCGACCACCAGCCGTTTTCCAGATACGACCTTCTTTGATTGTACCAGCGTGAAAGACTGCCACGTTTTTCATCTCATCAACTTCTGCCAACCCTTTTATCTCTTTGCCTGTTTCCGGAGTATCAGGATAACCTTTGGAAGCCATAATCACGCAGACTGCCGCTCCTTCTGACCACTGGATTCTTTCTTGAGGTAATCTGTAATTAGCAATCCCTTCAAGAATGGGGACAATGTCACTTTCCATCAAAAGGACTAAAGGTTGGAGTTCGGGATCACCAAAACGAGAATTAAATTCCAACACCTTAGGACCATCTGAGGTAATCATTAAGCCCACATAGAGAATACCCTTATAAAGCCTCAGGTCGTCTCTCATTCCCTTAAGCGTTGGCTCGATAATCTCCCCCATTATCCTTTCTTCCATCTCTTTGGTGACTACTGGAGTTGGAGCATAAGCTCCCATACCACCGGTGTTTGGCCCCCGGTCGCCTTTCCAGACCGGCTTATGGTCCTGAGTAGCTAAAAGAGGAATGGCTTTCTCTCCATCAGTAAAGACCTTGAAAGTGGCTTCTTGTCCTTGGAGAAATTCTTCAACCACCACGCTGTTGCCAGCCTCCCCCAGTTCTTTTTTAATCATAATCTTGCTAATCGCAACCGAGACTTCTTCTTTACTAAAACAAGGAATAACACCTTTACCAGCTGCCAATCCATCTGCCTTAACTACGCAAGGAAGGTACTTCTGGGCGTATCTCTCGGCTCTTTCTGGATCGTCAAAGGTTCTGAAGGAAGCTGTCGGAATTTCATTCTCTTCCAAGAAGTTTTTAGTCCATACCTTACTCCCTTCAATTATGGCAGCACGCTGGGTAGGCCCGACTATTCTCAACCCCCTATCTTCAAACTCATCAACAATACCTTCTACCAAGGGACCTTCCGGGCCAATGACTGTTAAATGGACGCCCCGAGTTTCAGCAAGTTCAGCCAAGGCTTTATTGTCCTTGACTTTTATTGGCACACATTCTGTCTTTGGTCGCTGCGAAATTCCATCACTTCCTGGCGCGCAATAAATCTCCTCCACTAAAGGACTCTGGCCGATCTTCCAAACCAAAGCATCCTCTCTTCCGCCTTTGCCTACTACTAATACCTTCATTTTCTGTTTTTCCTCCATTTCTGTTTTTTTATTTTTTTTCTAGCAATTCAACCCCAAAAAGATTGTTAAAGATATTGATTTTCACCTCTCTGTAATAAAAATTGGAGGTTTCCCTCCTCTTTCTAATTTAGCAAATTAGATATTAAAATCAAGGGTTAACTCTGAGCTCAAACTGTGGAGGTCTGACCTCCACTTTGTCGCCTCTTTTGATTTTACCGGACAAAAGTGCTGAGGCCAAAACATTTTCTACCTTATCCTGAATAACTCTTTTTATTTGCCTGGCACCAAAAGTAGGGTCATAACCAAGCTCTGCGATTTCTGCTTTGAGTGGTTGGGTAATGATAAATTCAATATTTTTCTCTTTGAGATTTTTCTTTAATTTCTGCAACATCAACTCCGCGATATCCAAAAGATTCTCTTTGCTCAAAGGAGAGAAGACAACTACCGCATCAAAACGGTTAATGAACTCTGGCCGAAAGATAGCTTTTTCAAAAAGATAATCTAAAATCTTTCCTTTGACCTGGGACCATTCAGTTTTCTCTCGTAGAGCTTTGAGAATTATTTGATAACCGGCATTAGAAGTAGAAATAATTATTGAGTTCTTAAAATCAACCTTTCTACCCAAGCCATCGGTCAAATGGCCCTCGTCTAATACTTGCAAAAACAAATTCAAAATGTTTTTGTGAGCCTTTTCAATCTCGTCCAAAAGAATCAAAGAAAAAGGATTTTCCCTGACTTGCGTGGTTAACAAACCCTCTTCACCAGCTGAACCAATTAAGCGAGGTATATCTGTCACATTTTGAAACTCAGACATATCCAAGCGAATCATTTTAGCTTCAGAACCAAAATAGATAGCCGCCAGGGCTTTGGAAGTTTCGGTTTTTCCCACCCCAGTTGGACCCAAGAACAAGAAGGTTCCCATTGGTCCTTTACTGGCTGTCACTTCAGCTCTGGCCCTCCTCAAAGCAGTGGAAACTTCTTTAACCGCTTCTTGCTGGTTGATGATTCTTTTGTGTAAAAGTTTTTCTAAGTTGAGCAACACTTCTTTTTCTTTGACTTCTACTTCCCCTACCGGAATTTCTGTTTTCTCAGAAACAATGCTGGCGACGTGTTTGGGCAAAACTACTTTTTCTTTGGTGGAAGAAATATAAACCATTACCTCGTCCAATAAATCCATGGCTGACTTGGGAAAAGGAATAGCCGGCATATATCTTTTAGTCAATGTGACTATTTCTCTCAAAGCGGGGAAAGAAACAAATTTTTTATACTTTCTTTCCAGATACAAAACTAAGTTCTCTAAAATCATTAAGGTTTCCCTTTCAGAAATTTCTGAAATTTCTACTTTTTCCAGAAGAGATAAAATGGACGGTCTTTGTTCGATGTTTTTATGAAGACCGGCAAAACTGGTTAAAGCTACCACCTGAAATTGAGGCAAGTTTAAATAAGGACTGAGGACCCCGGAAACGTCAATCACCCCGGGCCTGTCTTTTCCGCCAACAAAATTATGGAAGTCATCAATAACCAAAATGATGTTGCCGGCTTTGACTACTTCCTGGAAAATCGCGTCCAAGACCCCTTCGGCTTCAGCTGAAGTTTTGGTTTGAGCTGCTATTGTTGGTAAATCTAGCTGAACCACTCTTTTGTAATTTACTTTTGGCAAGCTTTCGCCCAGGGTACTTCTCTTAGCTAAGGCTAAAATCATGCTTTTTCGACCGACTCCGGGTTCACCGATTAAAAGACAATTATTAATTTCTCTGCGAGCTAAGACTCTTTCAACTGCTTTGAGCTCTTTTTGATGGCCAACGGTTTCAGGAAAACCTTGCTTTTTAACTATTTCGGAAAAATCAATGCCAAATCTGTCTAAATTAATGGTAAAGCCGGCTGCCCAGGCCTTAGCCAGACTTCCTCTTTTAATTAGATTTTTCCATAACCAAAATTTCTTTCGCTCTTTGGCTCTTTCTTCCAATGTTTCTAACCACCAGGTTAAGTTTTCAATGTCGCTAACTTTTAAATTGCTGTCAACTAAAATTTTCTTAAATATTAAATCATGTTTAGCTAAAGCTGCCAGCATATCTCCCTCCTCAATCCTTAAATGACCTTTCTTTTGAGCTATTTTCAAAGCTTCTGAAATTAACTCTTGAAAATCCTTAGGCGGACTCGTTCGAGGTCGAACCTTACCCAAATAATCTTTTAAAACTTTTTTAATCTCCTTGGGATTTAAGAGAACCCGAGAGAATACAAAGTTGAGCTTGGGATTATCAGACAGAAGATTGTAAAGGATGGGGGTGGAATTTTTCTTAGATTTATTAATTGCTTTAGCTACTTCAAAGCTTAAAAACTCAGCCAAGTTTTCTGTTTTTTCTTTAATTTTCGGCTTCTTTAGCTTCAAGGAAAAGAAAGTTACCTTCCACCAGCCACCAATCGTTAAGGTCAAAAAGACTATTGAGAGACCAAGAAGATTCGAAAGAAAAGACTGGCTAAAAGTTTCGCCAAAAAAGCCGTAGAGAAATAATAAAAAGGAAATAACAAATAAAATAAAGAATAAATTCTTGAAAATCTTAACCAATCCAAAAGCTCTCTGCCGTTTAACTGCCTGATAGATTCCTGCTTGTTTCAAGTTAAAGTTCATATTTAAAATAGAACTTTAAGGCCAAAAATAAAGCCAACAATCAAAAGGGCTGGTAAAATTAACCAGCCAATAAATATTACTATTCCAGTAAAAAAGATGAAAACCTCTACCAATAATCCAATAAATATCAAAAAGCTTCTCACCAAAGCACCCAGAAGCCGGAAAATTAAGTTGGAAATGAGAGCTTCAAAAAATTTTCCCAGATCAAAACCTCTACTGCGGGAAACCCCATACTTACGCCAAGGAGAAAAGAAAGTTCTCAACAATAAAGGAACGGAAAAATAGTTTAGATTAAACTTGAGAAAGTTTTTCCAGGCCTTTAAAATTTCTTTGGGTACCTCAAAGAACTGCCAAGAAATCCATTGAGAAACTATATTCTGCATTACTATATATTACCACAAAAATGAACGAGGCGCATGCTTCAAGATTGAGAACATGCGCCTCTTAAACTTCACTGATTTCCTCCTTTCTCACTAAACAGTGGCAAGACCAAGCTGTTGGACTCCCCAGTCGGCTACGTGAATCAGGTTAGGTGGTAATCCGACTATCTGCTTGGCGATGGCAACTGCTCCGGTACCGAAAGCGCCTCGGTTAGGAACCGTGTGCTTCAGAATTACCTTCTCACCGGCTGGACTAACCATAGTGACTTCGTGATCTCCTATTACATCGAGAATTCGGCCCCAGGTGAAGGGAATTCCAGTACCAGCAATCCTCTGGGCTCTCATATCTAGGGCAACAGCCGTACCAGAAGCTTTGGTTGGATCTTTACGGTCATGGTGAATCTCATACCCGACCGCTTTCCAGCCAGCCTTGGCTAGGCTCTTAAGCATCAGAGGTGCATGAACGAACACTTGAATCATCCCCAAGGTTACATTTGGAGCAAGCATGACGAACATTTTTTCTCTCAGCCCCTCAAGTGCAGCCATAGCTGTTGGATCTTCCTCTATCCCAGTGGTACAAATCAACCACGATGGCCTTGGCTCGCTCAGCCCGGAGAAAAACCCTGCATGCTCAGCTACAGCAAGTTTGCTTGAAAACTCAACGGCTACATCTGCCTTGCTCATAATCGCCGGGTCACTGCTGATAAGAACACCCTCAAGTGTACTAATTCCTACCGCGGGGTGGGTTTCGGCTTCAAGAATTCCTATTAGTTTAACTTCGGGATCAGCCAGCGCTGCCTTCACGAACTCACTTCCAGCCTTACCGCAACCACCAATTGCTACAATCTTAATTTTCTTTTCTGCCATCTCAATCACCTCCTTTCTCTAAGATTAATTTTTCGGCAAGGGAAGGTCAATTTTGTAGTTTTTCAGGGTTTCCTCGATGAGGGTAGCTGTTTTCTCGTCCGGCTCAATGAGCGGCAGCCGTGGCTTCCCGACGTTGAACCCCAGGTAATTAAGGGCATACTTGACCGGGATGGGATTGGAAACAACAAAGAGGTCCTTGAATAGCTGCTGGAGTTCACCATTTATCTGGTGGGCTTTGTCCGTCTTGCCCTTAAGAAAGCTGTAAATCATCCTCTTGATTTGCTTTCCGACCAGGTGAGAAGCAACGCTAACCACTCCATAACCGCCAAGCCTTAGTATGGGCAGAGTGTCAGCATCATTGCCACTCCAGACCAGAAAATCCTCTTTGGCACCATTGATAATCTTGGCCACCTGCTCCATATCGCCGCTGGCTTCCTTGATGCCGATAATGTTGTCTATGTAGCTCAGCCCGATAGTTGTTTCAGCTGCTAGGTTGGTCGCGGTGCGGGAAGGCACATTATATAGAATACAAGGTAGCCTGGTGCTTTCAGCGATAGCCTTGAAGTGCTGATACAGACCCCCTTGGGGAGGCTTGTTGTAGTAAGGGACCACCAGCAGGCAGCCGTCTACACCAATCTTTTCTGCTTCCCGGGTGGTATGGATAGCCTCAGCTGTGTTGTTACTGCCAGTACCAGCTATCACCGTTCCTTTGTCGCCCACAACTTTCTTGATCTCGAAAAATAGGCGCAGCTCTTCCTCGAGCTTAAGAACGGGCGACTCGCCAGTCGTACCGACAATAACCAAACCTTCACTCCCGGAGTAGAGCAAGGCAAGAGCCAGCTTCTTTGCTTGCTCTAAGTCCACCTCTCCATCATCTGTAAAAGGTGTCACCATTGCCGTCACTAATCTCGGCCGTTTTTTCATCTTTCTTTCCTCCTTGGTTTTCTAGACTTATTCAGTTTTATAGTGTACTAGATTACTAACCTTTCGTAATCCCCTCCTTAGATTACTCAAGTATAGTCAATATTCATATTGTAAAACAAAACAGAGAAATGTCAACCGCGCCTTCTGCGAAGACGCGGTTTAACGAAAACTTCCTCCTTAATTCACTCTTGTCTCAACGAAGACAATTCCCATCCTTCCTTGAACCGAGAACTTATAATCACCTCTCTTTCAGCCGATGAGGTTGTTTCACCAACAACCTGGGCTTGGATGTTGTCCTTTTTCGCTTCCTGAATGATTATATCAGCATCCGCTGGATGAGAGACCAGAAGCATTCCGCATCCACCATGCAAAGTGCTGTAGGCTTGCCAGTCAGTAAGTTTTAACTCTGTATCCCAGGATAGTTCCTGGCCGCGAAGTAAAACCTCTGCAGGCTTGGGCATTGAGTGAAGATTAGCGCCAACTCCCTCAGGGAGTATCTCACCAAACTTACCCCAAACGCCTCCGCCAGTGATGTGAGCTATCCCATAGATCCGAGCAAGAGGTTCTGCCATTCTCCCGTCTGACTGCCAACCAACCAGCCGACATATTGTCCGAGCGTAACTTTGAGAAGGAACAGTCAGAGCTTTCACGAATTCCAACATCTCAGTATTCTGCCAAAAGCTCCCCCACCAAGGCGGCCCCCATTTCTTAATAATGAGGTTGGTAAAGAAGGTACCACCATTGCAGCGATAGCCTGGTTCCCAAAAGCCTACAATAGGCATCTTCGGTTTAATCTTTGAGCCATCAATAAGTAGCTTCCGGTGGGCGAGGCCAATACAGGCAGCCCCCCAGGTTAAAACAAATTGCTCTTCAGAGTCTGTGTCGCAGAAAGCTGTGATGCTGTGTTTCATCACTGCAGTCTCCCCAGTGATATTCACCAATCCAGCCTCTCGCAATGCTTCGCCATATCCTTCCATAGTTGCCTGGAACAATGGGAAGTTGGCTTCGCTAATCCGCTTGGTATTCAATTCGTTAACGATGATAGCCGGGAATCTACCTGACCGGGCAAAGTCATCGGCAGTCATGGTGATAATCTCCCATCCCAAACCACGGAAAACTTCAGAATCACCAATTAGAGTAAAGAACTGTGGCTTTCCACCAGCTCCATCGTTTTCTGCTTCTTCAAGCATAACCCACGATTTCTCTGGATCATCTCCGCCCTTCATCATCTGCTCAAGGATATGTCTTTTCCAAACATATCCTACGGGTCCCCGGAAATTTCCAGGTTGGTGGGGAATGACAGTTACTGCTGGGCAATTCTGATAGCTCTGGAAGCCAATTTCTCTGGCCAATTGCGAAGCCCTGTCCCCGGGCTTGATGACCTCCTCCCGGTAGCGATCTTCGACTTGATTCATTTCTGACTCTCCTTCCTCTAATTCTTCTTTCTGTTTTGCTTCTCGGGTTAGGTTTATTTGTATAGCTGGTATGCGCTTCCCCTTACCTTGACCAACGCTTATTCTGTGTTCAATATCTATTCTTCGATCAAGATCAAGGATAAGGTCACTGGGTTCCACCTCTATTCCTTCTTCGGTAAGACGAATAGTTGCTATTAATTTCCCGTCATCCAAAACTCCAACCACCTGCTGTTTGTCTGGAAACTCAGTTATTGTGAAAGTAATCATTTTAAAGAGCACCTCCTAAATAAAAATACTATCCCTCCAGATAGTATTTTTATCTTAACAAATTAAATCGGAAAGTCAATTACTTTTTTATGAGTTTGATGCCGAGGCCGGCAATTTGGGCACCGCCGAAAATCAAAATAAAAGCCAACATTGAGCAAATAGTTAAGTTAAGCATTTTTGGTAGAGAATCTATCGGAATTAATCCTTTTATCTGTTCTCCAATCATCTGCTCAAATTGAGCTTCAATATCTTGAACCCCTTCTTGAGACAATGCTTTTTCCTCTGGCATTTCAAAAAGTTCGGGAACAGGAGTTTCTCCGGTAAAAATATTGTATGAGTAGATTAACGTCCAGCCGATGACAGCCAGACCGGCTATTAATACAACCCAACCAGCAATTTTTGGAAAATCCATATGTTTACTTTAATTTTTCTAATTCTTCAAGAGTGTCTTCGGGAATAAAGGGTCTGGCGCCTTCTGGAGTTCGACCGGGATAGCGCCAGGCAGAAATTATTTTAATGCCTTTGGGCTTCTTTAATATCACGTACATCATCCAGGCTTCAGTTGGATGTTTTTTTGTGCCGGTAATCTGCATGTTAGCAATCGTCCCCAGGGCAATACCTTCTTCCTTTTTGTCTGGTTTTCGAAAAATATTAAGCACTCTCTTTTCTGAAAAGCGATACTGCCGCATTTTCATTTCTGAATGCTTTGTCCAAAATATCTTACCCTCACCCTCTGGCTTCTTTAAAAGCATTTAACGAATTTCGTAAGTAATGTAAACAGTAACTGATATTTTATTCTCACCAGTCTCAATCTGGACATCTTCGCCGCCACCTCTGCCACCTGCCTCTGCCATTTCCAAAGCATAATAAGGAAGAACGCTGCTTTCATTAAAACTACTGATCCTGATTAATCTCACCCCTAATTGACTGGCTAAATCTTTAGCTTTGGCTTTGGCTTCATCAATTGCTTCTGCTCTGGCTTGGCTTTTGACTACGTCCTGGTCATCAATCGTAAACTGTAAACTCCCGACCTGGTTAACGCCAGCATCAGTTGCTTTTTGCAAAAGAGCACCAACCTTTTCCAGATCTCTGATTTTTACCTGCAAAGACTGCTGCACGTCATAACCAGCTAAAATTCTTTCGCCTGAAGGACAAGGAGGAATACAGGCTTCTTTGTAATACCACTCATAACGAGGAGAGATGTTAAAAGTAGTGGTCTTTAAATCTTTTTCTTCTACGCCCTCTTCCTTCATAGAAGCAATCACCGCATTCATCTTTTCCGTATTTTCAGTCATGGCTTCAGCCACTGTTTCAGCTTCGGTTACAACAGAAAAAGTTGTTAAAGCTAAGTCAGGTTTGGCATAAACTTCACCAGTAGCAAAAACAGTGATTGTGTTTTCTGTTTCTTCTATTTTGTCTTTAATATCTATGGCTATTGAAACAGTCAAAGCAACTAAAAGAACGGCTAAAATAGCGAGCAATAAACATTTACATCCTTTAAAAGACTTATGATGAATTGCTTGAAATTCTTCCATAAAATTATTGATTGTTAATTTTTCCTATTCTTGACCATTTCTATTAAACCCTCCTATTTTGCGAAATATAAAATAAGAATAGACCACCGGAACCAGAGCGGCGAGTAAGACAACACCGATAAAGATTTGAAACATATATTCGGGGAAGAAAAGGCCAAACAGGGAAAGTATGCCAGCTGCTATAAAAAACTTCCCTCCCACTTTATGAGTCTTATCCCAAACCTCTTCTGAATGAATAGTCCAGGGCGTCCTGATACCAACAAAGTAATTCTTTTTTATCTTGGGGATAAATATGCCAATGAGAATGAACAAAACAGACATAGCTGGAATAATAAAGTAGTTTATATTCATCTTAAATCCGGCACCAGCTGCCAAAGTGTAGAAATAAAGAGAAACAAGAAAGAAAACAAAAAGCGTCCTGAACCAGAAATAAGGCAGGGCGAATTTAGGATAGTTTTTCCTCAAAGGGTCAATCAGAGGAATAAAGAGCATTAAAAGATACACCGCTAAGGTAATGCTCGAGAAAAAGAAAACAGCAAAATTCTTGCTCGACCAGCTATCAACCTGACCCTGAGCATTCCAGTGCGAAGGCATCATTTCTGGCAAATAAGAATATGAAGCAATTCCCACTATATAAGCTAAAACAATAAGAAAAATCGGCAGAACTTCCTTTTTGGTAAAAACCTTCATCTTAATCTTCTTTTTCTTTGGTTTCTCTTTTGATGATCCGCCAGTGATAAAGATACAAAGGAAGACCAACTAAAAGCATGGATAAATTACCCGAGGCCTGCTCGTGTCTTCTGGAAGTTAGATAATCTATCTTATTTTCTTCCTCCTGCCATTCTTTGTAATTCGCTATCAAGCTTTTAAGAGTCGCCTTTTCGTCTTCAGTTAAATCGCCTTCCCCTTGATAGGCTTCTAATCTAGCCACCGGGATCGGGGTTGAATAATAATATTTTTGTTGAATTCTCTCCGGTTCTTCGGCTTTGGTGAAAACGTACATTTTCAAACCCATATCAATGAATTTGACAAAGCCCGAAATTACCAAAGCCAAGCCGACCAAAGCAAAAAGGTAAAGATAAATTGTTCTGATGATACTATGTTTATTGAGTGATAGCATATTATAGCATTCTAGCACTTCCCCAAGCAAAAAGCACGGTCTAGGTTGAGATATTTACCGTGCTTCAAGCTGCAACCTCCTCCCTCTCAAGGGCAGACTTCCAGACAGCATAAGCTTATCTCCACCTGTGCCGCATTTCGGCTGGAAAAGGTTCTTTGAGACCAGGGGCGCAATACATTACTTTTCCATCACGCGACGGTCCTTTGGCGCCGATGAGAAAAGCAATTATATAATCCGCTCCGATCTCTTTATCCTGTTTGTCTTCATTCAAAACAGGAAGATAGAGATAGTTTTGGCCACCTAAGTTGTAAAATTGAGGTTTGCGTAATTTAGCGATTTCCGACAAAACAATCCTCATCTCAACCTCCTTACTTTATTTTTTATATTATACCAAGATATTTTGAAAATGTCAACCCTAGAAGCTGTCTACAGAAGTGACCTCTTCCAGGTTTTTCCTGTTTTTGGGGCCTGGCTTGTCTGCTGGAAATCCCAGCGGCAACAAAACCACAACTTTGTATTCTTTTGGTATGCCTAAGATTTTTTTGATTTCTTCTTGCGAAAAAGCGCCAATCCAACAAGTACCCAAACCTTCCTCGGCAGCAGCTAAGGTCATGTGGTCAACCGCAATAGCTAAATCAACTGCATAAGCTGGCGTACCACAGGACATAATACGTTCTGGTTCCAAGCTCACCGGGGCGATTATTACTGGAGCCTGGAAAAGAAAATTCTGGCCAGCTGCTTCTGAGACTTTTTTTCTTTTCTCTGAATCCTTTATCACTATAAACTTCCACCCCTGAGCATTACTGGCCGAGGGAGCTAATCTGGCTGCCTCCAATACCTTCTTTAATTTTTCTTCTGGTATCGATTCCTCTTTATAGCTCCTGCAACTATACCTATTTTTAATAGCTTCAAATACTTCCATATTACTTTTTTATCATAAATCGTATCTAATTTCAAACTCTTCAAATTCAGCCCGATAGTCCTCCCAGACCACATCCAGAGCCTCAATTTTAGCCCAAATAGGGCCTTTTCTAGCCCAGTTAACCATTTCCTCAACCTTATCCTTATCTCCTTCAAAAACTACTTCTACCCGGCCGTCTAAGAGGTTTTTGACCCAGCCAGTCACTTCTAATTTCTCTGCTTTTTTCTTGGTTTTTTCCCGAAAAAAAACACCTTGAACTTTGCCGGAAACAAAAATATGGGCTCTAATTTTTTCGTCCATAAAAGTAGCTATCCAAAAGTTTAGTTAAATATTCTTTAAATTTTATTTGCTCTTTGATGCTGTTTCCCAATTCCAGGGCAATAATTTTCCCAAAAACATATTTTGGTAAGGTAGTTAAATAATCAAAATCCTTCAAGCTGGTTATGGTATGCTTATCTTCTCTTTTGTTAGGATTATAGCCGTTTAAATGATTACAAGTAAATTTTATTTTATGACGTCTGATAAAGATATAATAAGCTTCTTCTGACCCCCGGGCGATAGCTGACTTAAGATGAGATAGGTCAACGCAGAAGCCGCCAATTCTTCTTACTTTCACATCTTTAGCAATTTCACTATCATAATTCATTTCTAAATATAACTTATGCCAGAAGCCTTTCCACTTGTCTAAAATTTCAAAATGCTCCTCGTGAATATTAAAATAATTAGTTTTGTATCTATCAATAAAAAACTCTATCTCTTTTTTACTAACATCATCTCTCAAATGAACAAAAGGAATTCTTTTGATTGAGGATTTTAAAAGAAAGCGATAAAAATTATCTCTTTCTTTTTTATCAAAACTCTCTAAAAAAACAGCAACTATTTTTATTCCCAGCTGGTTAATTTCTTCTAATTTTTCCTGCCAATCGATATTCTCTTTACCAGTAATGCTCAAATAAATCCTTTTTGAAAAACTCTCCATATTAAAAAAGATTTGGCAATATCTTAGTTACTACGTAAAAAATAGCAAAAGCCAAAAGAGAAATTACGGCTATAAGCTCAAATTTAATCATGGTGGACGGTATAGGACTCGAACCTATGATCTTCCCGATGTGACCGGGACGCTCTAGCCAACTGAGCTAACCGTCCAAAAATCGCGCTAATCGCTGCCTGCTCCGTAATTAATTGAAGATTATACTTCGGGGCGCCAAGTGCCCAAGCATATATTCAAATTAACAAATTTTATAAAATTGGTAAAGTTTGCTAAAATATAACTGATGCAGGTGTTTGAGTTTCATTTTAATCCCAAGAGCAAATCTGATTTAATTTTTGATAGTTTTTGTTATGAGTCAGAAAATGTTTATGAAAAAAGATTGGGAAGTTTATATATGGTCGGCTCTTTAAAGAATGTCTTGCCTCAAAATGTCCGATTTTTAGACAATTTAGCCAAAACAATTAAAGAGAAGTATTACAAAACAATTTCAGCCACTCCAGAAAAATCACTTAAAGATGCTTTAAAAAAAACTAATGAATTTTTAGAAAACATTGCCAAAAGAGGTGATGTCAGTTGGTTGGGAAATCTCAATTTTGCTGTCATAGCTCTTAAAAATTTTGAATTAAACTTTACTAAAGTTGGTGACCTAAAAACCTTTTTACTGAGAAAAGGGCAAATAGTAGACATTGACCAGAAATTAAAATTTGATGAGATTGAACCTTATCCTCTAAAGATATTTGGCAACATTGTTTCGGGTAAACTGGCTGAAAATGATATTATCCTGGTTCTAACTAAGGAGATTTCTACTATTTTCCTGCAGGAAAATTTATTGGAGGGAATCGCCAACGTTTCGCCCTTTGAACCAAAGAGACTGAGGGAGGTTTTAAATTCTAAAAAAGAACAGTTAACAAAAATTCCTGGGATTTGCTTACTGATAACTTTAAGTAAGGAGGTCGCAACCAAAGAAAGAGAAATGCTTACCCCGAAAAAGGTATTTGCTCTTAGGCAAGTCTTTACCCCTTTAGTTAAGCTCTTCAAGCTTCCCAAAATTTCCCTTAAAAAACCTGTTTTAAAAATCCCTCAAGTTAGACTAAAACTACCTGAACTGAAATTACCCAAACCGAAAATAAAAATCCAGGCTTTTCCTTTAAATAATAAAATAATTTTAGTTTTAGTTCTAATTTTATTTTTGGTTTTAGGGTTTTTTATTTTTGAAAAATCTGAAGAAAAGCAATTAAAGACTTACCGGGAGCAGCTAAGCCAGATTGAAGAAAAAGTAAGCCAGGCAGAAACCTATTTAATATTAGCTGAAAAGAATCCTCAGGCTAAGAAGAATGCCGATTCCCTATTCAGAGAATCCTGGCAAGAACTTTCTCCTTTAGTAAAGATTACTTCATCTTTCCCTTCAGATTTTGCTAATCAGGTTTTGACCTTAAAAAACAACATCTCAGAAAATCTTGAGCAATTAAGTAATCTGAAGATAATTGAAGAGCCTGAATTGATTTTTGAATTTGAGTCAAGTGGTTTTATCCCTCAAAAATTAATCTTCCTTAAAAACAATCTTTACTTCTTCAGTCCATACTCTGAGAATGTGTTTGAAGTTAATAAAAAAGGTGAAGGAAAAATTCTATCTGTCAGTAAGAAATTCAATCTGGGAACTGCATTTTTAGATTCAATCATGTTTTTTTCAAAACCCAACCAATTAGTTAATTTTAAAGCAGGCTATTTCCAAGAACCTTTTTCTCTTGATCCTCCCTACTCTGATTTTAATTTTAATGACTTTTCTTCTTTTCAATCCAATCTTTATTTCTTAGACAAAAAAAGCGGCACTATAATAAAGTACCCCTATTTAGGGGGTAATCAATGGGGCTCTTCTCAATCATGGCTGGGTAACAAAAAAGCCACAGATGCCAAATCTATGGCTGTAGACGGAAGTGTCTGGATTTTAAACAAAAATAATTCAGTTGAAAAATATTATGCTGGCAGCCTTCAAAGGACCTTAGAACTGGAAATTTTCCCCTATCCTCAAAATTTCTCCAAGATTTTCACCTCTTCCCAACTCATTTACCTCTATCTTTTAGAGCCAGCTCAAAAAAGAATAGTTATCCTTAATAAGTCAGGCCAGGTTGTTAAACAGTTCCAAAGCGAAAAGTTTGACAATCTCCTTGATTTTTCTGTATCTGAAGACGGAAAAACAATTTTTCTTCTCAACGGCCTCAAGGTCTACAAAATTCTACTTTAATTCTACTTTGGCGCCGGCTGCTTCAAATTTCTTTTTCAACTCCTCGGCTTCTTCTTTTTTAACATTCTCTTTGACCATCTGAGGTTCAGTCGCTGCGGCGTCAACTAAGTCCTTGGCCTCTTTTAATCCTTTTTCGGTAATATCCCTAACCACTTTTATCACCTCAATTTTCTTGTCACCAACAGTCGTCAACTCAATGTTAAATGAGCTTTTTTCTTCGGCCGCCGGAGCTTCAGCGGAAGCAGGAGCAGCGGGAACAGCAGCTGCCGGAGCCTGAATCGAAATTCCGTATTTCTCTTCCAAAACTTTCGCCGCGTTGTTCAAATCTACAATTGTAGCATTGGCAATTATCTCTGCTAATTTTTCTGGGTCAACTTTTTTTGGAGTGTCTTTTTTTTCTTCTGCCATAGTTTTTTTAATGATATTTAATAATTAACCTTTGACCTTTAGAATATTCAAATTTCGTTGTAGGGCATTATAAAACCCAAAAAGCGGAGATCTGGTAGCAAAAATCAATTTAGCTATAAGTTCTTCTCGGGTCGGTAATTGAGCTAAGGTAATTAAATCTTGGGCTTCCTTAAAATTACCATCGAGAAAGCCTCCTAAGATTTTTATGTTTTCATTCTCTTGAGAAGATTGATAAACTATTTTGGCTGGTAAAATTTCATCTTTAAATCCAAAAACTAAAGCAATCTCTTCTCTAAACTTATCTTTGTCAAACTTTAAATTGCTCTCTTTAAGAGCTAATTCTATTAAAGTCTTTTTAACTACTTTTAAATTTCCATCAATTGCTTTCAATTTTTTTCTTAACTGAGAAATATCTTTAACTTTTAATCCTGAAATTCCAACCAAAATTATTGCTTTTTGCCGAGAAAGCATTTCCTTTAAATCGTCGATGATGTCTTGTTTTTGCTTTTTGGTTAAAGCCATGGTGGTAATACTAACAAAAAATCTGCGCTTTACCGCAGACAAAAAACCTCTCCTCGGTGGGTCTTATTATTTGCCCACTGTCTGCGGATACATTTAGCTTATCGCCATCTCATCCTCCTGTCAAGCGTGGTCAAGGCTTCGCCTCGACCACTTTATTTTAAGTACTGGGCTTTCAAAATATTATGTTCTTCTAAGGTTTTACTAAAAATAGTTTCCCCCTCAGGGGTTGATAAATAATACCAATAAGGACTTTCTTTTGGCGAAATTGCAGCCCTGATGCTTTCCAATCCGGGATTGGCAATTGGTTTTTCGGGTAAGCCCGTTCTCTCATAGGTTTCGGGCCAACAATCTACCTGTAAAGGCATGCCTATTTCCAAGCGTTTCCATAAAACATCTGAAGCCAATTCTTTTTCTTCTTTGGCTTTTACTTCTTTTTCAAGTATTGAGGCCATAATAATGATTTCGGGGGTTATTTCTAAATCCGCTGTTTTCTTATTAAAATTATCTCTTGCTTTATTGATAATTTCTTCCAATGTTGCCCCTCTTCTTATTTGATAGGTGTCGGGGAAAAAATACCCCTCTACGTCACTTTTTTCATCATACAATTCTTCTGCCTGAAACATTCCCTTATTTTCAAAATAAAAACCGATGTCTTTTAATGTCCACCCCTCAATTATAGTAATCTCTTCTTTAGCCACGTCTCCTTTGGCAAATTTATCAGCCATTTCCAGAATATTCATTGAAGGCGAAATTAAATATTCTCCAGCCTGTAATTTTCCGGAAATCCCTTTGACATGAACAAAAAGCCGAAAAATTGGCCCCCATTTAATTAAATCTTGTTTTTCAAGATTTAAAGCAATCTCCCTTGAACCCTCTCCTTTTTCAATATTAAAAACTACTTCTTTTTCGGAAAAAGAATCTTTTGGTAAATAAATCCCCTGCCAGCCATAAATTAAGAGGCCAAAAAAAAGAAATAAGAAACAAAAAATAATTACTTTTCTGATTCTTGACATTTAATAAATTAATTGAGCAAGGGAACAACCTTGCTCAATTTTTGCCTGTTTAACTTCTCTATCTAATGATTGTTATTCTAATTCTTCTGGTTGTTCTCCAGTAATAGGAGCGATCGGAGGAACGGTAGGAACTATACCTTCCAAAGCTGATTTTCCCTCTCTTAAATTAGCTAAAACTTTCTTTACCTCCTCATTTTCCGGATTAAGTTCTTCAATTTTGACAAATTGTTCAATAGCTTCATCTTTTTTACCCTCTCTATCATAAATTAAACCTAAGAAATATCTGGCATTAGAATAATTAGGACTCATCGAGACTCCCCTTTCAAGCTCACTTTTTGCTTTATCATATTGCTCATTCTGATAATAAACTAATCCCAACTGAAAAGCTAAGCCGACATCAAAGGGAGCTATTGCTTTAGTTTCCTCTAATTTATTAATCATCTCTTCTGCCTTTCCTTGGAGTTGATAGATCACTGCTATCTGGAAATGAGCTGGAGCATAATCTGGTTTTAAAGCAATCGCTTTTTTAAATTCTTCCAAAGCCTTATCCAATTCCCCAGTTTGAATGTAAATTAATCCCTTTTGGGTAGGGACAAAAGGATTGGTTGGCTGTAATTTCTCTGATTCCTCGTAAGCTTTTATTGCCCAATCCTCGGTACCTGTTGTTATTCCAATCAAATCTCGATAAATATTTCCTCTTACTGTCCAATTGGCAAAATTTCTCGGATTTAAATCAGTAGCTGCTTTCGCCATATTGACCGCATTACTTATAAATATTTGCACATTTTGATTAAGTTCTTCTTGAGAAATATCTTGCCTTTGGAGTTCTTCATTTAATCTTACCGAATAAATTTGGGAAAGATTTCTCCAATAATTGTCCGTTTTCGAATCAAGATTTATAGCTGAACGGACTTTGGTTATGGCTTCGTCAGTCCTTCCTTCGTTCAAAGCCAAAAGTCCTTGAGAATATCTAACATTAGCAAGATACCTTTGACCTTCAAGAAATAAAATTCCAATTCCAAAAAGAAAAGTAAGCATTAGAACCAAAGAGACCCCCATTGTTAAATATGAAGATGGCTTTAGTTCAAAACTTTTTATTTTTTGAAAGCTCAAGCCAATAAAACCTGCCATCATCAACCACCAGACAAACTCAATCGAGAGAGAAAAGGGATATAAAAAACTACCTACCATGAATCCTAACCAACTAGCCAAAACCCCCAAACTGAGAATTGGGAAAAATTGATTTTCACCGGTTTCTCTAATAAAAGTAAAACCAAAATATCCAAGACCCAGCAAGGTAAATAACATAGCCATTATCCCTAAAATTCCGTAAGTGGAAAGGATATCTATCATTTTTGAAGCCGAGCTTCCGAAATTAACATTCCAAAAAGCGGTTTGATTTAAAGTTTCTGATTTAAACTGAGCATAGTCATATATAAATGTTCCGGGCCCCGAACCTAAAATCGGCCTCTCTTTTAACGATTGCTTGGCGATGTCAAAACTGGCGGTTTGAGAAGGAGAAACTTCAAGGGTATCCAAAGAAGCTATAGGTCCGACGGAAATTTTAAATACTCCAAAGAGAATTGCTATAGCTAAAATTAACATTGGTATGGTCAGCCATCGAAAGTCCATTCCCCTTCTTGAGGCAAAAAAGACGAAAAGAAAAATCATTCCTGCAATAACCATCCACCAGCTAACTTGGAAACCAACCAGAACTAAAATTATCAGAGAAAGAATCAATCCTACCCCAAAAAAGAATCTTAAAAATCTTTTAAGTAAAACAGTTAAAATTATCAAAAACGGAAGGATACCAGCTAAAAAAACACTCAGCCCGTTAACGGTTGATATAGTATTGAAGGAAGTAGTTTGGGCAAAATTAAAAGGGACTAAAAATTTCCCAAATATCTGGAAAATTCCATAGAGAGCTACTAAGACAGAAGAACTTGCCAATACGATTAATAACCTCAGAACCTCCTTTTTTTCTTGAAAAATATTAATTACCAGAAAAAATAACAAAACCACCCCTAACAAACTTAAAAAACTTTCACTAGTTTGCAAGGGCCAACCCCAAAAACTACCATATGTCCAATAAGAAAAAATTGTGCTTAATCCAGCCGTGACCAGCAAGATCAAGACTGGAATAGAAAAAAGGTGTAAATTAATCTCTAACTTCCTAGACAATAAAATCCGGATTGTCCAGGAAATTAAAGCAATAAAAACTAAAAGAGTAAGTAAGGCCTGTTTGTTAAAATCAAGGACATTAGTAGTCCAGGGCAAAAAGAAAATTGGTAATAAAAATACCAAAAGATAAATACTAAATTTGGCGATCTTTTCAAAGATTTGCCCGGAAGAATTGGAAACTAAAGTTTGGGTTTGTTCTGGCATATTTTTGTGGTTAATTTAATTATTATTGATTTCTTATTCCTGGCGCCTTGCACCAGAAGATATCTAATTTCAATTATAGCATAGAAAATAGGTCAAGGAAATCAACAGCTCCAACTGTCTCAAGGTCAAATCTCGATAATTAGGGGGTGCCGGAAGACGGGCCAAAGCGGATGGCAGCGCCTTGATTGTAATCCATTAAAATTTGTTCTTCGGTTAAAGCGTAGTTGTAAATCCGTACGTCATCAATGAGACCGTTGAAAAATATTCCTGCACCGCCAATGTAAAGAACATCTGTGCTTGGATTCATGGCCCTAGTTTGAGCGTCGGTCTTGACTGCCACACCGTCAATGTAAATAATAGCATTAACCCTGTTATAAGTTATCGCCAAGTGGAACCATTGATTGAGTGAAAAAACATTGGCGGCTGTATTTACGTCTATTGGGGGATATGACCCGTCGCTCCAGCGCCATTTTATAGCTTGATTGCTTTCCTGCTGTATAGTGTATCCGTTAAAAACGCTGCTCCAGTCAGAGTTGCTTTTTCGTATTATCCGTGCAGCTTTGGCTTCTTTGGAATATGCCCACATTTCTATTGTAATGACATCAGCAGGAGTCAAACTCGTATCATTCCCAGCGTTCACATAATCATCGGCGCCGTCGAAGGAGAGGGCGGAGTTGTATTTTCCATTTCTACCGTTGTACCAGGCGTGGGCAGAGGTGCCGGTTGCACAGACGCCTGCGGAGGTTTGACTTCCGCTGCCGCCGATAACAAGAATGCCGTCGTTATTTTTATCAGAACCATCATAGGTGGTTGTGCCTTGGCATTCATCAAACCGCCAATGAGCCACCGGTTTCCCCCGATTATAATCCCAGGCAATTTGCGCTGGAGTGCGGGCATAGTTGTAAATACGGACTTCGTCTAATAGACCTGGCAAAGAAGATCCAGTTCCTGTGCCACCAATTTCCATATCTCCATCATTATCCCAACTGCCAGATGGCATAGCCCAAGTAGAGTATTGAACTCCATTATGATAACTATAAGAGGTAGCTCCTGCTGTTATCACAAACACTATGTGATGCCACTCATCATCTAAAATATCAACTGGGCTACCGACGTAATAATTACCTGAATCCACCCCACCACTTTTGAACCATAAGCGAACAGCAGAATCTTGACTGGGCGTGTTAACATCCTTAGCAAGCAAAATATACCATCTATTGTCACTATTCTCATATTTATTTAGAATCCTCTCATAATTTGGAGTGTATGAGCTAACTTTCATCCAAAACTCGAAAGTAACAGCAGTTGTAAAATCTACATCAGCTCCGCAATCCACATAATCATCGCTGCCGTCGAATTGAAGACAAGCGCCATGTTTGCAATAGCCAGCAGATTTCCAAGTTGGGTCGCCGACGTCAGCGGCAGTAGTCGAACCAAGCATACCCTTATTACCATAACCAGAAGTATCATAAGCATAATCGCCGGTTTTTTCATCCATTTTCCATTCGGCAACTGGCGAAGTGCAAGTCGCAGTATCACCAGGAATACAATAAGAACGGGCTGAGGAATAATCAGGGTTGCCCGAAGAATCAGTTGAAACCGCTCCCAGTAAAACCGCCGCTCCCCTATTGTATGCTGTTTTTATCTCATCTTCATTCAAAGCAAAAGGATAAATTTTCACTTCATCAATGAGGCCATTGAAAGAGTAAGGATAAGGACTGTCATTGGTATTCCCAATAACAAAATCCTGAGCAGTAACAGCATATCCTGTTTTTGGTGTAGAATTATCAAGACTGCCGTTTATATATAGTTTCATATTTGCTCCATCATAAGTTGCTACCACGTGATACCAAACGCCTACTGATGGTACAAAAGTAGAAAGTAAAGTCGTCCCAGTTCCACTTGAATAGTCAAATCTAAACTTGCCGTCAACGTGTCCTTGGATAGTTATATCATACCCGCCCGTTCCTGCGTATTTACTAACTATCAGCTCATTAGAAGATACGCTATTGGGTTTCACCCAAGCTTCGATTGTTAAATCTCCGCTAACCCTTAAAGGGTCACTAGCTCCTTGATCAGCTATCATTATATAATCGTCGGTGCCGTCGAACTCAATTGCTTTTTCAAATTTTCCGCTTAGTTCCCACTGCGGCGGCGTATCCCCATCAGGACTGCTACTGGAAGCATCGTATAAAATGCCGTCATTTTCATGAATACTCATGTCATAGGTAGTTGTTCCATATCCTTCATCAAATTTCCAATAGCCGACATACGACCCGATCGGCGAGCCAACTGCCGGATGGCCAGCGTTCATATCCTCAATAATTTGCTTTTGAGTCCGAGCATAGTTATAAATCCGAACATCGTCAATGAGACCGTCCCAGTATCCACTTCCATATGTTCCCCCTATCCTTAAAGATCTTCCAGTAGCGTTAATATCGTCCACTGAAGAGGTATCAACTTGAGTTCCACCTACTCCATCAATAAAAATCTGGGCCCTCTCTGTTGTTCTGTCAAATACACCGACAATATGATACCAAGTTCCTGTACTAAGTGTGCCAGATTGGAAAGGTTGGGCAGCATCTGTGCCATCGCCAACCCACATAGTAATTTGATTATCAACAACTTTTATCAGGAAGCCTGCATCACCTTGTCTTTTTTCTATGGCATTAGATTGATTTACAAGGGTATTGGCCTTGGTCCAAAGTTCTATAGAGAACGAACCTGTGCCGAAATTTAAATTCGAACCCGTTCCAGCATCTACATAATCATCCACGCCGTCAAATTGGCAAGCAGTACCATATTTACCAAGTTGAGTACAGTCCATACCGGAAGCATTAGCGCCCCAGTAAGTTGTGCCATTATGTTCATTAGTAGAGGAATCATACAAAGTTTGGGAGTTGCCCGAGACCATTTCATCCATTTTCCAGTACCCTACCGGGCCTGGCGCCCATTCATAGAGTTTTCGGACTTCTTGGGGCGACAACGCCCGATTGTAGATGCGGACTTCGTCAAATAAACCAGTTGGAGGTGGTGTATCTTTACCTCCTCTTGTACCTATGGTTATGGGAATGTTATTAGTTATATCTCCTACACTGGAAGCATCGCCTACTGTTCCTCCAACAACACCATCAAAATAAGCATAAACAGAAGTATTGTCCCTTACTCCAACAAAATGATGCCATTGATTATCAAAGGGGTTTGCTGATACTATTCCTTCAGCTTGATTTCCTGGGTCATCTCTAACTCGAAGTCTCATCTCATTAGTATAACCGTGAATATACCAACCCTCATTAGTATCATAAGAACCCTTTGCCATCACGGTTCTATAATTGTCTTGAGACCATTTAAACCAGAACTCAACAGTCAAATATGTATCGAGGTCTAAACTACTATGGTCTGCTATCTCAACATAATCATCCACGCCGTCGAA
>SDBU01000417.1_pt1 | contig 60306 bp, 61 predicted proteins | sample 2277071 | NCBI WGS metagenome assembly SDBU01 (sample SAMN10397929, study PRJNA504765) | marine sediment metagenome | isolation source: marine sediment core GS08_GC12, 126 cmbsf | place: Arctic Ocean: Gakkel Ridge, Loki's castle | collected 2008 | reverse complement strand
ATCTCCTGTTACGGGTTCATCTCTTCCTTTATGTTGATCATCAGTTAAAGCTACTTTAACTATTGTTCCTGGCAATATTGTTAAAGTTACTCCCTCTATCACATCTATATCTCCTGTAACATGAATTTTCCCACTCCATACTTCATCTTCATTTATAACACCACTTTTTACGACAAACTTTCCCCAACCAAAATAAAAGTATCCTGCTATACCCAAACAAATCAAGGCTAATGAAATAATTAAAGTCTTGGTCTTCAGCCGCTTTTTGGGTTTTGGGGGTGGGGCTGGATTAGAAGGTGTTTGGGGGGCAACGGGGGAATGCTGTGGGGCTTGAGAAACATTTTTAACCTCAGGTTGTACTTTTTGAGTGATAGGTACTTGTGAAATATCACTTTCCATTGATGAAATCTTAACATGTTTGGATGCAGAGGGTTCTAATAAGAACGAACTAGCTCCTCCTAAAGGACTTGTTCTGCAACAAAGAAATAGAGTTTGACTTTACCTTCTCTGAAGTTAAAACAAATTTTGGCTTACTGGGACGAGTTTCGAACTTTAGTGAGCGTTAATTGTTCAGAAAAAAGGTAAAGATTAAATAGTGCCAGAAGATTTGTCAAATTCTCTGAGATCTGCTGCGGTTACCCTTTCACCTGATTTGGCTTTTCTTACTCCCCTTTTTAACCATGGAGCAGACTGCGGATCTCCTTCTACGTCAAATTTCTGTTCTGTAGCAACCTTAATACTATCTAGCCGGGCATTATCGAACTTATTGGTTATACGTTCTCGATCTACTTTTTCAGCTGACATACATTCTAATTATAAAATAACTGAAGTTAGTAGTCAATATTATGGGTTAATTGCGAAGCTGACGGTTTTTATCTAGAAACCTTCTTATTGATTCTAAGAGGGCGAAAACAGACATATTCCAAATTTTTTGTGTGCTAGTCGGTTGTTTAGAGGAACGCTACTTAATTAGTCGTCAGGGAAGATGATTTCGTTTAGAGACCTGCCAGTTGTTTTTTTGAAAACACAGGTAAACTGAGGGTTTCCAGATTGTTTTTTACTTGCAGGCCAATCGTCAATTTTTCTTGAATTTGGATTAAACTTATTAGCAACTCTTTTTATACGACAGGCAAGAGAATTAGGGGATACTTTATTTTCTGATGTCATGCGCAATTATAACATAAACAAGGGCAAAACGAGACTAGCGGGGCTTGTGGAACGAAGCTCGAAATCTCTTTTTGTATTCTAGGCGCGAAGGAGAACAAATATTGCTCGGAAGTTTAATGTGGAGATAAATTTTGGCTTGTTGGGAGAATTTTAAAACCTTCTTCTTCCTGAAGTATGTCGCTGGTTAATAAAATGTGTATGCACAATTGGTCTAATTTGCGGTTTTTCAACAATGGGCGATGTTAGATTTTCTGATTGAAAAGGTTTTTCTTCTTTGTAAGGTAAACTTTTAAAAAGGTCTATTCCGTATCTCTTTGCTCCAGCTGCTGCTAGTCCAATTAAGCCTGCTACCGTAATATTTTCTTTCATCCTTGTATTATACAATAAAGTTTGACAACCATCCTGTTTAAGATGTTGAGTTATTATTTTCGAACCTAGCTCCTCCTAAAGGACTTGTTCTGCAACCAAGAGATTGAGTTTGATTATAGCCTGGATGATGTTAAATCATTCTACGCAAGCCTAAAACTTCAAGAGGTGGGTAGCCTTAATTTCGTCTCCACCTGATGGAAGATGTTAGAACTTACTATTACGCACGGGGGTTGCCCAGAAGCTGAATTATTTCCTTAAATCTATCGTTAGTAGCTTTTTCTAATGTCGGTGAGGTCTTGATTCTTTCGGACTCCAATGCTTTATCTTTGAAGTCAGAGGCAAGTCCAAGGAGTCTGTTTGATGCACCCGTTCGTATTGCCAATTCTATTGCTGCCGTCCCATCTCTTGGTATCGTGTCCTTATCTACTTCAGACGACAAAGCCATATATATAACATTAGGAAGTTCATCTCTAATATCTTCCTCATAATCCTTAATATCTTTCCCTATATCAAACAAAATTGTTTGAATACGCAATTCCTCTGTTAAATCCCACTCGGGGATAAAAACTTCTATTGCCTTGCCGTAGAATAGGTTGTCGCTTGACTTACCCAAAAGATACTCTCTTATGTTTTCCTCACTAAATCTATCTCCACTTCGAATACTGTCCATTATGAAACGTTCCTCCTCAAAAAACTGCATCACCTGTCCCTCCAAAACTCTAAGTTTTTGCTGGTGCTGATCTGGAATTAAGCCATAAAAGTCTGTCCTTTGTCTTTTGAACTCCTTAAGGTATGCTTGATTGTCAGTTTCGGCGAGTGAATCCAGTAAACATGCACACCTCACAGCTAGCTTAATTGCCTCTTTGGCTTTTTCCACCTCTTCACTAGAAGAAACTTCGATTATCACCGTTGAAACAAACTTAATAAATGGTCTGCCATCAATTTCTGTCAAGGCATCAGCTAAATCGACTTTCAAATCATTTTCTGGGGACATCCCAAAAATAGTAATCGTTAAGAAGCACAAAATCAAGTTATAGGTTATTTTGCTCACCCTAAAGGACTTGTTCTGCAACAAAGAAATAGAGTTTGACTTTACCTTCTATGAAGTTAAAACAAATTTTGGCTTACTGGGACGAGTTTCAAACTCTGTTTTAGACACAGTCGCAAGCTTTGCTTATTTGGGGAATCTTTATTTATAACGTTTTCGATCTCTTGTATTAAGTTTATTCATCATTTTTTCAAAAGCTTCATCTAAATCAATATCTAGCGAGTTTGCCAAGCAAATGAGGGTGAAGAAAATATCGGCAATTTCGTCACCAATTTCTTGCCGACTTTCGCTAGACTTTTTCTTTTTAGGACCAAAATTATGATTAATTTCTCTTGCTAGCTCCCCAGTTTCTTCAGCCAATCTAGCAATTATTGCTAGTGGGGGGAAATAGCCAGTTTTCCTAAACTTTTTGACCCAATTATCTACTTCTTTCTGATATCCTTTCAAAGACATTGAGTAAATTATATCAGAGCTAGGAATTTGTTTGAAGATAGCGATATTCCTTATAGTTTTACGTTTTAACAGAAAATATGTAAAATATGCCAATGAAAGAGAGAATATATAATAATTCAAATCTTAGCTATTTAAGAAAGGTGGCTGAGCAAATTGGACCAGAAATAAACGTTCCCGCCGACATTAGAAAAGCTCAAAGATTAAAAGATATGGATGCTTCTGTCCCCGGTGACTTGGACCCAGAGGAAGCATATTTGCTTTCTAAAATAACTCAAGAAATTGTGAATGGGGCCAATATGCCTAGTGGTTTTATAATCTACCTTAATGATAGAACGGATGCCCAAATACCTGAAGGGGTTCCTCAAGACGTTGAGCGTATGAAGAAGGTGGCCTTTAATGAATTAGTAGACGTTGTTAAGCAATTAAGCTCTAAAACTACTAAATAGCTTCATCCCCGGTCTTTTAAGCAATTTGCGGACTAAATGTCTGCCCGCCTCTGGTGGAAGATGATCAAGCTGAGCTTGATTTAATCCCGCTTAGCGGGATGAGTTTCGAACTTCCTTGGACCGTACGGGAAATTAATCAAACTTTTATGAAGCAGTGGGAGGAAATAACATTGTTTCCATAAGGTTTAGCCGACTCAGGGATTTTATTTCTCCATTAAAAAAGTCTTTTAAATAATCTGTATCTTTGAAATTGCCATGCTCTGCTGTACGTGATTCGATATTTAGCACCTTTGTATTTATTTCAGCAATTAGAGAGCTTCTGAAGAACGAAAGCTCATCAGATAGTGTAATCTCTCTTTGCATTACAGGTAGTCTTTCATCCATTACTTTTAATAAAGCTAAATTTGTTGAATCTCTTTGTAAAGCCCTTCGACTATCAAGATAGGAATCTGTTGATTGTCTCATGTAAGAATGGTATGAATTTCTCACGAACGAAGGAGTTATTCCGGTGTTTTGTAGAATATGAGATTTTCTCACGTCAAAACTTTTTGAATCAACATGAGAAAGAAACTCGCTGTCAATGAAATTTCTTATAGCTTCTTGTAAAGTATCAGCGCTTGATAGTTGCTCAGCCATATGATCGTATATCAGGCAAGATTATTGAATAATATCAAAACAAATAAAAAAGTCAATATTATGGGCATGGTGAGGTGTAAGCTACAGTCTTGAGCCTGTCGCCTTACGACTACGCTCAAGGCGACCCTGAGCATTCGCCGAACGGGTCGAAGGAGGACTCGGCAATCCCGCTGAGTGGGAGGGATATCGAGGACGCGAAGCATCGCGAGGGAACCAAGCGAGCTTGACGTATCTAAAATGGAACACCTTGCAAGAGACTTGGCTGAACAATACAAGGTACTTTTAGGGTTGGGTGTATTGCCTAAAAATATCGGTAGTTATTATCAAACTTCTTAATTGCGGGCTCTGGTTGAATATCTACAGAACTTCTATGTCGTGGAGAGTTTTTAATCATTTATATTGCATTGCCTAACTTTGCTTAGGCAATTATTGAAGATATAATATGAGCGATGATTGACATACTACTTTTAGACTGTGATCGTCATATTGAAACTTCTCTTAAAAACAAAGGGTTCTCAGTCAACTCAGGTTCTCTAGGTTTCGATACTGGTGTACAAAATATTCCAGTTGCTCTTTACGAGCAGAATATTATCTTCTTCAATCCTACAGATGTTGAGTTTGCTAGTGAGGCTGAGTCTCAAGAGAAAGATGGGTCATTTTATATACCTGATATTGAAAACGTAACTCCAGAAATACACATTAACGACATAAAAGACTTCTTAAGCAGGTCTGGGCTTTTAGTAATATTTATGAACGAATTAGATATTTCCGGCAAAAGGGAGCAGGCGATATATTCTTGGATACCAAAAGTGCCCTACTGTTTTTCTACTAGTGACACAAAGCTGGACATAGAACTAGACCCAGAGGACAAGATTGAGCAAGCATTTCGCCCCATTTTTAGAGACTTAAAAATTAAAACACCAGTAAAGAGATCTTCGCACTATCATCGTGATTATCAGTATCCAAAAGTGTTTTGTAGGAATAAAAGAGGCGACATATTAGCAAGTCTTTATACAATTGATGGTGGTTACGTAGTGTTGCTACCTGAGTTTGAGTCTAACCTTGATGTAATAAATCATATTGCTACTCACGTTTATCCTTGTTTGTTCGAAGTTTCGCCAGACATACCTGACTTCCTAAATCTTAAAAAGACAACTAAAGCGATAGTGTTGGAAAAGAAGTTGAAAGACGAGGAAGCAAATCTTAAAAAAGCAACCAGTAGTATTAAGAAAATACGAGAAGATCTAGTAATAGAAAATAATATGGTTGAGAAAATATTACAGAAAGATCAGACTTCTATAAAGTTAATGGGCTACCTTCGAGATATGCTTGAGGATAAAAGAAACTCCTGGTACCCTGCTTACAAAATCAAGGAAGCTATTTCGGACGTGTTTGGAGGAGAGAAAGGGGCAAAACAAAAGTTAGGACATAATTCTAAGTTTAACTATATAAAAAAGATTGCTAACGAGAGCAACCGAGATACTCGTCACCCTCCAAGACAAGGTGAGGTGGTAAATCCGCCGTCAGAAGAAGAAGTGGAAAAAATTACTAAATATACAATTCAACTGGTTGAGTCTTACTTTAATTTCTTTATAGCAAAGAGCAGATAATAGGCGATAACCAATTGAGCGAGCTTAACATATCAAAAATAGAACACTTGGCTAAAAGCTTGGCTGAGCAATATAAAATACTCCTAGCCTTGGAAATACTTCCAAAAAACATAGAAAACTACTACCAGGCTAAGTTTGTAGATTAGAGGCCTTAGAGGTGATAAACTCTGCGTGTGATTGCCTCAAATACAGTCCTGATCCTTGGCGCTGGCGCAGGCACTTCATATGGATACCTCTCTGGTTATAATATGCAGGCGGAAATCATCAGGAAAATGGCCGCGCAAGAAGCAAGCTTTAGCCGCATTGCTGATATATATGGGTATTCACCAAGTGACTTGCTTGACTTCACAAGTTCTCTGAAATTGGCCGCTTCCCCCTCTGTTGATGCTTTTTTGGAGACGAGAGACGGTAGGGAAAAAATTATTACTATCGGAAAGGCTGCTATCGCAACATCGCTGATAGCGAGAGAGGATTTTGAATTATTGTTTAACCCGGAGAACTTTCGGTGGTATGACCTTCTCGTTCAGAAACTCAGGTCTGGTATAAACAAAAGTAAGATTGAACAGTTTAAGGAAAATAAACTGTCAATAATTACATTTAACTATGATCGATCGCTGGAGTACTTTCTCTATCATTCAATTCGTAACTGGTATGACTTAAAAGGGGATGAAAACGAGAAAAAAACACTTGATCTATTCCGTAGCATTGAAATAGTCCACGTTCATGGAATTGCCGCCCAACCAGATTTCTTAAGTGAAGATGGTCGAGCCTATCATACTGATGTGACCAAAGAAGAATTTAAAAAGTCTGTTAGCCAAATTAAAATTGTTCACGAGGAACATATGGATTCACTTCAATTTAAAAGAGCGCGTGAGTTAATCACAAAATCAGAAATAATAGGGATTCTTGGTTTTGGTTGGGGTAAAATCAACATGGAACGTCTTCAGCTCATCAAGATTCTTGAAAAAGTTCAGGGCAAGCGCCTATACGGGACGACAAGAGGCTTAACCACAAATGACCTAGCCAATTTACATAAGGCATTTGCTCTGGCGAAGAAAGTGAATAACCCGGTTGAGCTCCCAAGCGCCAATATATTGGGATTATTACAAACTCAGCCTGTTTTGGGAGAATAAGTTTTATGTTTTTTCTTTTTAGCACTAAGCGTATTCTCGAATACTAAAAAGAACCATTTGAGTGAGGCTTGATATATCAAAAATGGAACACCTTGTGGGAGATTTAACTGAACAATATAAAGTTCTTTTGAGCTTGGATGTCTTACCCGAAAATATCGATAGTTATTATCAGACTTCCTAGCTGCGAGCTCTAGTTTACTATTTGGGTCGGTGATGACTTCTATTTTGCACCACATTTAGCCTTGTTTATGAAACTTCAAGAGGCTTATTCGGAGTATAAACAACAGTTTTCTTATACTTAATGTTTATAAAGAGGGAATACTAAACCTTACCAGAAACTGATGCATTTTTGAGTTGTTGTTATAATGTGGTTATAAGTCTTTTTCCAGATAAATCTTCGTAAATCTTGTTTCCTCTTAGAAAAAATGAATATATTCTTTTAGGAACAACATCAGGATGAATTTGTAACCACACAATTCCAGCCCCTGTAAAAATAAAAATAGTTAGCTCTTTGCCCGCTATGTTGCTTTCAATTCTTTCTAGACACTCTCTAATAAATTGTCGCCATTTTTTATTTTCAAAAAAAGGTTTCACTTTTACGGCAATATCGGTGTGTTTAAGTTGGTTAAGATGAATTGTTTGTTCTCTTGGAACTTTCAGTCCGCTTGTTTCGAAAGAGATAGACATCCTTCTCTTTTTTGAAACGAAAACGGATTGGATTTCACTATCTTTTCTTTTATAACCTGCGTGTGTCGTCAAATTGAACTGAGATAATTCCGCATCAGATGCCCATTTATTAGCACGCTTCTCAAACTCTTTATGTATTTCCCTAATTGTAGAAGTGGGAGGGAACACTTTCATATAATTAACGGTTAGCATCGCCGTTTCAGTAGAAGTTGATGATGAATTTATACGAGAGTGGTAAATTTGAGTTTCAACAGTATATTTCAATATTTTATATGTCTTTACTAACAGGTAGATGGCTAAAAAGAGAAGCAAAAACAAGATAGTAAATTTAACCGTAGAACTGAGGCTAAATAAAAAGATTTTCAAATCGTTACTTAAAGGCTTATTGAAAAATACAGCAATTGATAAAACTAGAGTATAAGCAACACCTACAATTCCAATAATATTGTTAATATAATCTAGAGGATGTCTAGTTTTATCTATAAATTTTCTAATAATATTTAACTTATCCGCCATTGGCGAATTATAACATTGAACTTGAAGAGAGTGACATTTTCTGTTTTATTCTAATTTAGCCTTGTTTATGAAGTTACAAGAGGCATATCCGGAGTATAAGAAGCAGTTTTCTTATGCGTAGGGGGCTAGTAAACTTTGTTATTTGTTAGCTTCAATAATCAAATAAATCCCTATTCTTCGTACAATATAGGCTCTTGACCAAAGCTAGTTTTGTTGTTTAATAAGGGTAGTGAAATTTATGAAATATATCGTAAATTTAATAATTATATAACCGCCGTTCTTGGCGGTTTTTTTATTGTAAATGCTTAAGCACGATTCACCTTAAAGTGCATAAATAAAGGTGTAGAGAGGGGGTGATAATAAATGAAGAAAATAATAATAGGTTTATTGAGTTTGGTTTTTATGTTGAGTATTGTGGGGACGGCACTAGCATATTCATTTACCGAGGCACAAAATGTAAATGATGGCTCAGTAGGACAATTAGTAGTATATGTTGCAGAAGATGGCGATTGGATGGTATGGACTTTTGATTTTCCAGTTGAAGAATTTACTGGAGAGGGCAACTTAAGCGTAGGGCTTATCATAGCTACTACTGGAGAGGGCAACGGACCAGATTTCCAGATACACAACAATGATGGCACAGATGCAACTTATCCTTTTGGAACTTGGTTAATGAGTCCTTGGGGTCCATTGATTACTAATGGTTGGTTTGGATGGCATTCAGGAGACACAAATACACCAGTAGTAGATTTAGATTGGGTTGAAGCAACCGGTCAGAGAAATACTCCATGGCAAGGTAATGTAAGTGGAGATGGTGTAATGGAAATAAGAATCAAGAAAAGTGTTCTTGGAGAATCATTCCATTGGGCAGCAAATCCAACAGTAGGTAGTGGATTCTGGGGTTCTGCATATGATGTAACGATGCAGATACCAGTTGGTTTTGGTTGGGCAACACCATTAGTAGACATGGAGGTACCAAACTATGAATATGTGCCAGCACCACCAGCCCCCGATGATAAAGACGATTGTAAAAAGGGAGGCTGGGAATCTTACGAAGCACGCGGTTTTAGAAACCAAGGTGACTGTGTAAGTTATCTTATGAGCAATGAACACGCAGGTAAGTAAGACTAAATAAAATAGTTGATTTACCTTAGATAAAATAAAATTGCAGGGGAAGGTTTAAAGCACCCCTGCTTTTTTGTGGGTGAAATACTTTATTATTTGTAGTTTTTATCGTTGGGTTGTTTGTTGTTTTATTCCCCTTTTGAAGTCTTATTCTAACATTCGCATAAAGAGAAAGATGTATATGACCTCAAGAAGTCTGATAAAGAATGGAAAAAAAGAGAAGTTAGGGAAATGAAAATGTTGAAAGAGTATAGAAAAGACTTTTGCTTAAATGAAGAAGAAGGTGCTAAGGCTGTTGGTAATCTTGACAACATAGTTAGATTTGTAAAAGAGATGAAAGAAAAGGAGAAGAAAGAGAAAGACCCTGTTTATCAAAAAGCAAAAAAGCTAAAAACACTAAGAGTGGCACAATTAAAATCATTACTTGAAAAGTCTACCTCACATAACTGAAACGTATTCCAAACTGAAGCAAAATTGTAATATAATATCATCAAATGGTAGGTAAAATAGTATGACTACGAAGACCGAAGACAAAATTCCAGAGTTAATTACACTCAAAGAAACATGCGAGATACTAAAAGTACACCCCAACACCCTTAGACAATGGGACAAGAAAGGGATTCTTGTTGCGGTTAGGATTGGTGAGAAAAAAGTAAGAAGGTATCGTAAGGCAGATATTAGCAATTACATTAACAAATCAAGCAAAAGGCAAAATATATGAATCAAGTAAATCACCAGCAAATAGCCAATTTTATCTGGAGCATTGCTAATTTATTAAGAGACGATTTTAAACGCGCCAAATATCAAGATGTAATCTTGCCTCTTACAGTACTCCGACGTCTTGATTGTGCCTTAGAAACAACCAAACACGATGTATTAAAGAGATATGAACAATATAAAGGTAAGTTAGGAGATATGGACGGTTTGCTTAAAAAAGCAAGTGGATACGATTTTTACAATACTTCCCAATATGATTTCAAAAAACTTTTAGACGACCCTAAAAATATAGGGAAAAATCTTCGTTTATACATCAATGCATATAGCCCCTCAATGCGTGAAATAATTGATAAATTTAAATTCAGCTCTCAAATTGACGCGTTGGAAGAAGCCAACCTCACATTTCAAGTTATTGAACAGTTCAGCTCTGCTGATTTACATCCTGATCGCGCAAGCAACCTTCAAATGGGCTATATATTTGAAGAGCTTATTCGCAGGTTTAATGAGGCTTCTAATGAAAATCCCGGAGAGCACTTTACCCCACGCGAAATAATCAAACTAATGGTTAATCTTTTATTTGCACCGGATTTAAATACTCTTAAGACGCAAAGCATTATCAAAACCGTTTATGACCCCGCCTGTGGTAGTGGTGGCATGCTAACTGAAGCTAAAGAATGGATATTAGCAAGTGTCAATAAAACCGCGCAAATAGAATTATTCGGGCAGGAAGTAAATCCGGAAACCTTTGCTGTCGCTAAGTCGGACATGCTTATTAAGGGAGAAAATGCAGACAATATAAAATTTGGTTCTACACTTTCCCACGATCAGTTATTCGGTGAAACTTTTGATTATATGTTATCCAATCCACCTTATGGCAAGGAATGGAAAAAGGATGCCAAAGAAGTAAAAAAAGAGGCAGAGTTAGGTTTTCAAGGACGGTTTGGAGCTGGTTTGCCACGCATTAGCGATGGTCAGTTGCTATTTTTGCAGACCATGATAGCCAAAATGAAATCTTCCGATGGTGGTAGCCGCATAGCGATTGTAATGAATGGCTCACCGCTTTTTACTGGTGATGCCGGGGGTGGAGAAAGTGAGATCCGCCGTTGGATTATTGAGAATGACTGGTTGGAGACAATTGTAGCCCTTCCTAATCAACTGTTTTATAACACCAGCATTCATACCTACGTTTGGGTAATATCCAATCGTAAAAAAGCCTCTCGTAAGGGCAAGGTAAAACTCATAAACGCCGTTGAACTCTACGAAAAAATGCGGAAAAGCCTAGGAGATAAGCGCAATTATATTACTGACGAACGAATTGAAAAGATTTCCGAGTTATTCATGGATGGGGCAAAAAGCAAGCGTGTAAAGGTCTATCCTAATGAGTTCTTTGGGTATCGCAAGATCACCATTGAACGTCCACTCAAACTTAACTTTCAAGTAAGTAAAGAACGGATAGAAAAACTTAAAAGCGAAGCAGCTTTCCAAAACCTTGCCAAGAGCAAAAAACGAGATCCGATAAAGAAAATAGAAGAAGAAAAAGCAGGACGCGCATTACAGGAGAAAATTATTAAGGTGCTCAATACCATAGGTTCAAAAATATATAAAAACCAATACGAGTTTAATGAGGATCTAGAGAATGCACTAAACGCTGCCTCACTCAAGTTAGATGTTCCGGTTAAGAAAGCTATTATCAAAGGATTATCAGAACGCGATGAAACTGCTAACGTGATCACCGACAAAAAGGGAAATCCGGAGCCGGATACTGATCTGCGCGACTACGAGAATGTACCACTGGGAGAAGATATTGAAGAATACTTTAAAAGAGAGGTTTTGCCTCATGTGCCCAACGCTTGGATCAGTCAAGATAAGAAGTACCGGGATCATAAAGATGGTGAAATCGGCAAAATCGGATATGAGATTAGCTTTACCCGTTATTTCTATGAATATAAACCACTCCGCCCATTAAAAATAATCGGCGGTGAGATAAAAAATCTTGAGCGAGAAATTGCACGTATGTTGAGCGATATATAGCAATGAACATCATAAAAAAATATAAAAAATATTCGAAATACAAACCTTCCAGAAGCGAGTGGATATGTGAGATTCCTGCCGACTGGAATGCCAAACGTCTAAGATATTATTTTGATTATCATACTGGCGGAGTATGGGGTAATGAAGAGAAAAGTGATGAAAATGATTTAGTATGTTTACGTGTTGCCGATTTTGACTTTGATCATTTTGGGTTAAGTGAAGACAATTTAACAATAAGAAACATACCTAAAAACCAGCATGGACGTATGTTGGATAAAGGTAACATCCTTCTTGAAAAATCTGGTGGCGGTGAAAAACAAACTGTTGGACGCGCTGTAAGATTTAATTCAGATGTGACTTCCGTATGTTCCAACTTTATTCAAAATTTGACACCTTTAATGATGCATAAGTCCAAATACATTACTTATTTAATGGGTTCACTTTATTATGAAACTATCAATAGGCGATCAATTAAACAAACTACTGGAATACAAAATTTAGACATGTATTCATATTTTTCTGAAATCGTTCCCTTTCCAAAAAGCGATGTCCAACAAACAATTGCCGCTTTTCTTGACCGAGAAACAGCAAAGATTGATGAAGTGGTGGCAAAAAAGCAAAAACTGATTAATCTTTTACACGAAAAGCGCCAAGCACTTATCACCAATGCCGTCACTAAAGGCCTTGACTCGCATGCCAAAATGAAACCCTCAGGCGTTGACTGGTTGGGTGATATTCCAAAAGAATGGAAGGTAATAAAGTTCAAATACTGTATAAATTTATTAACAGATTTTACTGCAAACGGTTCTTTTGCTGATCTAGCCCAAAATGTAACCTATTTAGATTCAGGTTATTCTAGGGTAGTAAGATTAACTGATTTAAGAGTTAATTTCCAAAATGATGGCATTTATGTGGATGAAAATGCTCATAGCTATCTTTCTAAGTCTAAAATTTATGGTGGTGAAATACTCCTTGCAAATGTTGGAGCATATACCGGATTAGCATGGAAGGTGCCAGCTATAAACTTCATAGCTACTTTAGGACCAAACATGTATTTAATCTTGTTTAATAAATTAATAACAAATGATTATGCATATAAATTATTGGTCTCTGATTATTTTAATAAGCAATTTTCATTATATATAACGTCAACTGCGCAGCCAAAGTTAAATAAAGTTAATGTTAAAAATGTTTTTATTCCCTTGCCTTCATCTGTTGAACAACATCAGATTGTTGAATATATTAATCGGGAGACAGAGAAGATTGATGAGTTAATTAATAAAATTGAATTGCAGATTGAAAAACTACATGAATACCGAAAGGCTCTTATTACTAGTGCCGTTACTGGCAAAATTATGGTGAATTAATTATTTAAACACTATGGATACATCAGAAAAATCGTTTGAAGCGCATATTGAAACGGTTTTGACATCTTCCGGATACCGTAAGCGCGATCCGAAGAACTACAATGCCGAATCCTGTTTGGATGAGGAAATGCTATTTGAATTTATCTATGCCACCCAACCAAAAGAATGGGAAAAACTTAAACAGCAGCACGGCGACGATGTTAAAACAAAATTCGTATATCGTCTTAAAACAGAGATAGAAAAACGCGGGACATTAGATGTACTCAGAAAAGGCGTTTCTGATTATGGTTCACATTTCCAACTAGTGTATTTCGCACCGGAGAGCACTCTTAACCCCGAACACGCACAACTTTACAAAAACAATATATTTTCTATAATCCGACAGGTGCAATTTAGCCAAAAGGACGCTAAGTCGCTTGATACTGTTATTTTTATTAACGGTTTACCAATTTCTACCCTAGAACTCAAAAATTATTTGACTGGACAAAATGTACAGAATGCAATCAAGCAATATCGTTACGATCGGGATCCGAGAGAACCGTTATTTGCCTTCAAACGATGTCTAGTTCATTTCGCTGTAGACAATGACCTGGTTTATATGACAACGCGTCTTGCGGGTAAGTCTACTTTCTTTTTGCCCTTTAACAAGGGATTTGAAAACGGAGCAGGTAATCCGGTAAACCCGAGCGGGTTTAAGAGTGCATATTTATGGGAAGAGGTATTACAGAAAGATAGCTTATTGCAGATTATTGCTGAGTTTGTGCTTATCTCCATTGAGAAAACAACCGACGATCAAGGCGAACTAAAAGAAAAAGAGATGCTTATTTTTCCCCGCTATCATCAATTGGATGCAGTGCGAAAAATAGTTAGTCATGCTAAAGAGAAAGGTGTTGGAAAGCAGTATCTAATCCAACATAGCGCCGGCAGTGGTAAAACAAAGACTATCTCCTGGTTAGCACACCGCTTATCCAGTCTCCACGATAAGAGTAATCAAAAGGTATTTGACTGCGCGGTGGTTATTTCAGATCGGAGGGTAATAGATAAGCAACTTCGGGATGAAGTACGGCAATTTGAACAAACAACTGGTGTAGTAGCGGCAATTGACGAGCACTCGTCTCAACTTAAAGATGCGCTGGAAGCAAATAAGAAAATTATTGTTTCTACCTTGCAGAAGTTTCCCTTCATAGTTGATGAATTAAGTAGACAAGCCAGTAAAAACTTTGCCGTTATTATTGATGAGGCACATTCTTCTCAAACCGGAGAAAGCACAAAAAGTTTGAAAAAAGCCCTAGGATCTTTAGAAGAAGCTGAAAAGCAAAACGCCACAGAAGAAGAATTAACAAGCGAAGATGCCATTTTAAAAGAGTTAGAAAGCCGGGGACCTCAAAAGAATATCAGCTTCTTTGCTTTTACCGCTACTCCTAAAGAAAAAACAATGCAGCTGTTTGGCACCAAGAAATCCGATGGTACTTTTGAACCATTTCATCTTTATTCCATGCGTCAAGCCATTGAAGAAGGCTTCATTCTTGACGTTCTGAAAAACTACACTACTTTCCGAACCTATTTCAATTTAATGAAAAAGATCGAAGATGATCCTCAATACGAGAAGAGGAAAGGTATTGCCCTATTAAAATCGTATGTTGAACTCCATGAGCATGCTATTGGTAAAAAAACCGAGTTAATGATTGAACATTATCTGGCTCATGTAATTAGGAAAATTGATGGCTATGCTAAGGCGATGGTAGTTACGCGGTCACGACTACACGCTGTCCGATATAAATTAGCCTTTGATAAATATATTAAGGAACATAAGTATCCCATTAAGACCCTTGTAGCCTTCTCTGGTACGGTAACTGATAAAGATACAGGAAAAGACTATACCGAGCCACGCATGAATGGTTTAAGAAGCGAAAAGTTGACTGTGGAAACCTACAAACTACCTGAATATAAGATATTGATTGTGGCAAATAAATTTCAAACCGGATTTGATCAACCTTTGCTTCATACTATGTATGTAGATAAAAAATTAGGCGGTGTGATGGCGGTCCAGACTCTCAGTCGGTTGAATCGTACACACAAGGGTAAAGATGATACATTAGTTCTTGATTTTGCTAATCATGAGGAAGAAATCCAAAAAGCATTTCAACCTTATTACGATAAAGCAATTCTTACTAAAGCCACCGATCCCAATAAACTATACGACCTTGAGCGTAATCTACATGACTTCCATATCTTTACAAAAGAAAATGTTAAACAGTTTGCCGATATATTCTTTAAAGCTGGGTCAACGCAAGAAAAACTACATCCAGTATTGGATCCAATTGTTGAAATTTATCTCCAAAAAGACAAAAAGGAAAGGTTTGATTTCAAGGATCAATTGAAAAATTATGTCCATCTTTACGCCTTCCTCTCTCAAATTATTTCATTCAAAGACGTCAATTTAGAAAAGTTATACGCATTTTTACGAATGCTAGGGCGAAAACTTCCGGCAGAGAAAGAGCGATTGCCGGTAGAAATAACTGACAACGTAAACATGGACACTTATAGAATCCAACAAATATCAAGCGGTAGCATAGAGTTGGAAAAAATGACCGGTGAACTAAAACCGATTGAGGGTTTGGGAACCGGAAAGGGCATCGGTGATGAAAAGGAGTTTTTATCAGTAATCATTGATGAAGTAAATGAACGATTCGGTACCGATTTTAATGAAGGAGACAAGGTATTTTTTGCAGAACTTGAGACTAGGTTAGCTGCAAATGAAACTCTTAATGTAAGCGCAAAAAATAATCCCAAAGATGAACTGAAACTTGTTTTCAGCCATATTTTTGAAGATCAGTTACACAGCATGGTGGATTCTAACTTTGATATTTACAAAAGAATTGTAGAAAACGCTGAATTTGGAAAGTTTATTAAAGATAAGATGTTTGAAGAGGTATACCAAAAAATTATTTGACAATATGAACAAAAACTACATGTCTTACAAATTCCAAGTATTGTTGCATTCACTTTATTCACAAGACAAAATTACTGATAATTTATTAGATGACTATAAAAACAAAAAAATACTTAATAATATTAATTATAACTTGTGTTAATTTGCACACATAACAAATATTAATAGTTTAACACGAGTGAAAATTTGGAGTGTGGTAAAATAAACAAAATATCGTAACGAAAAAATCGAGCGATTTGTATGAAGATGAAGATTCTGCAAGTCGCTTTATTATTACCTATGAAGCAACAAAGGCCGGCTAATAAACTTAGAAGAAAGCTAATCGTAAGCCCACTTCCATTCAAGTTCAAGGCTCTTGACGGTAAACTTTACAAATTAACCGGCCAGCAAAAAGCATGGTGTGATGTTTTTTTAGAGGATGGTACAAACGCTACTATTTCTGCCTTAGAAGCCTACAAGGTAACAAACAAACATTTGTGTAAGATACGTTGGGGATTATTGACTGAAAAAGAAAAAAGGAAAAGAGTAGTTGCTGAAAATACGGCTGCCCAGATAGGAAGGGATAACCTAAGAATACCTAAGATTAAAAGGTATATTAACAAGGTTCTGTCCGATGCGGGTTATACAGATGAAGTGGTTAGGCTAGAACATTTTAAAAATATCAAGCAGGATGAGAATTTATCGGCCAAGAATCAGGCGATTGATATGTATTACAAAACAGTCGGCAAGTATGCTCCTGAAAAAATAGAACATGGAGTCAATGAAAAGCTAGAGAAGTTTTTGGAGAAACAAAATAAAAGACTGCCATAGTAAATTATTCTGATATACCTAAAAAGATATTAACCCGCTAATAATTAGCGACCTCAGCCTTAAATTGATCGTTTTCATACACATATTTTATTTCAGAACGCTTGTTTGAATTGGGTTCTTTTGAATAAACTAAAACAAAGCCATAAGTATCTTCTTCAAATAATCTATCAACCCCTATTCTCATATAACTTTCACTTTTCCAAATAACCTTTCCCTCATCAACAACCCACAGCTGACCTGCCCCTTGAGTCATGGCAACGGGTACTATCACAACACTTTCAGTATGAGGGTCACCGTCAACATCCATGCTTACATACTCAGGACATCTTCCATAAGAACACTTTGGAACCTCAACATTTACTATTTCCTTATAATTCGAGGATATAAGTTTATTTTCCGTTAACCCTTTATAAAGATAGCCCCCAATAAATCCAATAAGCAACAATAATATGATAGCTATTATCTTATAAAGAGATTTTGATAATCGGATTATTTTCATACTCACGAATATAGAACTTCAGGCTCAAATGTTCCACTTAAAAATAAGTGATAATGCTACAACTATAACAGACAATAAAATCAACACAATTCCAAACTTGGTTTCTTTAACAAGTTTTACATACCAAATGGGAAAATCTGTCCAGTCATCGCGGCTTACTTAAAGCCTCCCAATAGAAAAACAGCTAACCCCATAAGAAAAATCCACAAAACAACAATGCCGATGGTAACGATTATTGCGAACAGATTTTCTTTAAGTTTTATATACCACGGCTTCTCTCGATTCCGTTCAAGGTATTTGTAAAATTCGGGAGGAGTATATACTTTTCTACCTATCTTTTCCAGACTATCTGTCATCTTTAATTATTCGCTAGTGCAAATGATGCCCAAAATTCATCTCCCTGATGTAATGTCTTTTACGAAATTGGCTTGAAAAACAAATCTGTTAAGTAAGTAGAGTATAAAAAGAACCATAAGTAGAATAGCTATAACTGCTTGAAATAGCTTGGAAGATTCCTCTTTTAACTTATTCTTCATTTAAGAAAATGATACACAATGCAAGTATAAAATGCTAGTTATTGTCTGTAGAGCTATTGACATCATTTAGCTACCCTCTTGGTAGTATGAAAATAGCTAAAACAAAGACTAGGGTTAGGTTGGGAAAGAGGATTAGGCAGCTTAGAAAAGAAATTGGGCTATCACAAGAGAAATTAGGATTTAGATCCGGACTGCATAGAACTTATATTGGAGCTATTGAGAGGGCAGAGCAGAATGTTTCTATTGACAATATCCATAAAATTGCAAAAGCGCTCAAAATTCCTCCAAAAGAACTTCTTGAATAATCAAGTTATAATAGCTTAGATTAAAATGAAAATAGACCCCACAGGAAAATATAATGAGGATGTATTTTTTGTCTTGCGAAAAATAAAGACAAGGTCTTTCTACGATAAAGACGACAACGGAATCATTAACTACTCAATAAAACTTTCCCCGGTAGTAGGTAGAACCCTCGACCCAATGGATGAGCATAACATAATCGAAAAACTAATAAAGGAGGATGTAGTCGAGGAAGTTAAACCAAGCGAAAAACAAGTGGGTGAAGTCGAGGGATATACTGCCGTAATTACAATGTTTCATTTCTTGAAACTTAACGAGGAAAAATATAACGAGCAATTTGTTAAGTATGAAAAATTATGCGGACTTGAGCCATCTATTTTCAGTCCAGTTTTTGGTGATTGGGAACTTGATGTAGAAAGGGGAACACTCTCAAAAAAGGGAAAAGAGCTACATAAGTTTCCAACCACTTGGTCACAAAAGTTTAGATACTTTAAGTGTCTTTGGAATAAACATGGTGAGAAAGTTGGCTACGAGGAGCTTTTTGAATACGAGAATAAACTAAAGTATCCATCTAAGGGTGATGTATGGAAGGTCAATAAGGCGATTAGTAAACAACTCCGAGAGTTAGAAAAACAACTGAAAAGTGAAAATGTTCCGCTCCGTCTGGGTATCTCAAAAGGTGCTATTTTGCATTTGTCCTAAATTTTACCCCCAATTCTTCCCAATTTTAGTATCTTTTCTCCCATTGTATATTCCCCAGTTCACAGAAGTAACCTATCTCTAAATGGATATAGAGAAGTTATTCAAAACAAACGATATTTCTTTGGCGGCTTTCCTCCTAACACAAGGGGTACTCCTTGTAGACATAGTTTCGGCAGGAAAATTTCGATTTGATTTTGTTTTATCTGATTCAGAAAAGTGCGAACTTCTAGGAAGGGCGTATCTGAATAATGCTCCGGCTCCAGCTCAAGAATTATTTTCAAAAAGAGAGATGTTAATTTCGGAAGTTAAAAATAGTAGCTCATCCAAATTTGAAAGTCGTAGAGGGCGTACTGTTAGCGTGAAAGACGACTCTAAATAAAACGACCCAAAGTAGCAGCAACCGACCGAAGCGACCGATATACCGATTAACAACATAATAAAGACCTAACTGGAAACCTCAAGCGGAAACCGCTTAGGAAACAGAAGGAACAAATAAATCGGGTTGAGGGAGCGAGAGAGGGAAGGTACAAGAGGGAGATTGAGATGGAAACGAAAAATCGAAAAATCGAGCCTAAAACAACAATGCAGGTGGTTATAGATACTGGATTGCACCAACTACTCAAAATCGCAGCTGCAAAGCGTCAGATAACAATTAAGGAGCTTGTAGAGGGTATCTTTGCGGAGTATTTATACAACAAAAATGAATAATGAAAATAAAACTATTCAAAACCTATCGGAAAAGGAAGAATTACAAATGGATTTAATTTCCAATGCTATTATAGATATAATCTTAGATAGCAAAAGCTATCGTCGGAAAATAAAACAAAGTGGACATAATCCTAAACAAATAATTAAGGTATGAAAAATGAAACTATATACGCAATTGAGGTGGGCAGAGTTTCCACACATAAGCAAGAAGTTTTTGGAGATAGCTTGGAGGACCAACTCAAGCAATTAGAAATTGCAAGAGAAAGGATGAGTCTGAAATATAATTGCGAGATAAAAATAAAAAAAACATTCCCATTTACGGAATCTGCTAGTGTTAGTCTAAGTTTGCAACCAGTTCAGAAAGCTATAACTTATTGCAGAGAGAGCAAAAATATCCGCTTCGTCTTTATAATGTGCATTGATAGATTTACTAGAGCTGGGGCTGTTGTTTATGGACAGCTTAAAACAGAATTTGCAAAAATAGGCGCAACTATTGTTGACACTAGAGGAGTTATTGGAACTTCAAAAATTAACACTCTTGAACACTTGGGAGTGAATTACTGGTGGTCAGAGTATAGTCCAACTTACAAAAATGAGTTGCTAGTAGCCGAGGACAGCAAAGACGAAGTTATGCGCATGCAGACTCGCATGATTGGTGCGGCAATTCGTTATGTAAGAATTGGTTATTGGAGAGGTTCTACTCCTCTAGGATTTGAAACAGAAAGAATAGATACTTCTGAAGGTAAAAGACTAATATTAAGACCACATCACGAACAGTCAATCTGGTTTATTAAAATGTTTGAGCTTAGAGCAAAAGGAACAATGTCTGACCAACAAATAGTGGAGGATGTGAACGCCCTAGGCTTTAGGACAAAGAAACTTAATTTCAAAGACAAAGAAGATAGAACAAAAGTTGTAGTCATTAAAGGTGATAGGCAATTAAACGTAAAAATGCTTCGAAATTACATTAGCAAGCCGATTTATGCGGGTGTGAACACAGAAAAATGGCTTATTCAAAATGGTGAACTCAAGCCAGTTTATCTTAAAGGAGGGGGTTTGATTCCTGTTAAGCTCTTTAATAATGCTAATCGTGGGAAAGTCGTGATTGTTGACAAAGAGGGGAAACCGAAAGTTTACAAAAACAAAATTCCACTGTGGCAGCAAAAGAAGTTAAAAGTTAATCCTAATTACCCATACAAACAATATGTTCTTTGCCCCTTATGCAGAAACCCGTTTTTGGGTTCGCCATCAAGAGGTAAGTTGGGCAAGTACTATCCAGCGTATCACTGTGGCAATAAAAATAACGAAAAACGAAATCATAAATACTATCGTATTCCCACGGAAGATTTTGAAAAAACAATAGAAGGATTTGTTAAGAAAGTTAGGTTTAGTGACAAGTTTATAAGCAATTTTGAGCAAAATTTTCTTAAAAACTGGAATCTAAGAATGGAGCAGTTGAACCGTGACACAATTAACTGGGAGAAGCGCGTAATTAAACTTAGAGAACAAAAATCTGTGTTCGAGGAAAAACTAAAATTGGCAACCACACAATCAGGTTTTCAGATAATAGAGAAGGAGATTGAAAGGATTAAAAGTGAAATTGAAGAAGCTACTATAAAGAGAAGTAAAGTTGAGGATACGGAGGTCGACATTCAAACTATAATAAATTCCGCAAAATATTGGATGGAACACCTTGAAGAATTAGTGTTAAACGTGCCTAATCCATTAAGTCGAGCGACTCTTTTTGGGCAAATTTTTGAAAATCCACCAACTTATGAAGAATTGAAAAATGGAACACCCGAATTATCCCCTCTTTTCGCACTAAATGAAGCCTTCAATACTGGTGATAGCCAATTGAGCGGGGTAGACGGGACTCGAACCCGCAACCTTCCGCGTGACAGGCGGATACTCTAGCCAATTGAGCTACTACCCCTGAACAGTCGAATTATAGCTCAAAATTGTTACCCCAACAAGCTTCGTGATAAGATAATTTTAGCTTCAATGAAAACACACAAAAACATGACTAATTTAGAGATTGCGGAGCTTTTGGATTCGGTTGCTGCTTCATACAAGATTAAAGGAGAAGAAAAAAATAGATTTCGAATAATTGCATATCAAAGAGCGGCAGACGCGGTTGAGCATTTATCAAGTGAGGCCAAAGATTTGTGGGACGACAATAAGCTTTCCGAAGTTGCGGGAATTGGTGAACGTATCGACAAGCATTTAGATGAAATATTTAGAACCGGTAAATCCAAGCATTTTGAGAAAGTGATGAAAAGTTTGCCGCCGGCAATGTTTGATTTAATGAAAGTACCAGGAATAGGAGCAAAAACAGCTTTCAAGCTTGTCAAGAACTTAAAGATTTCAAGAAAGGCACCCATATTGGAGCTTGAGAAGGCAGCAAAAGCAGGAAGGGTTGAGGGGATTGAGGGAATGGGAGGAGATTCTCAAGAAGCAATATTAAAGTCTATTAAAGAAGTTAAAGGAAGAACGGCGCGCCTGCTCTTGCCTTACGCGATGAAAATCGCGCAAGATTTGATTGAATGGCTTAAAGAAAGTCGTGATGTTAAAAGGGCCGATGCACTGGGGAGTTTAAGAAGGAAGGCATCAACCGTAGGTGATGTTGATATAGCGGTAGCGACAAATAAGCCTTCCAAAGTGATTGAGCATTTTACCAAGTATCCCAAAATACAAAGAGTGCTGGAAAAAGGAGATAGAACAGCCTCAATCATTATTCCGGGCAATAGACAAGTAGATCTAATGGTTGAAACACCTGAGGCTTATGGTGCGCTATTGCAGCATTTTACCGGGTCTAAACACCACAATATAGCCCTGCGTGAATATGCGCTTAAAAAAGACTTAAGTCTTTCGGATTACGGTATTTATGAAAAGATTAAGGGAAAAAAAGTACTAAAAAAGATAGCCAGTGAGGAAGAGTTTTATCAGTTCCTGGGCATGGATTGGATACCGCCTGAGATAAGAGAGGGAGCTGACGAAATAAAAACTGCGCTTAATCATAAACTGCCCGAGCTGGTAGAATTAAAAGATATAAAGGCAGATTTGCAAATACACTCAAGTTTTGATATCGAGACCAGCCATGATTTAGGGGAATCTACCATGAGCGAATTGGTTGAGAAGGCGGATGAATTAGGGCATGAGTATATCGCCTTTACCGAACACAATCCGAGCAAAAGTGGTCACAATGAAAAGCAAATTATTGACATATTAAAGAGAAAAAAGGAAGCAATTGATAAACTAAATTACTCGATAAAGAGTAAAAATTATAAAAGCAGAGCAAGCGCTAAGTATAGCGTAAAAAAAGTATTCAATAGCTTGGAAATAGATATCCTGCCAAGCGGAAAACTGCCTGTTCCAGATAAGGGGCTTGCGCTTTTAGACTTTGCCTTGGTTTCAATTCATTCAAGCTTTCGGCAAAGTCGTAAAGAAACGACAAAAAGAGTTTTAGCAGGACTTTCAAGTCAGAAGGTGAAGATTTTTGCCCATCCGACAGGAAGAATGCTTGGAAAAAGAGAAGGAGTAGAAATTGATTGGCCTGAAATATTTGAGTTTTGTAAAAAAAATAATAAGTGGCTCGAAATCAATGCCGAGCCGATGAGATTGGACCTCCCATCAGTTATTGTAAGGGATGCGGTGAAAAGTGGTATTAAATTAACGATAGGGACAGATGCTCATCATGTAAACGGGATGGATAACATACAGTACGGAGTTTCAGTTGCGCGACGCGGCTGGGCGGAAAAGAAAGACTTATTGAATACTAGGTCTTTAGAAGAATTTGAAAAATTGTTAGAATAGGATGTTGGTCGGAGAATCAGATAACTCAGACAACTCGGTTTGTCGGAGGACCAGAAACCCAGAGAATCAGTTGGCCAGATAATTGTTTCCGATATTTCTCTGATTTACTGACACTCCGAATTTCTGAAACACTGAGTTTTCCGAGTATTCCGATTCTCTGTAGAGAGGTGGTGAATAAGAATGACGTTATTATTAGTAGGAGTATTAGTAGTTTTAGCAATTTGGGTCGCAACGACTTACAATTTTTTTGTTTCCAGCAAAGCGAGAATTAAAGCAGCCGTTCAGGAAATCGGTAATCAGCTAAAAAGACAAGCTGACTTAATTCCAAATCTAGAGTCCTCAGTTAAAGGATATCTTAAGCACGAAAAGAAAATCTTTCAAGACTTAACAGATGCTAGGAAGGCAATAAACGCTGCAGTTAAATCCGGAGATGTCCAAAAAATGGCTGATGCCGGAGGCCAATTGGCTTCCGTTTTACCAAGCATAAGAATTGCGGTTGAGGATAATCCTGAGTTAAAAGCATCAGATGTTGTTAGCAAACTGATGGATGAGCTTCGAGACACAGCAGACAAGTTAATGTATTCAAGGCGCTTAGTGATTGATTTAACCGCGGACTACAATGTCAAAAGAGTTAGTTTGCCCTCAAATATTGTTGCCAAAATACTTAATTTTGCAGAATTGCCTGGCTTAATAACTCCGGAAAAAGGAGAACACGTTGAAGTGACTAGTGGCGATTTGAAATCGCCCAAAATAAAGCTCAGCTAGTCATCCTGAGCGAAGTCGAAGGACCTGTATTGTTCGGGATTCTATCGCATGCGCTTCAAAATTCAATGCAAAACATTTACGAGTCGCAAACTTCAAATAAAAGGAAAAGCGCAGTTATCATTGCGTTATTTCTAATTTTTGTAACAGTTTCTATTTTTCTTATTTCCCAAGCTTTTGGGGTTTATTACGGTTATGAATTCGGTGGTTTGGGAATAAGCGGGTTGGCACTGATTATCTCCGGTTTATTAAGTTTTGGTAGTTATTACTATTCAGACAAAATTGTTTTAAAGATTTCAGGAGCCAGACCGGCAGACAGAACTAGAGACTTCAAATTTTACACCGTAGCTGAGAATTTGAGTATTGCTGTGGGAATTCCGAAGCCAAAACTTTATATCATAGACGATTCTGCCCCCAATGCCTTTGCCACTGGCCGTGACCCTGACCATGCAGTTATCTGTGCTACACGAGGGTTATTAGACAAGCTTTCAAGGACTGAATTGGAAGGAGTTATTGCCCACGAGCTTTCTCATATAAAAAACTACGATATCAGGCTAATGAGTGTGGTTGCCGTTATGGTTGGAACAGTCGCCCTTTTAGGAGATTTTTTCTTAAGGTCGGGTTTTAGAAGCAGGAGAAACAGAAAAAGTGGACAAATTGGAGCGATAATTTTAGTCATCGGTTTCCTATTCGCTTTACTTTCGCCAATTATTGCCAGGCTAATTCAGCTAGCAATATCAAGGAGGCGGGAATTTTTCGCCGATGCCAGCGCAATTTTCATTACCAGACAGCCCTCTGGATTAATTTCAGCCTTGCAAAAAATATCATCCGACCATGAACCGCTGGAGGCGGCCAATAAAGCAACTGCTCATCTTTACATTGCTAACCCTTTCAAGGATAAAGCGAAAAGCGCCGTGGGGTGGTTTGCAGGCCGATTTAACACTCACCCACCGATGGAGAAACGCATCAAGGCTCTAGAGAAAATGGCTTAAGAATCAGGACTGGTAGAAAGAAGCAGGTAAAATTTTCTTAAAGAGAGGACGGTTATCCCCCAGGCAATAGGCCAGTAGGGTACTCCCAATGGCGGAAAACCGATATTCGCAAAACCCGGATCCAAGGCTAATTCTTTCGAAATAAACCAACTGGCAGTAGATACAATAGTAAATAAAAATATATCCGACTTTTCTCTCAAAAATATAAAGTAAAACCCGACTATCAAAAGTAAAAAGAACGTGAGGAGGGTTGAATTCGGCCAGAGATAAGCGACTAAAAATAACCAGGCGAAGTAAAGTACATAAAAAATAAGAATAGAGTTAATTTTTCGCTTCACCATTTAATATTACCACGAATAGGCTGAACTCTTCAGTTTCAGCTTGCCACAAAAGAGGCCTCAGCGTAATATATGCTCATGAGCAAGAAAAGATTGATTTCTAAAGATACCGTTAAGAAAATGCTTGAGTTGTCTAATTTGAAAGTTGACTTAAAGGAGCAATCCTACTTCACCAAACAATTTAATGAAACTTTAACAAACATCAATAAACTCAACCAGCTTGATACAAAGAAAGTTGAAGGTACGAGCAATGTAACCGGACTTTCAAATGTTTTTAGGGAAGACAAAATCGAAATGACAAGAATGTTTACTCAGGAGGAAGCTCTTTCCAATGCAAAAAAGACTCATAAAGGATACTTTCTAGTTAAAGCAATATTTGATGAAAAATGAGCTAACATTAACTGAAGCAAAAAATAAACTTGCCAAAGGTGAAATTACATCTTCAGAGTTGGTAATGGATTGTCTTAAGGCTATTGATAAATTGGACAAGCGATACAATATTTTTGTTACTTTAAACCCAAAAATTAAAGAACAGGCTAGTAAAGTAGACAAGATTAAATCCAACAGGAAATTGCCATTGAAAGGTATCCCTTTAGTTATTAAAGACAACTTTTTAACTAAAGGACTAAGAACAACAGCATCAAGCAAGGTCCTGGATAATTATATTCCTCAATACTCTGCAACAGTTGTTAAGCTTTTAGAGGAATCCGGAGCATTACTTTTGGGAAAAACAAATATGGATGCATGGGCACATGGTTCATCAACGGAAACATCAGATTATGGTTCAACAAAAAATCCTTGGGATATTAATCGCCTACCCGGCGGTTCGTCAGGTGGATCTGCTGCAGCCGTAGTTACTGATATGTGTATCGGAGCGATAGGCTCAGAGACTGCCGGCTCGATCAGACAACCGGCTGCGTGGTCAGGGTGTGTAGGTTTAAAGCCGACCTACGGAAGAGTAAGCAGATATGGAGTTATTGCGATGGGTTCTTCATTGGATTCTCCCGGCCCAATGACCAAAACAGTAGAAGACGCAGCCATTCTTCTTGAAATACTTGCAGGTCGTGACCCAAAAGATGCAACTACGTCCTCAAAACCTGTAGAGAAATACACTTCGTTTCTTAAAAAAGGGGTTAAAGGATTAAAGATTGGTATCGCTGAGGAATATTTACTTCCTCAAATGAGGTCAGAAGTTAAGGACCTAATAAAAAATGCAGGAGAGGATTTTGAAAGCTTAGGTGCAAAAGTGGACTATGTTAAAACTTTAAATCCCGAATACGCAGTTGGAGTGTATACGGTTATTCAACGCTCCGAAGTGTCATCTAATCTGGGAAGGTATGACGGTATCCGCTATGGAAATCCCAGAACCTATTTTGGGCAAGAAGCAAAAAGAAGAATAACTTTGGGTACTTTTTCGCTCTCTGCCGGATATTCGGATAAATATTACAAAAAAGCGCAAAAAGTGCGGACGCTTTATATAAAAGATTTTATCCGTTTATTTAAAAAGTACGATTTAATCATTGGCCCAACATCTCCGGGACCGGCACAGAAAATCGGTGCTACCAAGGGCCAAGCGATGTTTGGAGAAATGGAAGATATTTTAGTTGAACCAAGCACGATATCAGGTTTACCTGGTATAAGCGTTCCCTGTGGGTTTGTGGATGGGCTTCCAATCGGGCTTGATATATTCGGACCGCAATTTTCGGAAGGCTTGGTAATACAGGCGGCTAATGCTTACGAAAAGACTACCGGTTGGCACAAGATGAAGCCGGAATTAGTCTACCATGAATAAAATTTCAAAAAAACTTACGCCAACAATAGGACTTGAAATTCATGTTGAACTTTCAACTGAGAGCAAGATGTTTTGCGGTTGCGTTAACAAGCATTTTTCCGTAAAACCCAATACTCATACATGTCCGGTTTGCCTGGGGCTGCCTGGAGCACTTCCTGTTCCCAATAAAAAAGCAATAGAACATACAATAATGATCGCATCCGCTTTTAATTGCAAAATTAACAGAAGATCCAAATTTGACCGAAAGCATTATTTTTACCCCGATTTACCGAAAGCTTATCAAATCAGCCAATATGACGAACCGCTAAGTGAAAAAGGCCATCTGGATACCAAAGAAGGAAGAGTAGGTATAACCAGAGTACATTTGGAAGAAGATACCGGGAAACTTATTCACAAAAAGGTAGATGGAAAAGAGGCAACCTTAGTTGATTTCAACAGAAGCGGTGTGCCTTTAGTGGAGATCGTCACCGAGCCTGATATGAAATCCGGTAAGCAAGCCAAGGATTTCGCCCGAAAGTTAAGGAGAGTTATTCGCTTCCTTGGGGTAAGCGATTGCGATATGGAAAAAGGCTCAATGCGGATTGAAGCTAATATATCGCAAGGACAGCATTTGGGATATAAGGTAGAAGTGAAAAATTTAAACTCATTCCGCTTCGTAGAGCGTGCAATTGATTATGAATTATTAAGACAAAAGAGATTATTAGCAAAAGAGATAACCCCTAAACAGGAAACTAGAGGCTGGAGCGAAACCAAAAATAAAACAGTAACTCAACGATACAAAGAAACAGAAGCAGACTATAGATATTTCCCGGAGCCCGATATTCCTCCTATGTATTTTAGTGACAGCGAAATTAATAAAATTAAAGATTCTCTTCCTGAGTTACCCAGTAAAATAAAAGAAAGATTACTAAAAACTTATAACCTCCCCCCTCATTATGTTGATGTAATATTGGGCAGCAAGGAGCTTCTTGCTTTTTCTGAAAAGTCTTTCAAATTAGCCGCGCGTGACAAGATAGCGGTTAAAGAAGTGGCCAGTACAATTGTTAATCAAAAACTAGATATATCTAAATCAAGTCCTGAAGAATTAATAAAGAATTTAAAGAAGCTGAAGACTTCGATAGTAACTGATACTAAAAAGATAGAATCATGGGCGAAAGAAGCGATAAAGCTAATGCCAGATGCTGTACGCGATTATAAATCCGGGAAAAAAGCGGCGGTCTCGGCTGTTATTGGTAAGGCAATGCAGTTATCTTGTGGCAAGGCTGATCCGGCTACAATTAGGAAGATATTGGAAAAGAAACTCGGAAAATAGAGGTTAGTTAAATTCAATACTAATTTCTACACAATTGGTATTTTCAAAAAAGTTCGCACAAAAGGTGATTGAAGAATCCTTCTAAAAAGACTAAAGTTTTAGAAGAAATATTTACGAAATTTTGTAAATGTAGATTATGGCTAAGAAATTTGTTCATCTTCATGTTCATACGGAATACTCTCTTTTGGACGGGTTAAGCAAGATTTCTAAACTTTTCGTGCATTTGCGCGCCAATGATATGGATGCATGTGCAATATCTGATCATGGTGCTATGTATGGTGCAATTGAATTTTACAAAAAGGCTCAAAAAGAAAAGATAAAGCCGATTATAGGAATAGAAGCATACACTACTAATGTAGATTTAAAAATTAGGCCGGAACGAGGCAAATTTAAAAATTTTCACCTTCTACTTCTTGCTAAGAATAAAACGGGTTACAGAAATTTGATGAAATTAGCTTCGATTGCTCATCTTGAAGGTTATTATTACCGGCCAAGAGTAGATAGAGAAACTTTAGCAAAGTACGCAGCTGGATTGATTTGTACATCAGCCTGCGCTCAGGGGGAAATAGCCCAGTCTCTTATTGCTAATAATTATCAAGAAGCCAAAAAAACTGCTCAATGGTTTTCTGATATCTTTGGCGAGGATTATTACTTGGAAGTTCAAAGACATGAATATGATAAATATATTGATGATTTGGACAATGATGAACTTAAAAGCGAGCTGAGAGAGCAATCTGCCTCGGAAAAAACAATCAATGAAGGAGTACTAAAATTAAGCCGTGAATTGGGGGTCCCTATAGTTGCAACAAATGATGCTCATTACATTAAAAAAGAGGATGCTAAAGCGCAAGATGCATTAGTATGCATTGCAACAGGGAAAAACATTTCTGATGTAAAGCGACTCAGGCTTATTGATGCTCCTACTTTTTATGTGAAATCTCCAAAGGAAATGGAAGTCCTTTTTGGAGATATGCCTGAAGCAATTGTCAACACGGAAAAAATTGCCGATAAATGTTCGCTAACAATCACTTTAAATAAATGGTACTTCCCTGAGTATGAGTTGGAAAGCAAGAAAACTGCAGTTTCCGAGCTTGAGGAGAAGGTACAGGAAGGTATTTCCAAAAAGACACCTAGAGTAACGAGCGAAATAAAGAAAAGACTTAGATACGAGATGAAAATAATTAAAGATAAAGGGTATGCAACATATTTTTTGATAGTGTCCGATATGGCTCAGTGGGCACAGGAACAGGGAATTGTGACTAATACCAGGGGCTCAACCGCAGGCTCTTTGGTAGCCTATGCTTTAGGCATCGTCAGCATAAACCCAATTAAGTATGACCTTCCGTTTGAAAGATTTTTAACTCCCTGGAGACCTTCTCCTCCCGACATCGATTTTGATATTGCTGATAATAGGCGGGAGGAAGTAATCTCCTATATCACTGATAAGTACGGACACGAAAAAGTTGCGCAAATTTGTACTTTTGGAAGAATGCAGGCACGAGCAAGTGTAAGAGATACTGCGAGGGTGTTGGGGTACCCATATGCGGTAGGAGATAGAATTGCCAAAGTGATGCCCCTAGGTTCTCAAGGATTTACAATGAGCATCAAAAGAGCGCTAACAATTTCTCCGGACTTAAAAAATATGTATGACACAGATGCTGATGTAAAACGCGTAATTGATTTAGCCCAACAGATAGAAGGAAACGCCAGACACATATCTGTTCACGCAGCCGGACTAGTGATAGCGCCGAGAGAGCTGACGGAATTTACTCCAATCCAGCTTGACCCAGAGGGAAAAAAGACGATTACCCAATATGACATGGATGCACTTGATCCCAACGTTTCTCCCGGAGAGGCAGTTGGTCTTTTGAAATTTGACCTTCTAGGGTTAAGGAATCTTTCAATATTAGGGAGTGCGATTGAAATTGTAAATCAATCAAAACGGGAAAGGATTGAATTACACAACATCCCTCTAGATGATGAAAAAACATACGAAATGCTCTCAAGAGGTGACACAATGGGAGTTTTTCAACTTTCCGGTAGCGGTATGACCAGATATCTAAAAGACTTAAAGCCTACAAGGATTGAGGACTTGATGGCGATGGTAGCTTTATATCGACCCGGTCCAATGGCTCAAATTCCCGAATATATTGAGCGCAAGAACAATCTTGGTAAAGTTGCCTATTTTGACCCAAGAATGAAAGAATATCTTGGCAAATCGTATGGACTTTTGGTTTATCAGGATGATGTTTTTCTTACTGCTATAAATATTGCCGGCTATACGTGGGAGGAAGCAGATAAATTCAGAAAAGCGGTGGGTAAGAAAATACCAAAAGAGATGGAAAAGCAAAAGGAAAAGTTTATCAAAGGAGCAGTCAAAAATGGAATGGATAAAGAAAAAGCAGAAGAGCTTTTTAAGCTGATCGAACCGTTCTCCGGTTATGGTTTCAATAAAGCGCACGCTGCCAGTTACGGTTTGGTTGCTTATCAGACTGCCTACATGAAGGCAAATTATACGGTAGAATTTATGGGGGCGTTGCTTACGGCGGAGAGCAATGATGCAGAAAAAATATCAGCTGCCGTTAATGAATGTAAAAGAATGGGTATCAATGTCTTGCCACCTGATATAAACGAAAGCGAGATTGGCTTCAAAATAGTGAAAGACAAAAAATCTCTCAAAGGCAAAGCTATCAGATTCGGGTTGTCTGCCATTAAAAATGTAGGAGCTGCTGCTATTGAGGCGATATTAGGCGCCAGAGCTGATGGAGAATTCATGTCATTTGCTGATTTTATTTCCAGAGCAGATACGCGGAGGGTAAACAAGAAAGTATTGGAAAGTTTAATTAAAGTGGGAGCATTGAGTACCTTCGGAACCAGAGCATCGCTTTTATCTTCATTAGACGAGGTGAGAGTTAGGGTATCAAAGCCAAAGGGCCACGAAAATCAGCAAGGATTATTTACGAGAGAGGAAATTACGAATACTAAAAAGACCAGCGCTAAAGCTAAAGATACAGTGGACGAGTTTAGCGACGAAGAGCTTCAAAATCTGGAGCGCCAGCTATTAGGATTTTCTATTTCTGCCAGACCGATAGGAGACCAAGTGAAGTCATTTATTCACTCAACTACTCATAAAATATTCGAGATTTCACCAAAAGAAAGCCTTGACGAGCTGGTAAGAATAGCGGCGATAGTTTCAGAGGTTAGAATTGTGGTAACAAGACGTACCGGGCAAGAAATGGCATTTGTGAGAGTAGAAGACGAAACCGGGTCTTTAGATTTAATAGTTTTTCCAAAAATTTTCCAAAGGACTAGAGATGTTTGGATAGATAACAAACCGCTTCTTATTTCAGGAAGGGTTGATACGAGAGAAGAGTCTCCTTCAATAATCGTTGAAGCAATAGAAACAAAACAAAGCCTTAAGGATAAACTCTCCTCTGCCCAAAGCGGCAAAGAGCACTTATTTATTAGAATTCCGGAAAATATCGATGCCAATAAATTAAGGAAATTAAAAGATTTATTGATAGAAAATCCTGGAATTAAAAAAGTCAGTCTTAAGTTTGAAGGGAAAAAGGGTCAGGTAGATTTAAATATAGGGGTTAGCTGGAGCGAAGAGATAGCCCGTCAAATATCTGATGTTTTAGAAACTTAGCATTGAGAGTAATATAAAACTTGTGTAAAATATCCTTCGATGTCTATAAAAGCAGTCCATGGAGAGGGCGAGGGAACCAGTTTTGGAGTTGGGGATACTATACGTGTGGTGCAAACAATAACCGAAGGAGACAAAAAACGCTTGCAGGCATTTGAGGGAATTGTAATTGGAATTAAGGGAAGAAATGTAAACAAGAGCATAACGGTTAGAAGGATAGGTGCAGCTCAAATCGGAATTGAGCGGATTTATCCATTAGCCTCTCCGTCAATTGAAAAAATTGAAGTTGTTAAAAGTGGCGTAAGGGGAGTAAGAAGAGCAAAGCTCTACTATATAAGGGATAAATCCAGAAAGGAAATTGAAAAAATATACTCCAGGGCTAAGGCAAGAGAACTAGCTAAAATTTCGGGTAAAAAGGTTATAAAAAAGAAATAACCCCCCCCTTCAATATTTAAGCTAAGATATATTTATGCGCGGAAAACGTCGTAATGGCGAAATCGGCGAGGATTACGCAGCAACTCCACTTAAGAAAAATGGCTACCAGATTTTACAAAGAAATTATAAAAGTAAAATTGGAGAGATAGATATTATTGCCATAGAGCCTTCGACCCTTTCGACTCCGCTCAAGGCGACAGGCACTTCAATCACCAGCTCAGGATCGAGGGGCTCAGAATCTGGCGGTACTCTGGTTTTTGTGGAAGTAAAAACCCGCTGGAGTAAAAAGTATGGGAAATCGGAAGAAGTGGTGACTAAGAAAAAACTGACAAAAATAAAGGTTGTCGGGCAACAATATCTTCGCACTTACAAGAATCTTCCTAATAAATTAAGAATAGACGTTGTAGCAATTGAAGTTGAAGAAGGAAAAGTAGCATCAGCCAAAATTATCAAAGCAACTTAAGCAAAATACAATATACTAACTTATGACAAAGGTACTTAGGCTTCCGGTTGGGCAACTGGCGACAAACTGCTATTTAGTGATAGATGGTAAAGAAACGCTTATTATAGATCCCGGGGATGACGCAGATTATATCCAGAGAATTTTAAGTGATGAAGGGGCAAGTATTTCCAAAATAATTGCCACTCATGCTCATTACGACCATCTTCTCGCGGTCACCGAGCTTAAATTAGCATATAAAATTCCTTTTATGATGCATCAAAAGGACGAGTTTTTGTTAAAAGAGATGGCTAGGTCAGCCAAATATTTTTCAAATATTCAAATCGCCCCCGCACCCAAAGTCGATAAGTATTTGAAAGATAAAGATAGCTTAACCATTAATAATCAAACATTAGCCATAATCCATACTCCCGGACATACTCCCGGAAGTATTTCATTATATGATAAGAAAAACAAAGCTTTATTTGTCGGAGATTTAATCTTTGCCCAGGGCGGAGTAGGAAGAACTGATTTTAGGTACTCAAGCATTCAAGATCTTAACAAATCAATCGAAACAGTCCTCAAACTTCCTGACAATACAATCGTTTACTCTGGCCATGGAGATGAAACAACGATTAAACAATTCAAAGAATATCTAATTTCTTAATATGAATGACGAAGAATTTGCCAAAATTGTAGAAGCAACAATAAAAAATATACCCGAAGAATTTCAAGACAAGCTGGAAAATGTTTCGATACTGGTGGAAGATTTACCAACGCCAAATCAGCTGAATAAGTTGAGAGCAAGGGGAGAACGGGGAATGCTATTAGGATTATACGAAGGAGTTCCTCAAACAAGAAGAGGCCATTACGGAATCGGAGGGCACTTGCCTGATAAAATAACAATTTTTAGGCTCCCGATTGAACGTATTGCCAGGTCAAAAGTTCATCTAATTCAAATTGTAGTCAATACAGTTAAGCATGAAATTGCCCACCACTTTGGAATGGATGAACACCAAGTACGAGATGCTGAGCATGAAGCAAGAACAAAGAAATGAGGGGCTCTCTTGCAACCTATTTCTAAATCACTGAGTAACCCCTCAATTAATATACTATCATAAGTCTCTATTAGATATCCACTTTGATACAAAAATAGCTTCCAAGAAGAGACATTTCCGAGAGGGTCTTTCCTTTCATGTAAAAAGCGGATGCGCTTCCTCCATCTAAGTTGAGCGCATCTTGGAAAGATATTCCTGTTTTTTCTGATACTAATTTAAGTATATCTGGCAAGGCGGCGAGTTTTGGTCCTAAAAACGCCGAAGAATTCTGGTAAACCACAAAAAATATGATTTTATTTTCGTGAGTTACACCAACCACAACTCTTCTTGAGTTATCACTGCTGGAAGATTTTATTTCCTGATATGATTTTTTTGAGACTAAAAGCGGACCTGATTGAATACCGGCGCGAACATTATCTGTTGTTGCAGAATCAGAGATGGAGGCTTGGTTATCGTAAGAAATAGTAAAAAAGCCGTTGGCGAGACTGTTGGAATTGGCTTGTCTTAACGCTTTTCCTTCGGTAATAAATAAGGCAATAGGTCTATCATCTTTTGTATAGAAACTCCCATTAACAAGATAGGTACAGTTATTTTGAAGGAATGCTTGCTGAGAGGTTAATTTTTCAGAAAAATTTGGGTAAAGAATAATATTCTCAGCATTATCTACTATAAACCAGCGGGCGGTTAATTTCTGCCCGTCATATTGAAAACTGAGGTTATTGGGATTTTCTACTATTTTGGCCGGGGAGCCTTCTTGATTATCTTCATCATCACTTCTTTGAAAAAACAAGTAAAGCAAGCTGATAGAAATAAAAATCAATATCATTAAAAACAACTTAAAGATTTTTTTCATTCAGGTTTCATTCTACGATATTTGTAATGTATTATTAAGCTATGAGTGAAAAAGTAATCGGATATATACTTTTAGCAGCAGGAATTTTATTAATTATCTTGACTACTTTCAGTATGTATAACGTGTTTACCAAAAAGTCAAAACCGGTAGAACTTTTTAATCTTGGCGGGATTTCTTTAGATTTATCACAAATGTTAAGTGGGGATTTAAGTCCAGCACAGCGGGAACAGCTCGCAAAATCTAATTTTCAAACAGAGACAGAAATTATTAAAGAAGGCTTGATCAACACCCCGTTGAACTATGCTGCCCACCTGATGCTGATGAGTTTTATTGCCGGAGCAGGGTTTAAGATTGCCAAACTTGGGGTAATGTTTTTAAGGCCTATTAAGGTAAAACTAAAATCCCAAGAAGCTCAAAAATGAAGATCGCTAAAGGTCAGTTACAACTCCCTCGATGACGTCGATTTGGCAATTGCCTACTACTTCAGCGCTGGTATCGGTGGTGTCAATTTCTTCGTAGTTGCAGTTAATCATTTCATCATCTTCACTCCAGGATTCAATCTCGTACCTTCGGTAGACAGACGATTCGGTTGACACGGGGGTAAGATTAGTAGTTTCCTCGGTTAATAAATCATAAACGGAGATATCAACAGCAGTACCTGTGGGTGCATCATTGATATAAGCAATCATATCACCAAAGTTAGACCATGTGCAGTCAACAGACCTGTTTGCAATATTAACAACTTCTCCTCCATTAGAATTAGAATAATATAGAGCCGGACCTAATGCCGGCGGGAGAGACCAGAAGCAAATATTCTCATTATCGGGAGAGGAATTGACGTTAGTAAATCCGATAAGTCCGGTGTCCTCGTAATCATCTTTAGCTACGATAACAGTTTTGCTACCGGTAGAAGTTACGCGGGTTATATCTCCATTGTCTATTTCGAATTTATCAGGTACGGAGGTTGGTATAGGGGTAGGTATTTGTGGGGTAGATAGAGTGTCAGAAAGACCTTGGTCTTCAATGTCTTCTTTGAACTTCTGGTTATCAAAATATAGATAAGCAACAAATCCATAAACTGCAATAGCAACTACCACTAAGAATCCAATAAGTATTGGAAATTTTGAAGACTTTGTCTTTGGTGTCACTACCTTAGGAGTGGGAGGAGGAGCGCCGGGAGACTCCGGAAGAGGCTGCAGGCTGCTGTTATCCGGAGCAGTTGCTTCCTCAGGAGTCAGAGGTTCAGGCTCGGAAGCGGAGACTTGAGTCGCTTCAAGTGGAGAAGGCGGTGTAGGTGTTGAATCAGGAGGAGGAGGAACTGGAGGCATGCTTTGAGACTGTGTATTTACAGGAGCTACCTTAGTTGCATCAGGAGGTTTATTTGTATTATTATCGTCCATCAGTTCATATTGACATAATTTATCCGCCGGTATCAAGTAATAGAAAAAACTTGTCTTCGGAGTAAAATTTTTTTATAATCAACTGCTATGGAAACAAAATCATTTTTCCTTGGAATTGGAGCAGCAGCGCTGATATTAGTGATTTCAGTGGGAAGCTATCTACTGGGAAAGCGAGCATCTGATATTGGTGGTCCGAATTCAATTAGTCCTACCCCATTTATAGATGGATCTCTATCTTCTCCGCGTACCAGCGAGCAAATCCCAACAATTACCCCTTCGTCACCTCAGGTTTCGGAAGATAACCTTAAGGCTGCAGTAGTCAGTAAGAATTATGCTGCACTTGAAGGAGCTATGGCTAATCCTGTATTAGTAAGGCTCGAAGCCACTGAGTGTTGCGGATTGCTTGCACCGGAAGAAGCTGTTGAGCAGATGGAGTATCTGAATAATGCCTTCGGAATTTGGGATTTTTCAGAAAGCGAAATTACTCAGGGCCTTGCAGCCAGTTACCCCGAAAATTACGGAAATGCAATAATCGGAATTTCATCGGACAATTACGTAGTTGGTTTTCAGCAAAATCAAAGCGGACAGATTTCCAAAATCTCCATTGCGGCAGACTATAACCTCCTATTGCCATAAGGATAAAAAGAGCTTCTTGTGATATATTTAGCGTATGAGTGAAATAAAGGTAGAGAAGTTGGAGAAAGACGATGCCAAAAGCCGATTCAGAGTAACGGTAGAAAATAATAATACCTCAATTCACGAAGTAACTTTAAATAATGAGTTTTATCAAAGTCTCAATACGAAAACCAGCCAGGCAGAAATTATAAGAAAAAGTTTTGAGTTTTTATTAAAGAGAGAACCAAAGGAAGCTATTTTTTCGGAATTTGATTTAATATTAATTTCAAAATATTTTCCTGAATTCGAGGATGAAGTTAAGCAGTTCTGATGGAAAAGATAATTATTAATACGAAAGATAAAAAAGAAATTGTCGATATCTCAGAAGAAATAGAGAACATATTAGCCAATAAAGAAAACAAAAATGGCCTGGTCAATGTATTTATAGCTCATACAACCGCCGCCTTAACATGTGCTGATTTAGATCCAGGAACAGACAAAGATATGCTTGATGCCTTTTCCGAGATAATTCCTAAGCTTTCCTATCGCCATCCTCATGACCCGAGTCATGTAGGCGACCATATAATGAGCAGCATAATAGGCTCATCCGTTACAATTCCTTACAAAAATGCTAAATTAATATTGGGAACATGGCAGAGAGTAATATTGGTAGAATTTGACGGGCCGAAAAGCAGAAATATAATTATCAAAGTGATTAAGTAAAAATAAGATGAAAAATATTCAAATATTCTTTTATATTTTTATAACGGCGGTTGCTTTTATGTACTTTATTTATTATAAGCGCGGGAAAAATCCGCTATTGGTCCCCGGTGATTATTATCAAGTAAAAGCGGGACGTGCGTATTATTTTCCTTTAGGCGGAGCATTGGTAATTACTGCCCTTTTATATTTTCTCTTGAAGGTTGTTTTCTAATTATGTTTAAACTTCATATCTACCGAAAAACAGGAAACACTTGCTTCTGAATTTGAATCTAATTAAAAGACAACAATTTAGACGAATTAGCACACTTATCATATAATAAAATAATGCTTATATTAGGAATCGATCCCGGAACAGCAACTACCGGATACGGGATTATAAAAGTTGAAAGAAAAGATTTTAAAGTACTTGAATGGGGAATAATTGAAACCGAAAAAAATGGAAACCCGGGAGATAGGTTAGTCGAAATATACAAACAGATGATGAAGGTATTAAAAAAATTCAGCCCGGATGTAGTAGCGATAGAAAAGCTTTTTTTTGCAACAAATGCAAAAACGGCAATGAGAGTGGGTCAAGCTCAAGGAGTAATGCTATTTGCTGCTGCAAAAGCAAAAACTGAAGTTTTCGAGTATGCACCGGGAACTATAAAAAAGGTAGTTGCAGGTGATGGTAGGGCGGACAAAAAGCTTGTGCAAAAATCGGTAAGGAAATATTTAGGCGCACACGTTCGAAGCAAAAAAGGGCAAAAAACTCATTTTGATAATGCAGCGGATGCACTTGCAGTTGCGATGTGTCACGCATTGAGAGAGCGGGGGAGGTGATACAGATGGCAGATTTTAAGGTTGGAAAAGTAACTCACTATTACGACAAAATTGGGGTTGCGGTGGTAGAGCTTAACGCAACGCTGGCAAAAAGCGATAAAATAAAATTTGTAAGAGGGGGGGAAGATTTATTTGAGCAGGAAGTAAAATCCATGCAGATCGAGCATGATAAAATAGATTCTGCAAAAAAGGGAGATATAGTTGGCTTGAAAACTGAGGAACCTGTTAAAGAGGGAGCAGAAGTATATCGGGCCGGATGATTTGTTAATATTGCAATTTGCATGTATAAGTATCTCTATGAGAAAAAAGAGAAGGGGAAATGTCGAGTGGATTAATGCTCCTGATATAACAAAAAGAATTCTTCATTTAAATAAAGCGCTTAATCTAAACTGGATAGAATCTTCAAAAATACATTGTTTCAGAAGTAAAAATTCTAAATCACGAGCTTATGCGCGTATTTGGGGATTACCCAAAGTTTGGCAAAAAGCACTCGAAACTGAACCAGCCTATGTGATAGAGGTGTTGACGGAAAAATTTGATAGCTTGCCTAAGAAAGAGCAGGATAAAGTTCTGCTACACGAACTTGCTCACATCCCAAAAAACTTTTCAGGAAGCTTACTTCCCCACATTAGAAAAAAAGGAAAACGCAATTTTCATGACAGGGTGAGAAAACTAGTAAGGCTATATAACAAAAAAGTAATATGAAAATTCTTGTTCTTCATGGCGAACATACGCTAAATTGCTATCAACGTCTTCAAGAGATAATATTAAAATCAAAAAAAAATGAATGGGAAATTGAACGAGTTTCAAATAACACAACTTTAAGTCTCTCGGAAAAATTATCAGCGGGGAATCTTTTTCAGAAAAACGCTTTGTATGTTTTGCAAGATTTAGACAAGGTTTCAAAGAGGGATTTAAATTGGCTTAAAAAAAAGAATGAGAGCTTAGGGGGATTTTTGGTAATTCTAATAAAAAGAAAGGCTCTCAAAAGTCAATTAGACTCACTGCCTGCAAATTATCAAATAGAAGAGTTTCAGCTAACAAAGTATCTATGGAAATTATTAGACTCAATCACTTTCGGAAATTCGAAAGAGACAATTAAGCTTCTTCATATTGTGCTAAAAGCAGAGCCTGTGGAATTTGTATTTTCTCTAATTGCCAAGCAAGCAAGAGACTTGTATTGGGTGACGATTGATGATTCAAGCCTCCCCTATCCAAATTGGAGAGTAGGGAAGCTTAAAAAGCAAGCAAGCAAATTTACAAAAGAGCAACTTAAAAATATAATTCATGAACTTGCCGAGCTTGATATAAAGGTAAAAACCTCAAAAGCAAAATTAGCTGATTCTCTTGATTTCTTATTTGCATCCCATCTAGAATGAATTGATGAAGTCTTTAGCCGAGCTAGCAAAGAAAGACATAAAAGATATTAAATTAGTTTGTTTCGATGTTGATGGCGTAACCATCAAAAAAGGAACCGATATTAAAGAAGTAAAAACAAAAGAGAATACTACATTAACAGTAAAAACGAATAATTTATCGGAGAGAGTCAGAGATAAAATGCTTGAACTGAAAAAGCATTTCGTTATCGCAGTATCTTCCGGTAGAAGCTCCATGTATTTGACAAAGATATATTATGAATTACTTTGGGGGAACGCTGCCCTTATAAGCGAGAATGGGATCTTCACGCTGATGAATGGAGAATTAATTCAAAATGAGAAGTTTGATGAAAGAACTCTTGATAAAATGAGAAACATTGTAATAGATTTAAAAAAACTTGAAGGAAAACATAAAGATTTTAGAGCATTTGAACCCAAGCAACTTTTGATAACACTTCACGCTTGGAACGAAATTCTCGAAGTATATGATATTGTAAAAAAACACGACCCGGAAGGAGAATTCTATACTTGGTGGAATGGAGAGGCATTTGACATCGCCCCAAAAAGATTAAATAAAGGCACCGGGCTTAAGCATTTAGCTAATCATCTTAAGATGGATCTAAAGGAAACTATGGCAATTGGTAATGGTCCAAACGATAAAGATATGATTGACATTGCCGGTATTGGTGTAACTACAGAGCCAAAGGTGCTGTCAGCCGATTATCATACTACAGAAGATGAGCATCTTGGAGGCGAAGAATTAATAGATAAGCTATTAGAGCTAAGAAAATGATTAATCTCGATAATCAAGCAGAAATTGAAAAGTTTGATAAAGGGAAAATCCTAGATTCTATTAGATTACTTCCTAACCAGATGGAGCAAGCCTGGGAGGAAGTAAAAAAGCTTGAAATACCAAAGGCGTGTTTTTTAGCCAATAACGTGGTGATAGCAGGAATGGGAGGTTCAGCCTTAGGAGGAAGAATAGTGGATTCTTTGATAGCAGATAGGGCAAAAATACCTATAGAAGTATTCACTCAATACGATTTGCCAAATTACGTTAATGAAAAAACTCTCGTGATTGCCAATTCTTACTCGGGCAATACCGAAGAGACTGTTTCAATGGCAAAACAAGCAATCGAGAAGAAAGCGAAGATAATTGGTGTCGCAACAGGTGGAAAGATTGCAGACTTGATGATCCAAAAGAGTCAACCCTCATATATTTTTGAACCGCGGGCAAACCCTTCCGGTCAGCCAAGAATGGGCTTGGGATATTCAATAATGGCAACCATTGCAATTCTATCAAAGTGCGGCTTTGTTCATTTATCGGAGGACGATTTTTATGAACTGGTAGTAACGACAAGGAGATTTATAAAAAAATACGACACTGATGTTGAAATTAAAGGAAATATTGCTAAAAAAATAAGCAAAAAGCTCCATAATCGGGCTATTATTCTTATTGCCAGCGGTCATTTAGTGGGAGTAGTTCATGCATTTAAAAACCAGCTTAACGAAAATGCAAAAGTTTTTTCGACCATTTTCAATTTACCGGAACTTAATCATCATTTATTAGAAGGGCTTAAATATCCAACAAAAGCTAAGGAAGTCTTTCATTTTTTACTATTTGATTCAGACCTTTATGATCAAAGGATTAGAAAAAGATTAAAACTAACTGCCGATGTAATTGAGAAAAACAATCATCAATTCTCTACCTTCAAACCCAAGTCGGAAAAAAAGCTATCTCAAATATTTGAAGTTTTAAGTGCCGGCTCATTTATAAGTTTTTATCTAGCTCTTTTATATGGAGTTGATCCGAATAAAATTCCATGGGTAGATTACTTCAAAGAAAAATTAGCTAAGGCCTAATTTGTTCCTTCGCCTCGTGTAATTCGTCGTAAAAAAAGCTATCAAGAAAATAAGTGTTTCTTTCGTCTCATGTATTTCCTCGGAGGAAAAGCTAGCAAAAGCATAACCATTGCTTTAAAATAAAACCATGACTGCTCGCAAAAAGCCTTTAATAGCGGACTTCAAAGAGATTGACAAGGGAGACCTTAATCTGGTTGGAGGCAAAGGTGCCAATCTTGGGGAAATAACCCAAGCAGGATTTCCTGTCCCTCGTGGATTTGCTGTAACCGTTCATGCGTATGATGAATTTCTAAAGGAAAATGAAATAGCCGAAAAAATAAATGAAATATTAAAAGGAGTTGATGTCAATAATAATGATGAATTAAACAGCGCCTCCAGAAGAATTAAAAGGATAGTAAAAAACTCTAAAATTCCGGATAAGGTAGCCAAGGAAATCATTAAGAAATACAAAAAACTCTCGAATAAATTATCCCATTCTTTGGTTGCCGTTCGGTCTTCAGCAACCGCTGAGGATTTACCTGATGCCTCTTTTGCAGGACAGCAAACGACCTACTTAAACATTAAAGGGGAAGCAAATCTTTTAGTTGCTGTCAGAAATTGCTGGGCGTCTCTATTTACCGCCAGAGCAATCTTCTACCGGGAGCAAAATAAAATCCCTCACGAAATTGTAAAAATATCGGTGCTAATTCAGAAAATGATTCAATCAAAAGTATCCGGAGTGATGTTTACCGTGGACCCAGTAACTAATGACAAAGATAAAATTGTCATTGAAGCTGTTTGGGGGCTGGGTGAATTAATTGTTCAAGGTTCTGTAGTTCCGGACAGATATATCGTTCAAAAAGATACTTTTTCAATTCTTTCAAAGGAAATTGCTGAACAGCATGTTCAACTTATTAAAAAGGGTACCAAGTCTGTAGAGGTAAAAGTTCCTAAAAATATTAAGAATACTCGAAAACTCGACGATAAAGATATCATCGCGATAGCTAAAATCGGCGAGAAACTCCACCGCCACTATTATTTTCCTCAAGACGTTGAATGGGCAAAAGAAGGAGACAATCTTTATATCGTTCAAACAAGACCGGTGACCACTTTGAAAAAGACTCAAGGTCTAATTGAAAATACGGAAGGAGGAATGATAAAAACTGCCGTAACGCCAATATTAATAGGTGCTGCGGCTAGTCCAGGTATCGGTACCGGAATTGTGAAAATTCTTAAAAGCCCAAAAGAGCTAAAAAAGGTGAAAAAGGGAGATGTCTTAGTAGCCAAAATGACTTCGCCTGATTACGTACCTGCGATGAAGAAAGCTTCTGCAATTGTTACCAATGAAGGTGGAACGACCTCGCACGCCGCGATTGTTTCCAGGGAATTAGGAATTCCGTGCGTAGTTGGTACTAAGGAGGCGACAGAAAAACTTAAAGAAAATACCGTTGTGACAGTAGATGGAGCAAAGGGATTGGTGTACCTGGGAAGCAATATTAAGGTAGAAGAAAAGCAGAAACCAAAAGAAGATTCCACTCACCTCAAAACCGCAACGAAGCTATATGTAAATTTAGCAGAAACTGATCTTGCAAAAAAAGTTGCCAAATATAATGTTGATGGCGTAGGACTTTTAAGGGCAGAGTTTATGATAGCTGACATTGGGATTCATCCAAAAGAAGCTATAAAACAAAAGAAGCAGGAATACTTTATTAATAAGCTTTATGAGGACCTTTCCTTATTTTGCAAAGCTTTTAATCCGCGACCGGTTGTTTACAGAGCAACTGATTTTAAGACAAATGAATATCGAGCACTTCCCGGCGGGAAAGCATGGGAGCCTGAAGAATCAAATCCTATGCTTGGATATAGAGGAGCCTATCGATATATTGCAAATCCGGATGTATTTAACCTGGAACTGCAAGCGATAAAAAGAGTAAGAAAAAAATATAAAAACTTATGGATGATGATTCCCTTCGTAAGGTCTCCACAGGAACTGGCCACCGTGAGAAGGATGGTTGCCGGTGAAGGTTTATTCGAATCATCCTCTTTTAAGTTTTGGATGATGGTCGAATTGCCAATAAACGTAATTTTAATCGACGAATTTATCAAAGTAGGAATTGATGGGGTTTCAGTAGGTTCAAATGATCTCACAATGCTAATAACCGGAACCGATAGGGACAATGCAGAAGTTTCCAAGGTGTTTGATGAGAAGTCACCGGCAATGTATTGGTCTTTAAAGAGAGTTATCAAACATTGCAACAAGCATGGAGTGTCATCTTCTATCTGTGGACAAGCGCCATCGGTTTTTGATGATTTAGTTCAAAAACTTGTTAAAATGGGAATTACCAGCATCTCGGTTAATCCGGACGCAGTAAACAGAGTCAGAAGAGTTATTTATGAAAAGGAAAAAGATATAGCAAAAAGAGATTAAATTGGGCTTAATATTAGATGGTTAAGATGTGTTATTGTTAGAAAAGGAAAAAAATGGCAAAAATCTCCAAAATTTGGGCTCGAGAAATACTAGACTCTAGAGGAACACCGACTGTTGAAGCAATCTGCCAGCTTGATACGGGCCATACTGCCGTGGCATCAATACCTAGCGGCGCTTCAACCAGCAAGCACGAGGCTTTAGAACTTAGAGACGAAGATCCCAAAAGATATTTAGGAAAGGGAGTGCTCAAAGCAGTTGCCAATGTCAATGACGTTTTGGGGCCGGGGGTTTGGGGTATGGATGCCCAGGCTTTAGATAAAATTGATGAAAGACTGATAGAAATTGACGGCACCCAAAATAAATCCAAGTATGGTGCAAATGCGATCCTGTCAATTTCGATAGCGGCTTCCAAGGCTGCTGCCCTTTCATCGAACAAAAGCCTTTATGTATGGATTAATGAATTAGCCCGCAGACATGGGATAAAAAGAGATATTAAGATACCAACTCCTGTTTTTAATATGATTAACGGAGGGCTTCATGGTGCTGGGAATCTTGACTTTCAGGAATTTCATGTAATTCCGGCCACTTCTAAAAATTGGACAACTGGACTTTTGATGGGGGTCGAGATTTATATGACTTTGGGTAAAGATTTAAAAAGAAGAGGGGCTATTCATTCTTTGGGTGATGAAGGAGGATATGCGCCAAACCTCTTTACAAACGCTGACGCGCTTGAAGTATTAGTTGAGTCAATAAGGTCTACAAATTATCAGTTGGGAAGAGATGTATTTTTAGGCTTGGATGTTGCTGCAAATACTTTTTACAAGAACGGAGAGTACAAGATAAGAGATAAATCATCACCGCTGAAAGATTCTGAATTACTCGATTATTATGACTTCATAAACAATCAATATCATCTTGCTCTAATTGAAGACCCTTTTTATGAAGATGAGTGGGAATCTTGGAAATTGCTGATGAAGAATATGCCGGACTTGACTGTTGTTGGCGACGACCTTCTATCCACCAATCCAACAAGGATAGATAGAGCGATAAAAGAAGAAGCATGCAACGGCATATTAGTAAAACCTAATCAAATAGGGACAATTACAGAAACGGTCAAAGTTATTAAAATGGCACTAGACGCAAAATGGAAGGTTATTGTCTCCCACCGCTCAGGTGAAACAAACGACTGGTTTATTGCAGATTTTGCTGTTGGAGCAGGTGCCGATTTTGTAAAATTTGGTGCACCTGCAAGAGGAGAGCGTGTCGCAAAGTATAATCGTCTATCAAGTATAGAGACAGAGCTTCTTCGGAAAAATAAATGACTTCGCAAAAATTTGCCAAGCTTGTAATTCTTGTCATTCTTGATGGATGGGGAACTGCTCCAGAAAGCGCCGGGAATGCAATAACGCTTGCAAAAACGCCAAATATGGACAGGTATTGGGCTTCCTATCCTCATTCGCTGCTTGAGGCCTCCGGGAAAGCAGTGGGGTTACCGAGGGGAGAGGACGGCAATACTGAAACCGGACATTTAAATTTAGGAGCTGGAAGAATAGTCTACCAAGCTTTAGAGAGAATCAATCTGTCGATTGCAGATGGCTCTTTTTTCGAAAACAAAGCAATTCTTAATGCTTTTGCGCACGCTACCGAAAATAAATCAAATCTTCATGCGATGGGATTAATAGGAGCAGGAGGAGTGCACTCAAATATCGAACATATTTTTGCTCTAATACAACTGGCAAAAAGAAAAAAATTTAAAAATCTATATCTTCATCTATTTACAGATGGCAGAGACTCTCCTCCTACTTCAGCCAGAACCTACATTGATAAGGTAAATGATGTTATTAAAAGAGAAGGTGTTGGGGCAATAGCATCTATAATGGGTAGATATTGGGCAATGGATAGAGACCAAAGATGGGATAGAACAGCAAGAGCATATCTGGCTTTAACTAAAGGAATAGGCAACAAAGTAAAAACACCCGATGAAGCTATCGAAAAATCCTATTCAATAGGTCAAACGGATGAATTTATTGCTCCATCGCTATTATGTAGCGATAAAGACCAGCCGATATCTTTAATTTCCAATAATGATGCTTGCATATTTTTTAACTTCAGAATAGATAGACCCAGACAATTGACGAAAGCTTTCGTATTCAAGAACTTTTCTGAACAATCTATGATTAAAGACTATGATTTAGAGCAGCTGAAGTATGAAAAATCAGAAAAAGTAAAGGTAAATAGTAAAAAAGTATCTCAATTTCAAAGAGGGGAAGTATTAAAAAATCTTTACTTCGCAACCATGACGGAATACTCGAAAACGATAACTGAACAAGGCGTAAAACCGGCTTTCCCTCCTGAGAGGATAGATATTCCTCTTGGCGCAGTGTTGTCTGCCGGAAGAATTAGGCAGCTCAGAATTACAGAATCGGAAAAAGAAAGATTTGTAACATATTATTTTAACGGGCTAAGAGACGAGCCTTATGAATCAGAAGACAGAATAATAATTCCTTCACCAAGAGTTCCGACATATGACAAAAAACCAGAAATGAGTTCTTTTGAATTATCTTCAAAATTATTACAAAAGTTAAATGAGAATAAATATCAATTTATTTTAGTAAACTTTCCTAATGTTGACATGGTTGGTCATACGGGCAATATAGGAGCGACAGTCAAGGCAGCTGAAATTGTAGATGAATGTGTGGGTAAAATCGCCAGCTTTGTTCTAGCTTATGAGGATGGAATTTTACTTATTACTGCAGATCATGGTAATGCCGAGGAAATGATAAACCATCATACAGGAGAGATTGATACCGAGCACAGTAAGAATCACGTACCTTTTATTGCCGTTTCGAGACGATCCTTGGGAAACCCAAGGGCTTTACAAAGCGGAACACTCGCCGATGTTGCTACTACTGTTATATCAATTATGGGACTCGAGAAGCCCTTAGCAATGACCGGTAGAAATTTATTGAAAGAAGTATGGAAATAATTACCGAAACAGTTATTCACTTATTAACGGGGATTATCGAAACCTATGGCTTATTAGCGGTGTTCGTTTTAATGACACTGGAATCCGCTTTAATCCCGATTCCTTCTGAAATTACTATGCCCTTTGCCGGATTTTTAGCAGGAAGAGGATTAATGAATTTTTGGGTTGTGGTAATTGTGGGTGCGACAGCTAATCTAGCAGGTTCATTAATTGCCTACTGGCTAGGGTTTACAAAAGGAGAAGAGTGGGTTAGGGTAGTGATAAAAAAATGGGGGAAGTGGTTTTTGATAAAAGAGAAAGAATTTGATAGAGCAATAAAATGGTTTCAAAAGTATGGCGGGATGGTAGCTTTTACATCAAGGCTTTTACCGATTGTTCGTACCTTTATATCTCTTCCTGCAGGAATTGCCAAGATGAATCTTGCCTCATTTTCGATACTAACCTTTATTGGTTCTTTTATTTGGTCTGCTTTCCTTGCGTTCTTAGGCTTGAAATTAGGCCAAAACTGGTTGTCAATCGAACCGTATTTCAGACAGTTTCAGTTTCTAATAATTGGGGTGGGAGTAGGTGCATCAGCTTTATACGTGAGGGCCCACTTTAAAAAAAAGCACTAGTTTCTGAAATACCTTCTTATTAGCCCAACAACCTTTCCTTGAACGCGAACGTTTTTAACAAATATAGGGCTCATTTTAGAGTTAGCCGGCTCCAATCTAATCCTGGTTGCTTCTTTGAAGAACCGCTTAAGCGTTGCCATCCCGTTGTCAAGGAGTGCAACAACAATATCTCCATTTTTAGCCTCTTCGGCTTGCTCAATGACAACATAGTCTCCGTCTCGTATTTGTTCTTCAATCATAGAATCGCCTCTTACTTGAAGGACATAAACTCGCTTTTTTCCCGATACTAAGCTTGGAGGTATTGATAATGAGGCATTAGGGTCAGTATATGGTTCAATGGGTGTACCGGCTGCGATAAAACCAAAAATTGGAACTTCCATTCCTTCAACATCAGAGTCTGGTGCGGCTTTGGTTATTTCAATAGCCCTCGTTTTTCCTATTTTTCGTTTTATTAGGCCTTTCTTTTCCAAAGTAGTGAGATGTTCGTGGACTGTTGCCAATGAAGAAACTCCAATGGCATCAGCAATTAGCCGCAGCGTTGGCGCGGAGCCATTAGACTGAATATACTGCTTGATGTAGTCAAGTATTTGACCTTGTCTTTTATAAATAATCGGAGCCATTTATATGCGACAAGCTATAAGCGTAAAGCGACAAGTTATTTTTCTTACCTCCTATTTCTTGTCTCTTACTACAGTACAAACAATACCCGAAGATGTCAAGGAGTAATTTTGCCCGAAAAATTGCGACGTACCCACCAACCAGTCGCTCTTCAAACCGTGTATGCCACCGGTCCGGAAGGGTCTTCTCCGAACCGAGAGTTTCTCCGAACCGGAAGTCTAGCGCGTAGGGAATAATACTGAAAAAGGTTGAAGTAAGGCTAGGCGGGAAGGCCCATTACGGGGTCATGTACCCTTTTTTTAAGCAGAATATAGACAGACGTTTTAATTGTGATGTTATCAAAAAGGCTCTCTAATGATTCAACTGCTTTCAAAGAAACTTCATTTGCACTTGGACCTTCAAATAGAGCTGTAGCTTCGGAAATGGTAAATGGCTCGTTATCAATTCGATTAATAAAATCCATAACTTTGATTATATTTTCGTTTCTGTCCTTGATCAGGTTATTGGCAAGCTCCTTGGTCTCTTCAAAAGAAAGTGGAACTGCACACGGTCCAATATTATTATCGAGCTTTATCAAGCGATAGACAGGGAAATTAAAAATATTTAAATCGTGAGGACTTGTAAGCATCTCTGAATTCAACTGTTGAACTGAATCTTTTACAGCTAGCTCAGGTTGAGAATGTTTTCGGTAAACAGAAGCAAGCAATTCATGACCAACATAGTCACCGATGCGGAATCTGAAAATTTCCATGATGATAGCTTTATTTTGCTCTCCATTTAACCTTAGCTCGCTGATAACCTGCGTTATCTTGTTATCTACGCTCTTTTCCTTAATAAGAGGAAGAGACCATTCTTTAGCTTTTTCTTTTATTCCTTGGTCTTCTAGTATTAATTGTGCTCTAATCATTTAATTAATCATAATATATTATTATGGTAAAATTCCAGCGTATGAAAAAACTCAGCTTGTATTCCGAATTTAAGCCGACAAAAGACCAACGAAGCGCTATCAGCAAACTAACTGAAGGGGTTAGAAACGGTATTGACCACCAGGTTCTTTTAGGAGTTACCGGAAGCGGAAAAACATTTACGATAGCCAATATAATAAAAAAATTACAGAGGCCAGCATTAATTATATCCCATAACAAAACTTTGGCGGCCCAACTATATCAGGAATTTAGAGATTTCTTTCCCGATAATGCTATCAGTTATTTTGTTTCTTATTATGACTATTATCAGCCGGAAGCATATATTCCTTCAACCGATACTTATATAGAAAAAGATGCCGGTATTAATGATTTAATTGACAAGCTTAGACTGGCGACAACTACTAACCTTTCAACAAGAAAAGATTGTGTCGTTATATCTTCCGTCTCTTGCATATATAACATTGGCTCGCCAAAAGAATACGGTAATTTTGTTTTTGAATTTAGTCCAGGCGCAAAGCTCCAAAGAACCCAAATAATTGAGAGGTTAATTGATTTGCAATACACAAGAGGTGATTTCGGATTTCATAGAGGAACATTTAGAGTACGGGGAGATTCAATAGATATATATCCTGCATATCAAGATACCGGCTTACGCCTTGAGTTGACCGAAAACACTATCGGAAAAATTGAATTGTTTGACCCGATTACCGGTAAAAAAGTAGAAAATGAAAATAATCCTTCAGGAAATTTTGTACTATATCCGGCAAAACACTATATAGCCGATCCTAAAAAACATAAGAATGTATTTTCGGAGATTAGAAAAGACCTGGACAAGCAGGTAAAGGAGTTTAAGAAAACTGGCAGGGAGTTAGAAGCGCATCGCCTTATGCAAAAGGTAAATTATGATTTGGAAATGATAGAAGAAGTAGGTTATGTCAAGGGTATTGAAAACTACTCAAGATATTTTGACGGAAGACGCCCGGGAGATCCTCCATATACGCTTTTAGATTACTTCGGAGAACCTTTCGGAAAAGATTGGCTGGTTGTAATAGATGAATCTCACATCACTTTTCCCCAAATAAGAGGCATGCATGCAGGCGACTTATCAAGAAAAAAGACTTTAATAGATTACGGTTTCAGACTCCCGGCAGCTTTTGATAATCGGCCTCTAACTTTTGATGAATTTATGAGAAAAATTCCTAATTTTATCGCCACCAGTGCCACGCCGGCGAATTGGGAATTAAGCATGGCAAAGCAATATGTCAAAGGTCAAAAGTCAAAGGTAGAAAGTTTAGGAGTAGTAGAACAACTTTTGAGACCAACAGGAATTCCTGACCCTACGGTTGAGATAAAACCAACGAACAATCAAGTTGCAGACGTAATTGAAGAAATAAAAAAGGTAACATTGAAAAAGCAAAGAGTATTGGTTACAACATTAACAAAACGCTCGGCTGAGGATTTATCACAATATTTAAAGGAAAAAGGCATAAGAGTTCACTATCTTCATTCTGATATCAAAACGTTAGAAAGAAGCGATATTTTGGATGACTTAAGGCGGGGAAAATTTGATTGTATTGTTGGGGTTAATCTTTTGAGAGAAGGATTGGATTTACCGGAAGTATCTCTCGTTGCAATATTAGATGCTGATAAAGAGGGTTTTTTACGAAGCGAGGTTTCCCTAATCCAAACGATGGGGAGGGCAGCTCGGCATGTTGAAGGCAGGGTAATTATGTATGCCGACCGAAATACAGAAAGTATGAGGAAGGCCTTGAGCGAAGTCGAAAGGCGTAGAGAGCATCAAATAGAAATGAATAAAAGATTAAAGATTAAACCTCATTCTATTAAAAAACCGATTAGAAAAAGACTTGTTGAGGAAGAGAAAGAGACAGAGATAGAGAAATTATTAACATACGGTGAGCGTGGCTACACAAGACTTACGGATATTGAATTTGAAAGTTTAACTCCGTTGGATAGAAAGAAATTAACAGTGAAACTTCGACGGGAAATGAGGCTTGCCGCGCAAGATTTAAATTTTGAATTAGCAGCGGAGATTAGAGACAAAATAAGTGAACTTACGACTTCTTCATAAAAAATTAAGTGTTTAGTATTTTGTAATTCAGGTATACTAACTAGGCCACGGTGTTCCGTGGCGGCAATGCATTGGTAAAATTCTGAGAACCAGAAAACTCAGACAACTCGGTTTGTCGGTGATGCTCTGAGTCCTCCGAGTATTCTGATTATCCGAACAATCGATATTTAATATGAAAACTGACGTAATAAGGGTTCGCGGTGCAAGACAGCATAACCTTAAAAACATCGATGTAGATATTCCTAAAAACAAACTGGTCGTTTTTACCGGAGTTTCGGGGAGTGGAAAAAGCTCTTTAGCTTATGACACCATCTATGCCGAGGGACAAAGAAGATATGTGGAAAGCCTTTCAACGTATGCGAGGCAGTTTTTGGGGATAATGGAAAAGCCTGACGTTGATTTAATCGAAGGCTTATCTCCCGCCATTTCCATCGACCAAAAAACGACTTCCAAAAATCCTCGTTCAACTGTGGGAACGGTGACGGAAATTTACGATTATTTAAGACTACTTTTTTCCAAAATTGGTCATCCCCACTGTCCTGTCTGTGGAAAAGAAATTGCTAGTCAATCTCTAGACCAAATTACTGAAGCTGCGTTGGAGCTCATCCAAAAACTTTCGAAAACTAAAAAACAGTTAAGAATAATAATATTTTCGCCGGTGGTAAGAGAGAAAAAAGGAGAATTTTCACCACTATTTGATAATTTACGAGCTAAAGGATATCGGCAAGTGAGAATTGATAAATATATAAAAGACTTGTCAGAAGATTTTGTCCTTATAAAAACCAATAAACATCGTATTGAAGTCGTAATCGACAGACTTTCTATAAATGTAAAAGATTTAAAAAGCAAGCTTTATAAAAATAACCTAAAAAGCCGACTCTCTCAATCAATTGAGCAGTCACTGAAACTATCTGATGGCTTAGTAATATTATCTGAAATTAAAGACAAATCATTTGAGATGCCAAAATACCCTAAGGATTTTGATAACCATCTATATTCCAATAAATTTGCATGCCCGTCTGACAATATAAGCCTCCCCGAAATTGAACCAAGAACTTTTTCGTTTAATTCTCCACATGGTGCCTGCAGGCAGTGCAATGGGATCGGTAGAATTCTTAAAGTAAATTCAAATCTTATTTTTTCGCCTGAAATATCGATTACCGAAGGAGGCATTCTTCCCTTTAAAAATATGTTTGAACAGCATACTTGGTACTCGAGGTTGATAGTAAAAGTATGTTCTGAGGAAAATATAGATCCTCGTACCCCTATAGATAATTTATCTAAGGAAAAAAGAGACATTATTCTTTTCGGAACCGGCAGCAAAGAATATAAAATAGGGGGTACCAATAGATTCGGCAGCCATACTTATATACATGAAAAATTTTCGGGTGTGGTGAAAGAACTTGAAAGGCGGCACGCCAATACCGAAAGCGACTGGGCCAGAAATGAAATAGAAAAATATATGAAGAAGGAAACGTGCCCAACTTGCTCTGGTACAAGGTTAAAAAAAGAAGCATTAAGCATAACAATTGATAAATTATCTATCGCGGAGGTTTCTTCGCTCACAATTAATCAAGCTTTGGAATGGATTAATATTTTGTATGAGGAAAAATCTATTTTAAACGAAAGAGAGAAAACAATAGGGAAAATGATTATTAATGAGATAAATACCAGATTGACCTTTTTGGCTTCTGTTGGAATTGAATATCTTACTTTAGATAGACCAGCAGGAACTTTAGCCGGCGGGGAAGCGCAGAGGATAAGGCTTGCCAGTCAAATTGGTTCGGGATTATCAGGTGTTTTATATGTATTAGATGAACCTACAATAGGTCTTCATCAAAGAGACAATCAAAAGTTGATAGACTCTCTTAAGAGCTTGAGAGCATTAGGCAATACAGTAGTTGTTGTTGAGCACGATAAAGAAATGATAAATCAGTCGGATTACGTGATAGACTTCGGTCCCGGTGCCGGAAAAGACGGTGGGGAAATAGTATTGGGTGCAACACCAAGTGTGTTAAAAAAGAGTAGAAAATCCTTAACCGGCAAATATTTATCAGGAAGGAAAAAAGTTAATTTAGACGGGATTGAGACAACATTGGCTGCAACAAATCTCGGTACCTTGAAAATTTTAGGATGTAGTCAATATAACCTAAAAAATATCGATGTAGAAATTCCAATTGGCAAGCTGGTAGTAATTACAGGGGTTTCCGGAAGCGGCAAGTCAACTTTGTTGGTAGAAACACTTTATCCGGCCCTAATGAGGTTTTTAAATAGATTTTATAAAGGAGATGTAGGAAAAATGAAAAATATGGAAGGAGTAGAGAATATTGATAAAGCAATATTAATTGACCAGTCGCCTATTGGAAGAACACCCCGAAGCAATCCGGCTACATATACAAAAGTCTTTGATTATATTAGAGATGTATTTGCCAATACAAAAGATGCGAAAGCATCCGGATTTAATAAAGGCAGATTTTCCTTTAATGTTCATGGCGGCAGATGTGATGCTTGTGAAGGACAAGGCCAAATAAAAATTGAGATGCAATTTATGAGTGACATTTGGGTAACATGCGAAGTGTGCAAAGGTGCAAGATATAATGCCCAAACGCTGGAAGTAAGTTTTAAGGGCAAAAATATATCAGAAATACTAGCGATGACGATAAGTGAGGCTAAAGAATTTTTCCATGCTTTTAGACCGATTGTCAATAGATTAGAAACACTTGATTCAGTAGGTTTGGGTTATATAGAGCTTGGACAATCTGCTACTACATTATCCGGAGGTGAAGCACAAAGAGTAAAGCTATCTTCAGAATTAGCGAAAAAAGCGACCGGACGCACAGTGTATATTTTAGATGAACCTACCACCGGCCTTCATTTTTACGACTTGGAAAAGCTACTTAGAGTTTTAAGGCTATTGGTAAATAAAGGAAATACAGTAATTATTATTGAGCATAATATGGATGTAATAAGAAATGCTGATTGGATAATAGATTTAGGACCGGAGGGGGGAGAGAAAGGTGGAGAAATAGTCGCCGAAGGGACTGTTAACGACATTAAAAAAGCAAAATCCTCATACACCGGTCAATTCCTGGCTATCAATAATTAGCTTAGTTTATACTGACCTTATGATTAAAAAAGTTTTAGTGCTTAGCCTGCTACTTCTAAAATTCATTTCCCCCCAAAATATTAAGGCTGAAACTGATTTTTATGTTGATGCTGATGTAATTTACGAAGTAAAAGAAACTGGTGTTACCGAAGCTACTTTTAATCTAGAGTTAATAAATGCCGGAGATGAACGATATGCAACTGAATATATTTTAAATTTGGAGGGGATAAAGCCTGATAATGTTTCGGTAATTTATCAAGGAAGAGATACGCCCTTTTCGCTCGTCAGAAATAACAATAACTATTCGATTAAAGTGGAGTTTGACGACCTGGTAGTTGGTAAAGGTACATCGCGAGCCTTACAAATATATTTTTCAGAAGGTACATTTGCAACTCGTACCGGAGAGATATGGGAAATTGCTATTCCCAGACTTTCAAAGCCAAATACATTCAGAGATTACTCGATATCTCTTTCTGTTCCTAAATCCTTTGGAAACGAGGCTTTTATTTCACCTGAGGCAAATAAGTTTGAAGAGAAGACAAAAACAAATGATTACTTTTTTCAGGAAAGCGAAATATCAAACACGGGAATATCAGCAGGTTTTGGAAAATTTCAGGTGTTCAACTTTTCTCTTAAATACCACTTGGAAAATCCATTAAATGAGAAGTCCGATATTGAAATTGCCATACCACCGGATACAGCTTTTCAAAAATTGTACTATAAAAAAATAGACCCTACGCCAATAAATGTGAGCATCGACAATGACGGTAATTGGTTGGCAAAATATATTTTGGAGCCAAGAGAAAGACTCGATGTAAGCGCGGAGGGAAGTGTCCAGGTTTTTTCATCTCCCATTTCTTCATTAAGTACTAAAAGTATTAAGAAATACAAATACCTTGAAAGGGCAGAATATTGGGAATCGGACAATGAAGAATTAAAGGTTTTAGCTAATCAACTTAAAACGCCTGAAAGAATTTACCAATTCGTGAGTTCAAATCTCAAATATGATTACAAGCGGGTTAATCCTAATGTCCAAAGAATGGGAGCATTAAATGCGCTCAAGAATAAAAACTCTGCCATTTGTATGGAATATACAGATTTATTCATAGCTCTTGCAAGAGCTGCAGGAATACCGGCAAGAGAAATAAACGGTTTTGCATACACTGAGAATCCTGAAATACAACCTTTATCTTTAGTGGCAGATGTCTTACATGCCTGGCCTGAATATTGGAATGAAAATTTAAAAACATGGATACCGGTTGATCCAACATGGGGTTCGACTACCGGTGGAGTAGATTATTTTTCGCGCCTTGATTTAAGGCATTTTGCCTTTGTTATTCACGGAGAAAGCTCAACAATGCCTTATGCACCAGGTTCATATAAATTGGGGCCGAATCCTCAAAAGGATGTCTTTGTAAATTTTGGAGAATTACCTATAAATAGAAGGCCTGAGTTAGAAATAGTTGTAGAAAAGAGGCAAAATTTCCCCTTACTTAGTCCTAAAATATATATCTCAATTAAAAACGTAGGTAGCCAGGCTATCAGAGGAGTTAAGCCGACGGTAGTTTTCGATGGAGAAATAAAACGATCGGACTATGTTGAAGTGATTCCGCCTTACTCTAAATATGAAATGCAGGTTGATATTCCATTTTCGCTATTTGGTACAAAAACTCCCGAAAGCGTACAAATATTAGCTAAAGATAAATTTGTTACCATTCCCACTCTTAGGGGACAAATTGTAATTCTTAATCTAATAACAATATTATTTTTCCTTATTATTTTAGTCCTTACGATTTTGCAAAAGACAGGAAGGCTAAATCTATTCCACAAGAGATTTTATCTATCAAAAAAAGTCATTAAGGGTAATATCAAAGAATTATTAAGAAAATTTGGAGCTGATGGCAAAAACAGCAAATAATTTAAAGGTTTTAAAATTTAATAAAAATAATTTAAAAGCCGTTATCCGTTCAAGTGGGGTTTATTTGTTTAAAAATAGTGAAGGCAAGGTACTGTATGTAGGGAAAGCAAATGATCTTAAAGCAAGACTGCAATCATATCTCGCTATCAATTTAACACCGAAAACGAAAAAACTGCTCGACTTGACAGAATATTTTTCTTTTATAAAAGTTAATTCTGAAATTGAGGCACTTCTGTTAGAAGCATCTTTAACAAAAAAGTTACAACCAAAATTTAATATTTCTTTAAAGGATGATAAAAGCCCACTTTACATAAGAATTACAAAAGAAAAATACCCTAAGGTGACAACTGCAAGAAAAATAGAAGAAAGACCCAAAAAAGGAGAAAGGAATATTGCCTTTTACGGTCCCTTCCCCTCATCTAACAATGTTAAAAGCGTACTCAAGATGATGAGAAGAATCTTCCCCTATTCAGACCATCGAATAGGAAAACGAGGGTGTATATATTCTCAAATAAGCCTATGCGAACCTTGTCCGAATGAAATTGAAAAAAATAAAAGTATTACCAAACAAAAAGAGATGATGAAAAAGTATATTAGAAATATTCATTTAATTAAGGGGGTTCTTGATGGAAGAATTGTGTATGTAAGAAAAAAACTTAAGGCCGAAATGGACAGATTTTCAAAACAAGAGAGATTTGAGGATGCAAAAATGATTCGTGACGAAATTAGAAAACTGGATTATATAACTCAGCCAATTGTTCCAATATCAAAATTTATTAAAAATCCAAATCTTATCGAAGATATTAGAACGCAAGAGTCAGAAACTTTAAGAAAATTTATAAAAAAGCAGATAAATTTATCAAGCGCATTAAATAGAATTGAGTGCTACGATGTTTCTCATCTTGCCGGCACTAATCCAGCTGCCTCAATGGTAACTTTTGTAAATGGAGAGCCGGATAAATCACTATATCGAAGATTCAAAATTAGGCAAACAAAGGGGAATAGTGATACCGATTCTTTGAGAGAAGTAGCAAAAAGAAGAATAGGACACCTATCTGCTTGGGGAGTTCCTGATTTGATAATTGTTGACGGAGGACGGGCGCAGGTCGGAGTCTTTAGAAAATATTTTGGTGAGAAAAATATTCCCGTTGTAGGTTTATCTAAAAGGTTTGATAGTTTGGTTATTCCGGTTGAAGATAAGAAACTAATGACTAAAAGTTTCGTTGAAAGGGTGGTTCCTAGAGGTCCGGCAAGAAATCTGGTCCAAAGAATAAGAGATGAGGCTCACCGTTTCTCCCGGGCGTACCATCATAAGCTTTTACAAAAAGAGTTTATTCCAAGGAAGTCAAAATAATATTAAAAGCATGCTTGCCGCTTCGCGGTAAATTGGTGACAAAAAATTGATTACTCAGCAAATTTAGTTTTATACTAATAGATATGAAAAGAGTAATAAGAGCCTATGTGTATGCAACCTTTTCTTTGTGGGCAGTATCGGAAATTGCTGAGGGGATTGTATTTGAAAAAGGGTTAGAGTCGCTTTTATTAGCAGGTATCGGCCTTATGATTGCTTTGCTGATTGGACGGCCAATTATTAATATTTTACTTTTGCCAATAAATCTAATTACTTTTGGTCTTTTTAGATGGGTCTCCAGCGCTATTGCTCTTTACTTAGTTACTTTAGTAATACCAGGTTTTCAGGTTGCTGGTTTTCATTATGGAGGTTTAAACTCAAAATGGTTTGATATTCCTGAACTTAGCTTTAAAGGCATAATTGCCTACGTTGCTTTTTCTTTCCTTCTTTCTCTGATAATCTCCTTTATATACTGGATAAGGAAATGAATACATTTAAGGTATAATACAAATCATGAAAGATATTTTATTGTCAATTCAGCTCATCTCTGGGGCTCTCTTGACATTGGTTATACTCATCCAAACTGGAGGCAAGGGATTTGCTCGTGGTTGGGGGGGTGCTTCGTCCTTCACTAGGCGCGGGTTGGAAAGAGTCGTTTTTAGACTAACTTTCGTTGTTGCCTTCGTCTTCATCGCAGTTTCTATTTTTCAGATAGTTCTTTAGATTATGCGAAATATCCGCTATTTTATTCGTCTAACCTTGGCCTTTATAAATAAGTTCAAAGGCCTGATTCTTATCGGAGCATTAATAGGAATAATATTCTTCTTTTCTGCTCAGCTAATCGTGAACCTTCTCTTTTCTAAAAGTACAGAAAAAATAGGTATTACCGGAAGATTCAATACGGGGAATCTGCCTGCTTTTATCTTGGAGCAAATAAGTGATGGCCTTACTAAAATTGATGACGATGGAACAGTTTTGCCCAGCCTGGCAGAATCCTGGCTATCGTCCGATAAAGGCAAAACCTGGGTATTTACTTTAAAGGAAAATTCATATTGGCAGAATGGCGGTAGGGTGACAAGCGAAAACATCGTCTATGAATATTCTGATGTAACAATAACTAGGCATGATGATAAAAAAATTATTTTTGAACTAAAGGACATCTTTTCGCCTTTTCCGTCAGTTGTTTCAAAACCCACCTTTAGGAAGGGACTCCTGGGAACGGGAGATTGGACGGTAGATAATATCACAATTTCAGGCAGCTATATTCAAAAACTTACTTTGTCAGATAAAAATAAAAATAAAATAATTTACAAATTTTATCCAACGGAAGAAAGAACAAAATTAGCATATAAACTTGGCGAAATCGATTCAATCAAAGACATTTTTGTAGCATCACCTTTAGACAAGTGGGGAACTACCGTCATAACCGAAAAAGACGATTCCAATAAAGTGGTAACATTATTTTTCAATAATCAAGATAAATATCTTTCCGAAAAAGCATTAAGACAAGCACTCATATATGCAATCGATAAAACTTCTTTAGGTGGTAAGCGAGCAGCTAGCCCTATTGGCTCAAATTCATGGGCATTTAATCCTCAGGTTAAAAAATATAATTATGATGTTGGGCGCGCCAAAGACTTGTTAGACGAGTTGCCAGAAGAACATTTAAATGACGTTAATATTAAACTTGTCAGCTCACCATTTCTGATAAATACCGCAGATGAGATTGCCAAGTTTTGGGCAGAGATTGGGATTGAAACTTCTGTTTTGGTGTCGTCAATTATCCCTGGTGAATTTCAAGCCTATCTTACAGTCTTGGATGCTCCCGTTGATCCTGACCAATATTTCATTTGGCATTCAACTCAAGTAGATTTCAATATCTCAAGATATTCAAGTCCGAGAATTGATAAACTTTTAGAAGATGGCAGGACAGAACTTAGTTTTGAAGAGAGGAGAAAGATTTATCTTGATTTTCAAAGATTTTTAGTTGAAGATTCTCCTGCCGCATTTCTATACACCCCAAAAGCCATTTCAATCACAAGAAAGTAAATAAAGGCAAACCTTTCGAATTTTTGATGACATCCTCCCAGCGCTTAAAGTACTAAGTATCCTCTAAGTGGATGACATATCAGGTTCAATAAATCCTCTAATTGTAAATTTAGGATTTTATTGAATTCTGTTATAAAATACTAGTGCAATGAGGTGGCTGTAGGGATACTTTAGCATCTGCCTTGTTATATTC
>SDBU01000416.1_pt1 | contig 60320 bp, 61 predicted proteins | sample 2277071 | NCBI WGS metagenome assembly SDBU01 (sample SAMN10397929, study PRJNA504765) | marine sediment metagenome | isolation source: marine sediment core GS08_GC12, 126 cmbsf | place: Arctic Ocean: Gakkel Ridge, Loki's castle | collected 2008 | reverse complement strand
ATGGACTGGACTCTATAGGACTCTGGGATTTTGCGTTTGGTTATTTTAGACAAAGCGTCTCCTCTTTGGCTCTACTACGAAGTCCCTGCTTCCCAGACCTTTCTGATTAGCTCCTCTAAGTCACTTGGGTTGTTCTTTGCATTCACTATGTCTTCAAAGGAAACAATTATTCTTCTCTTCCGTTGTCCCTTTACTAATATGATCTCGAAAGTATCGTTTTGAAACCCTTTTCCTCCATTACCAACAACTTGTATCTCTCCGTCAATCCTTTTAGCAATCTGCTCCACTACCCCTCTTGCATCCTCTATCTCATCACTCCATTTTTTCACCGTCAAACCTCCTTCTATCGCACCACCAAATTTACCAATCTACTAGGTACATATATCGTATTTACAATCTCCTTGCCTTCCAAGTAGGTCTTCACCCGCTGGTTTTCCTGTGCTAGCTGCCGGGCTTCAGCCTCAGTGATGGACGCCGGGACAGTAATCCGGTCACGTAACTTGCCGTTCACTTGAATTACCAGGGTAATCTCTTCATCTTTAGCTAACGCCTCATCCCACTGTGGCCAGTTTTGATTATGGATGCTGTAGTCATGCCCTGTTCTCTGCCACAACTCCTCGGCCAGGTGGGGAGCGGTTGGTGCCAGAAGGAGGAGCAGGGTATCAACAGTTCCTTTCCAGGCTGAATTGGTAACCTGACCTGTTTCCTTAGCCTTAGCCAAATAGTTAGTAAGCTCCATAAGGGCGGCTATCATAGTGTTAAAGCGCAGTTTTTCCAGGTCGTTAGTTACCTTTCTGATAGTCTGGTGGGTGATACGCTGTAACTCTATATGAGCTTTTTCATTACCGAATTTATCTTTGGTTTTTACCTTCATCTGGTATGGTTCCAGCACCAGGTTCCAAACCCGGTTAAGCCAGCGACTTATGCCACTGATACCACTGTCATTCCACTCGCCACCCTGCTCCCAGGGCCCAATGAACATAAGATAGGCACGCACCGCATCCGCCCCCAGCTCAGAAACATACTCATCCGGAGTAACCACGTTACCCCGTGATTTGCTCATCTTTTGCTTCTCAGCAATAATAATCCCCTGGTTAAATAGTCGGGTAAACGGCTCGTCAAAATCGACCAGCCCCATATCCCTGAGTGCCTTGGTGAAGAAGCGGGCGTAGAATAGGTGCATTACGGCATGTTCAGCGCCACCGGTATAAAGGTCTACTGGCAACCAATACCTTACCTTATCCGGTGCAATAGCGTCGGTATCACAATGAGGGTTGGCATAGCGCAGAAAATACCACGAGGAGCACATAAAGGTATCCATAGTGTCAGTTTCCCGCTTAGCTGGAGTTGAACACTTTGGGCAGGTGGTATTGACAAACCTCTCATTGTATTTCAGCGGGGACTCGCCGGTAGGTTTGAACTCAGCATCCTCAGGTAACAATACCGGCAAGTCTTCCTCAGGAACCGGGACAGCGCCGCAGTCGGGGCAGTAAATCATAGGTATCGGTGCTCCCCAGTATCGTTGACGGGAAATGAGCCAATCGCGAAGCCGATAGGTTGTGGTTCGTCCTCCATAGCCTTTCTCCTCGAGGAAATCGCAAATAGCCTCTATACCCTGCTGGCTAAGAAGCTCGCCAAACTGTCCTGAGTTCACCATAGTACCTGGTTCAATATATGCCTCTTCTAGCTCTTCTCCCTGCCATCCGGGTGGGGCTATCACCACTCTAATCGGCAGGTCATACCTTTTAGCGAAGGTAAAGTCGCGCTCGTCGTGTGCCGGCACCCCCATTACCACCCCGGTGCCATAGCTCAAGAGCACATAGTCAGCAATCCAGATAGGTACCTTTTCTTCATTAAGTCTGTTTATCACATAAGCCCCAGTAAACACGCCATCCTTTTCTTTCTCTGTTGATAACCGCTCTATCTCGGTCTGCTGTCGCGAGCGGACAATATAGTCTTCAACCTCAACCTTTCTATCAGGTGAGGTTAGCTTAGCCACCAGCGGGTGCTCTGGAGCCAGAACCATAAAAGTAACACCGAAGATAGTGTCAGGGCGAGTGGTAAAAACTCGGATTTCCTTTTCCTCTACCCCGGGATAGTCAAGAGTGAAGGAAATCTCGGCCCCCACACTCTTACCTACCCAGTTTCTCTGCATTATCTTTATCCGCTCCGGCCAGTCAATGCCATTATGCTGCATAAGCTCATCAGCATACTTAGTAATGCGGAAGAACCACTGCTCCAGGTCTCGTCGGGTAACTGCCGCCCCACAGCGCTCACAACGGCCCCCCTCCACCACCTGTTCATTAGCCAGTACTGTCTGGCAACTGGGGCACCAATTAACCGGAGCCTTACCTCGATAAGCCAGACCGTTCTGGTACAACTTCAAAAAGAACCACTGTGTCCATTTATAATAATCAGGCAGGCAGGTTATAACCTCTCGGCTCCAGTCATAAATAGCACCTATACTCCTGAGCTGACGGCGCATATTATCTATGTTCTGCATCGTCCAGGTGAAAGGGTGAATTCCACGACTGATGGCTGCGTTCTCGGCGGGAAGACCGAAAGCATCGAAGCCCATTGGGTGAAACACATTGTAGCCCTGCATCCGCTTAAAGCGGGCACGGACATCTGCAGGAACCTCGGCATACCAGTGCCCGATATGCAGGTCACCCGAGGTATAGGGGAACATTGTCAGTGCATACCACTTGGGTTTGCTATCATCCTCAGTTACTTCATACAACCTGTCCTCAGCCCATTTGTGCTGCCACTTCTTCTCTATTTCTTGTGAATTATACCTAGTTATCATTTACCTTTCCTGTCTAAATAAAAACTCCCAACTAAAATGTCAGCAGCAAAGAGCCATATCGTTCGGATTATGGCGTAGCTGAGATAACAATAAGTAGAACTTTTGAATTAGTATTCAGTTTAACTATTTAGCCCCATTGCTGCCATCACAGATGATTGTAGCAATAAAGTGCATGGTCTGCAACCACTAGCCGATGATATCATAGCTACGTGTTCGGTCAGGTATCATTTCGACGAATCTATCGCAACGAGAGCAGCAAGGGTGTTGTCTGACTTTACTAACACCTATATTGAGCGCTATAATTGTTCCTGAGAAGTGAGGGAAGCATAAAATAACGAACACCAAACTGGAACAGGCGTTAAAGAATTTTAACCTGTTATCCAGACGGAGGAACGTTAGCTTTTCCCCGAACCTAGCCAATACAATTTAACTTGTGTCTCGTAGTATAATAGTGAAGCTGGTTGGGTTGACTCTTTTACAACTGGGCAACAAGCCATAAACTCAGGAAGGAGGATTACTAGATGGAATGGGGAATGGCAAACCGTATGGCACAATTAATCCAATCGGATGGGCATGCTCTGTTTTTGCCAGTAGACCATGGGTACTTTCAAGGTCCCACTCGCAGATTGGAAGAACCGCGTAAAACTATTGAGCCACTTCTGCCTTATGCTGATGCACTCTTCATTACTAGGGGTGTGTTACGCTCATCAGTCGACCCCGATAACACCAAGCCAATTATTCTCAGGGTGTCTGGCGGCACTAGTGTGGTGGGGAAAGACCTGGCTAATGAAGGAATTACCACCTCGATGGAGGAGGCTATCCGCCTTAATGTTTCGGCAGTAGGCATTTCTATCTTTGTTGGTAATGATTATGAGAAAGAGTCGTTATTAAATCTATCAAAACTGGTTGACGAGGGCGAAAGGTATGGCATACCAGTAATGGCAGTTACCGCTGTAGGTAAGGAACTTGAAAAACGAGATGCCCGCTACTTGGCTCTGGCCTCTCGCATCGCGGCTGAGTTGGGGGCAAGGGTAGTTAAAACCTACTGGTGTGAAGATTTTGAGAAGGTGTCAAAGGGTTGTCCTGTTCCAGTGATTATGGCTGGTGGGCCCCATGTTGATACTGAGCTTGAGGTGCTTGAGTTTGTCTATGACGGCATGCAAAGGGGTGCTATCGGCGTCAATCTGGGAAGGAACATCTGGCAAAATGATTTTCCTGTGGCGATGATTAAGGCAATACGTGCCATTATTCACGGGGGGGCAACTCCAAAAGAGGCTCAGGAGATATACGAGAGTATAAGAAGCGAAGAACAATAGTTTTGGCGTATTAATGAAGTTATGCGCCAATTCGGAGTAGATGAACATGGCACTTTCATTGAGGGAATCTCAGGCTTGCGCTAACATGGCACGAGTTCTTTATAGATTACTGCCTGGCGCAGGTTTTAAAAAATGGAAGGGGCACGTCTCCTTCTCCAGTATCGCCCAGGGCCTTGGCATCAGTAACTTTTGGCGCCTAGGTAGCAAGGAGCCGGCAATCGCTGCCTTGCTCGAAAGAACGCTAGAGTACAAACGCAGTCTCTTCGAACCACTGATCTTGACGATTGTAAGGGAAGGCATCAAGTATTGCCAGAAACGGGGCCAGCCAATCACTGCTGAGGAGATCGAGCAACTGAATGGGTTAATTCTCGAAGTCGGATTCAAGTTCCCTGAACTCTGGGACTCTGATTTTCTTAACTCCTTGAGGTTTAACGCAGAAGAAAGAGCCCGTATGCATCTTGAGAGGGAGATATGTACTGAACGGCTGAGGGCTGACGACCAATCACAGTATGAGCGAGAGATGGAGAGCCTCAAGTTCGAGTTCTATGAATTGCACAGATTGGATGATCGTCAGGCAGCCGGCTTTTCCCTTGAGAAGCTGCTAAACCATCTGTTCGACCTCGAGGGGCTGATGCCACGTAATCCTTTCAGGGTGACTGGAGAGCAGATTGACGGCTCATTCGACTTGGACAACGAGATATATCTCGTTGAAGCGAAGTGGCTAAGTGACCCTATCTCAGAAGCCCCTCTCTTAGTCTTCCGCGGAAAGGTTGAGGGCAAGTCCACTGTAACTCGCGGTGTCTTCATATCTTTGAGCGGGTGCACCGCGCCTGCGTTAGACGCGATCTCTCGTGGCAAGCAACCGAACTTCTTCGTAGTTGATGGCTATGATCTTACTTGGGTCCTCGAGCGTAGAATCGACTTGAAGGAGATGCTACGTGCCAAATTGAGACGATTGGCCGAGGAAGGTCGTGTTTTTGTTTCAGTGCGTGACCTTTTATAGGACTTTGGGTAAGAAGAGATAGCCAAAGTTAGGAGAGAGAACAAAATGCATGTTGCCATGTGGTATAACAACCGGGATGTGCGGATAAAGGAGATGCCTATCCCGCAAATCGGTTCTGGCGAGCTGCTGGTGCGGGTAGAAGCTTGTGGCATCTGCGGTAGTGATGTAATGGAGTGGTATCGCCTTGACCGGGCTCCTCTGGTGCTTGGTCATGAGATTGGCGGGCAAATTGTGGCGGTGGGGGAGGGAGTAGAGCGCTACAAGGAGGGTGACCGGGTAACAGCGGCTCATCATGTCCCGTGCAATACCTGCCATTACTGTCTGAATGGTCATCATACCGTTTGCGATACCCTGCGCCGGACAAATTTTGACCCTGGTGGTTTTAGTGAATATCTCCGGTTACCAGTCATCAATGTTGACCGTGGGGTATTCCTGTTACCCGACGAAGTATCTTATGAAGAAGCAACATTTATTGAACCGCTAGCTTGCGTCCTGCGCGGACAAAGGCTGGCACACATGCAGCCGGGTAACAGTGTGCTCGTCATTGGTAGTGGCATTGCCGGGCTGCTCCATGTGCAGCTAGCCCGCACTTTAGGAGCAGGTAGGGTGATAGCGACGGACATAAGCGACTATCGGCTGGAGGCGGCGCAACGGTTTGGGGCTAATGCTACTATCCGAGCTGAAGAGGACTTGCCTACCCGCTTGCGTGAGTTCAATCAAGGTCGCCTGGCTGACCAGGTGATAGTGTCTACCGGTTCTGCATCAGCCATTACCCAAGCCTTAAAGTCAGTGGAGCGTGGGGGCACTATTCTCCTCTTTGCCCCAACAGACCTCGGCGTTACTATCCCAATCTCAATAAATGAGCTTTTTTGGCGCAACGATACAACACTCACCACCTCTTATGCCGGCAACCCTGCTGACTACCAAACGGCGCTAGAGCTAATTCGGGCAGGCACTATCCTGGTGCGCCAGATGATTACCCATCGTCTGGGTCTGGCAGAGACAAGCTTAGGTTTCCAGCTCGTCGCCGATGCTCACAATTCTATCAAGGTAATTATTGAACCCCGGAGGTAACTAAAATGCCGGTGTTCCGATGCCGATTAATGCTTTTATTTGTTATTGCCAAGTGGGCATAGTTATGAAAAGAATTGGTATTCTTTACCACCCCATGAAAGAGGCTGCTTATGCCCTGGCTAAGCAGCTAGAAGAGTTTCTAGACTCTAGGGGCCTTTCTGTTTGGCTATGCTCTGCTTGGGAGGGGGAGACAGCCAAGGCTCAGGTAAATGGCACTGATTTAATTCTTAGTATCGGTGGCGATGGCACCATTCTACGAGCAGCCCAAGCAGCGCTTGCTGGACTAACCCCTATTACCGGGATAAATCTGGGTAAGCTGGGGTTTATGACAGAACTCAGTGTTGATGAAGCCATAGGAAAGCTACCTGCTTTGTTGGCGGGGGAGGGTTGGATTGATGAGCGGTCTCTACTTGAGGCAAAGCTTACCCCCACAGATGAGGGTTACGAGCCACCCCGTATGTTTTGTGCCTTGAACGATGTGGTAGTGGCACGGGGGGCAGTAGCTCGATTAATCCATATAGAAGCCAGTATTGATGGTGAGCTACTGACCACCTATAAGGCTGATGGGGTGATTGTGGCTACAGCCACTGGCAGTACCGGTTATGCACTGTCAGCCGGTGGCCCCATCCTCCATCCGCAAGCCAAGGAGTCGCTGCTGTTACCAATAGCGCCTCACCTTAGTTCAGCTTACACGGTAGTATTACCATCTACAGTCACAATTAAGTTACACATTGACACCACCTACCCGGCAACGCTGAGCATTGATGGTCATATAAATTTGCCTTTGTCAAGTGGTGATACTATCATGGTAAGATATAGCTCTAATACGGTTCGGTTTTTAAGAATCCACCCAAAAACCTCCTTCTACAGCTCTCTGGAACAAAGATTAAAAGGGAAGCAGTGAATTGAATCCAATAGAAAAAGCCGGAATCAGTGATGCAACCCAGATGCATCAGTTAATTAATTACTTTGCCGGTAAGGGCGAGATGCTGGCCCGTCCCTTGAGCGAGATATATGAAAATATCAGGGATTATTTCGTCGTTAAAGAGGGCAAGCGGGTGATTGCCTGTGCGGCACTACATGTCAGCTGGTCAGACCTAGCCGAGATAAAGTCGGTGGCTGTAGCTGAGGATAGCCAAAGAAGGGGAGTTGGCGACCAGCTAATAGAAGCCTGCCTTAGAGAGGCTAAGGAGCTTGGTATGCCCACTATTTTTTGCTTGACCTACAAGCCAGCCTTCTTTGAGAGGTTTGGCTTTTCTCAGGTAGACAAAATGGAGTTGCCGCATAAGGTCTGGACTGAGTGTTACCGTTGTCCCAAATTCCCCAATTGCGATGAGATAGCTCTTATCTACCACTTGGAGACACTCTCTAAGGGGTAGTGACTAATTCACCAAGGGGAGAAGAGTGTTTAATCCGGCATACATTGGCGTGGTAATGATTGGGCTCCTGCACGGGCTGGAACCGGGACATGGCTGGCCAGTTGCCGTGCTGTATTCGATAAAGAAAAGAAACCCCGTTCTTAGTGCCATTGTCAGTTCAAGCGTACTCGGTATGGGACACCTCATATCATCAATAGCCGTTGTTGTTGCCTATGTTTTGCTCACAGGATGGCTGGACTTTGAAGCGCCCTGGATAAAGTATCTGGCAGCGGCTTTATTGCTCGGCCTTGCCTTCAAGCTTTGGATAGAAAAGACTGATGAACTGGATAAGCAACATGGTCATATCCATGAAAATCAACCAGAGGTTAAGCATGAACATGAGCATGAACATCCAGAGCAAGGCCAACATAACCATTGGCATAAGCATGCCACAGGGATTGCGTTGAGTCTCTGGGGACTAGTCACGTTTGCCTTTATTCTCGGTTTTGCCCACGAGGAGGAGTTTGCCTTACTGGCACTGGTAGCCGGAGGTGCCAATGCCTGGATACTTATGCTCTCGTATGGGATTGCAGTTTTGTTAGGGCTTATAGCGGTAACAGTTGGCGGAGTCAAAATCTATAAGCAACTGAAACCTAAGCTAGAGCGTTATGAAAAGTACGTTCCGAAGATAAGCGCCGTTATTCTGGTAGCGATGGCTATCGTTATCATCTTCTGGTGATAGTCTGACTAAAAGGGAGATTAACTTGGCTGAGGAAAAGACGCTATCCAGTAAACTAATCTATCAGGGACGAGTGGTTAAGCTGCGAGTCGATACCGTGCAAATGCCCGGTGGACAGGAAACCACCAGAGAAATTGTAGAGCATAGTGATTGCGTGGTCGTTGTCGCTATTGACGATAATGATAATGTGCTACTGGTTAATCAATTTCGCAAGCCGGTGGAAAAGAAGCTACTGGAGATACCGGCTGGTGGCATTGAACCTGGTGAAGACCCGGTGACTACCATTCGCCGTGAACTACAAGAGGAAGCTGGCTACCTGCCCAGAAAAGTGGAGAGGTTAGGTGGCTTCTATTCTTCCCCCGGTTATTGCACTGAATACCTCCATCTTTATCTGGCTACTGACCTTATTCCCAGTCAACTACATGCCGAGGATACGGAGAGTATTAAACTCGTTTCAGTACCGATTAGCCAGATTCCCAGCCTTATTGCCTCGGGCAGAATTTGCGATGCCAAGAGCATTGCTGGACTATTTACCTTCCTTGAGTATCAAAAAGAGCACTGAAGTAGAGATAAAGCCTTAGGCTATACTTAGGTAAAATAAGGCTATTATGACTCAAAATTCGCTTTGCCAGAAAAGGCGTAGCGTGTCACCCCTGCCGCATCAATGTCCGTAAGTTCATCTACCTTGCTCAAGGTTCTATGAAAACGCCAGAGATGTCGTACCCCCGTGCCAAGATGGAAGATTGACACAGCATGGAGGCAGAAGTATCATTGCTTTCGTTGGCAGCAGTGGCTTTCCTGAGGCTCAGTGGCTAGAAATGGGAAATCCCCAATAAAGAAGGAGAAAGAAGCCTTGACGCCACCAGACGGAGTAAACGAAATGACTGCCACAACAAGGAGGAAACCCCGCTATTTCTACGGTTGGAACATCGTTGGCGCTTCCTTCCTGGCACATCTCTCCTACGCCGAGCACCACTCATCCATGCTGGGCTTTTTCTTCAAGCCCCTCCAGAACGAATTTGGCTGGAGTCGCAGTGCCATCGCCGCTGTCCAGACCATCGCCCGGGTGCTCGAGGCACTGGTGGCCCCTCTCGTCGGTCCATTAATCGACCGATACGGGCCCCGGGTGTTGATGCCCATCGGAGCTATCGTTGTCGGCTTTGTTATGGTGGGGGTGACCCAGATCAGTGTGATCTGGCAGTTTTATCTGCTGCGGGGCGTCATAGCAGCCGTTGGCTTCACCTTTATGGGCGGCTTGGTGACCGATGTCGCCATCAACAACTGGTTCATCCGAAAGCGTGGGCGGGCCCTTGCCATTGGTCGCGTTGCAAGCTTTATAAGCAATGTAGTCTTCATACCTGTCACCGTGTTTGTCATTGCCGCCTCGGGCTGGCGGACGATGTTCGTCATCTTTGCCGTTGTCACATGGCTGGTCGTCCTGATTCCGTCGGCTATCCTCATGCGTCGCCGCCCAGAGGACATGGGGCTATACCCCGATGGAATCAAGCCCAGCGCTCTCGAAATCGAGAATCTCCGGGAAAAGGAGCAGGCATCCCCGGACAGTGAGGCGCCTTTGCCACTGGAGCCAGTGTGGAGCCGCCGGGAGGTGCTGACGACCGGCACCTTCTGGCTACTCGCTGCCTGCTTCGCAGTCGACAGCATGGCCTTTCAGGGAATCAACATCAGCCTGGTTCCGTACATTCAGGACCTGGGCTATACGGACGCCACACTGGCAGCGGTAATGACCTTCCGGTCCGTCATTGGGGCAGTGGCACTCCTGCTTATGGGGTTCATTTCGGAACATGCCCACAGACGCTTGGTTCGAGCTACACCCTTCATCATCCAAGGCATAGGAGCCTTCCTCTTCCTCCTGGCTGGGGAGCCAGTCTTCCTTTGGCTGGCTGCGGCGATATACGGCTTGGGCTTTTCAGGCGTCATGGTAATCCAGGAAGTTGTCTGGGCCAACTATTTCGGCCGCTTGAGTCTGGGTCTGGTTCGCTCGCTGGGTTACTTGGTTGCCTTCGGGTTCGGTGCCGCCGGCCCCCTCGCCATGAATGTCGTCTTTGATGTCCTAGGCTCGTACCGACCGGCGTTCATGGTGATTTTCGTCTTCTTCGCTGTCGCGGCCTTCCTAATGGGGATAGTCCGACCTCCCAAGCCTCGGCGCTACGCCTCGGCTGCTGAGATGGTACCCTCTCCTAGACAGCGTCGGTGATACTAGCAGCAGACTCACAGTTCACCACCCCGATATTCGGAGTTGGATGTTGATGGGGAAGGCTCTAATGGACTTGGGTCGCTTACCTTTTTGGAGTATCAGAAAGAGCATTGAATGTTTAATAGCAACGCAGAGTTGCACGAAGCCCGCCCGTTTTCTACGTCTTTGCTGATCATCAGCCCCTTGAGCCTTCCTGGAAGCCCGAAAGCCTAGGATTCAGTTGGAGCCAACGCCCGCTGGGGCAGTTTAGGAGGTCTAGCGAAGAAGAACATCGTTGCTGGTATGAAACCTATCAACCTCGGCAGCAGAAAGGCAAGCTGATAACTACCAGTGATGTCAAATATCCAACCAAGCAAGGGGGGTAGCCCCGCGAATACTGGAATTCCTACGATGCTGCTAATAAACATCATAACCACAGTGATGGTGGCGAAGGACCTTCGTCCGAAGTAGTCTGCTCTTATAGCAAGGATAAGGGGCACCATCCCCGAGCCCAAGCCATACACCAGCATGTATAGATAAACCTGTGCAATGCTTCCGGCGGTCATTAAGATGACTACGCTAACGCTCTGGATGGCAACGGCGATGGCAAGGAGATAGCGTTTTGGAAACATATCGCCCAGGTAGCCAAAGAGCAATATCCCCACCAAACCCATAAGGGGCGCAATATCGAAGACATTAACGATTGCCACCTGACCAAACCCGCGGTCAATCAAAAAAGGCGCCCTCCACACTGTTGCCATCGTACCTACCCCACTTGCTAGAGCCATGGCGATGGTCAGTGTCCAGAAGGTTCTAGTTTTCAGCGCTTGCCGCAGGGTAAAGTTCGTCTCTGTGAGATGCTTGTATTGTTCGGTTACTGGCTCATTGGTTTCCTCTATGGCTGGTAACTCTCCATCAGGCAGATAACCATGCTGCTCTGGCCTATGCCTGATTACCAGAGCCAAAGGTATACCGACCACCAACATTACCACCCCCAGCCCTAAGAACGTACCTTGCCAACCAAATTGGTCTACAATCTGCTCCCCTAAGAGGGTTGTTATCGTCTCGCCAAGGACGGAGGCTGCACAGATAACAGCCAGGGCTATGGTCCTTCTCCTGATGAACCAGTTTGCTGCCGCTGTCTGCACGGGCAGGAGAAAACCGGCACTCATTCCTATCCCTAATAGTGTCCCTTGAAAGATATAAAGCGTAAGAAGATTATTGACAAAGCTTAGCCCAGCGAGACCAATACCGGCTAAGAGGATTCCAACGAGCATGAGTTTTCTTGGACCAAATCTATCGATAAGAGGCCCGATTACTAATAAAGCTATACCCCCTACAAGAGAAGATATACTTAAGGCTATTCCCATTTGGACTGCGCCGCCGCCAAATTGCTTAACTAGGTCGGGTAATTGGTTTGCTATATAGTCACGGGCCCCCATGCCGTAGGTGACGATGACGAAGCCCGCTACTACTATCCACCAACCATAGAAAAGCCGCGGTTTTACACTAGTTCCAACCCTTGTGTTCATTTCGAGTTTCATTATACTCCAGCTACAAAGAGTGCGCAATCATCATAGTATTCATACATTCCGAGACATTTAGCCAAACGCACCCGAGAGCTGGCGACCACCGAGAAGGTGCATATGGAGATGGGGCACTAACTGACCTCCTTGCTTACCGCAGTTTATCACCAGCCGATACCCGTTTTCAGAGATACCCTCACTTTTGGCCAGTTGATTAGCCGTATTTACCATGTCTCCTATTAGAGATGATTCTACTTCAGACAGGTGGACAAGGGAAGAAATATGCCTCTTAGGGATAATAAGCAGGTGGGTAGGTGCCACAGGATTAATGTCACGAAAAGCAATCACCTCTTCATCCTGATAAAGGATATCGGCGGGTATTTCACCGGATATAATTTGACAGAAGATGCAATCCATTCCCCCCTCCTCTATTTTCTCTCCTTTTGAATTGTCTATCATCCCCACCCCTTTAGGTTTTCATCTGGCAACATTATATTCTAAAAGAGTGAAGTTAATAAAGATTTTTCCTTATTCATACGCTATACCCCCGCATTAATACTGTGATAATCTGAAAAAGGGTGCTAGAATATAAGCAGGTTTGAATCAGTAGTGAAAATTTTTACAGGGGTGTAAGTTGGACAAAAGCCAATTACCGCTAGGGACTACCCAATGCGGAAATACTGAGTTCAGGTGGAGGGAGCGAACCTATGTTATGGGAATCTGCAACCTCACTCCCGACTCCTTCGCTGGGGACGGGTTGGGTAGTGATGTTGAGGCAGTAGTTAACCAAGCGAGGCGCTTTGTCACTGAAGGGGCAGACATTATTGATATAGGGGGTGAGTCCACCCGCCCAAACACAGAGCCGTTATCTATTGACGATGTTGACGATGAGCTGCGGTTAGTGATACCAGCCATAGAAAGATTGGCCAGAGAGCTACCGGTACCGCTAAGTATAGATACCTACAAGTCAACGGTAGCCAGCTGTGCCATAAAGGCTGGAGTCAGTATGATTAATGATATTTGGGGCCTAAAGCAAGACCCTAGGCTAGCTCAAGTAGCCGCTGAAGCTGGTGTGCCTATTATCCTAATGAGTAACCAGCGAGACGCTCTCTGCCAGGATATAATGCCCGAGGTCCTTTCAAGCCTGGAGAAGAGCATTAACCTGGCCATGAAAGCTGGGGTAACCTGGGAGAATATTATTGTTGATCCCGGCATTGGCTTTGGTAAGAGCTTGAAGCAAAACCTGGAGATTATTAAACGTTTAAGTGAGCTCAAGAGTTTAGGCAGACCTATTTTGCTGGGAACCTCTCGTAAATCAATGATTGGTATGGTGCTGGACTTACCCGTTGACCAGCGATTGCAGGGAACAGCAGCTACAATGGCTATCGGCATTGCTCATAGTACTGATATGGTGCGGGTTCATGATGTTCAGCCAATGGTACAGGTCTGCCGGATGAGCGATGCCATTATACGGAGGAGAGCTGATGAGTAGTGAGCTAGTAGCCGCCTATCTTGGCCTTGGCTCCAACATGGGAAAACGCCAGGATAATCTAGACAAGACGTTAGACTTGCTGTCACAAAGGTTGCCACTGAGACAGGTTTCGTCCTTGTACGATACCGAGCCGGTAGGTGATATTAATCAACCCCGCTTCCTTAACCTGGTATGTCAGGTTTATACCCGGCTGGCACCGACGGAGCTACTGGCTCTGGCTAAGGGCATTGAGTTCAAACTGGGTAGAGCACCTAGTACACACAATGCCCCTCGGCCTATTGATATAGATATTCTGTTTTATGGCGACCAGGTTATTGAGACCCCGGAGCTAGTTATTCCCCATCCCAGATTGACAGAAAGAGCCTTTGTTCTTACCCCTCTGGCTGAGATTGCCCCTAACCTGGTGCATCCGGTAAGTGGCAAGACTATTAGAGAGCTATTGCAAGGAGTAACTGAGACACAGGGTGACCTGCCCCCCGGAATTAGGACCACTTGAAATGCGAGATTCCTGTAGAATAACTACAGGAGGCAAGGATAGTGAAAACAAGGAGGTATTCGGAGGCGCAGGATGTTTTAAGTAAAGGCATTGAGGGGAATAAGCTTGTAGAGCAATATATTCAAATAGGCAGTATATTAGACAAGTATACAGGCAAAGGTCAAGATAATGACTAACCAACCCATTTTGCACAACATTCGCATCCTCGACTTTACCTGAGTGCTGGCGGGGCTTTATGCCACCCGGGTATTGGTAGATTTTGGGGCTTAGCATTTGGGGCAGAAATAGCTGCCCAGGTATTGACAACCGCCACTGGTGGTGGTAAGGTGGCGGATAACAAAACGTCCCAAAAAGGGGGTGTTAGCATGGCGCAAACTTCGACTGCGTACCCGATGAGCCTGTCCATCGATTACCCCGATAGACCGTTAAACAGACTAACGACATTTTTCAGGATTATCACAGCTATTCCCATCGCCATCATCGTAGGTTTACTGACGAGTGCCAACTATGGAGGGACTGCAGAAGGTAGTGCGTCCTACCAATATGTCGCGGCTGGACTTGTATTTCTACCATTAGTTTTAATGATACTGTTTAGACGAAAATATCCAAAGTGGTGGTTTGATTGGAATGTGGCACTAACCAAATTTAGCACTCGTGTTTGTGCGTACATTGGACTGCTCACTGATGTATATCCATCGACTGATGAAGAACAAGCTGTGCACATTGAGATTCCATACCCTGATGCTAAAAATGAGCTTCATCCTGCACTACCATTAGTAAAATAGTTTTTGGCTATACCACACTACATTGTTCTATTCTTTCTGTATATTGCTGTGATAGTATGTGTAGTAATTGCCTGGTTTGCCATATTGTTTACCGGTCGTTACCCCCAGGGCCTGTTTGGTTTTGTGGTCGGCGTAATGCGGTGGTCACTGAGAGTAGAAGTGTATGCTTTATTGTTAACCACCGACCGCTATCCACCTTTTAGTCTTAGTGACTAGAGTTCTGCTTGGCACTTGGGGCAGAAGTAGGTACCGCAGTTGCGGACAGGGCGGCGTTTTTTATGATTACCCCTTATTGTCAGGCGTAGATGAAGTACCTTCTTGGTTTGTTGATCGGATTTGAAATCTTGGATGGCCTGATGAGTCATTTTCTCGTTAGAAGTGGCTTGGGACAAGAGGGGAATCCATTCCTTAAGCCTATAGTCGGTGAGGTCAACTTTCTGGTGCTCAAAGTGGTGGGTGGGTTCTTGTGTGCGCTTATTTTGTGGGACATATATAAGCGATCTCCTAGGGTAGCGCTGATATCTACTTCGTGTTTCGTGGTAATCTATGCGGCTATTGTGGGTTTCAACTTAAGCGTGTTCCTCATGGCTTGAATTTAGTCATTGCTGGCATTTGGGGCAGAAGTAGGTACCACGATTGCGCACTACTATCCGCTCGATGGGGGTACCACAGACAGGGCAGTTCTTACCCCGGCAATGAGCGACCTTAAACTCAAAATGGGCTGTACCCCGTGTGCCATCGGGGCGAAAGTAGGTATCCGTGCTGGCACCTTTATTAGTGATGGCTGCCGATAATACCTGTTGGATGGCGCTGTGCAAGTGTTCTATTTCCTTCTGAGACAGGTTTCCCCCTGACTTTAGCGGATGGATTTTAGACGCAAACAGGACTTCATCAGCATACATATTGCCGATGCCGGCAACAACTGTCTGGTCGCAAAGTAGAGCCTTTATCGATGCTGTGCGCTTAGCTAGGCACTGAGCCAAAACCTGAGGGGTAAATTTGGCTTCCAGTGGTTCCGGACCAAGTTTATCGACAATACTATTCTCATTTTCCACTAGTTTCAGTACGCCGAATTTGCGTGGGTCACGGAAAAAAATATTGGTATCATTATCCAGATGAATTGTGGCCCGGGTATACTTGGGTGGTGCTGATGAATCCTGACCAACAATTAGAGAGCCAGCCATTTTTAGGTGGATAATTAATAAATCACCACTACTCAAGCTGACCATCAGATACTTACCACGCCGGGTTATACCGGTTATCCTCTGTCCAATGACGTGGGAACGGAACTCTTCCACCGAGGGCTGACGGACTATCCCTTCCCAAAATAGAGTAACGTCAGTGATGTAACGCCCGATAATATAGGGCGATAGCTCATTTTTTACCGTCTCGACTTCAGGCAGTTCAGGCATTTTTCTCTACCGGCTTTATTTTGCGACTTTTTGCGCGATTCTCGTATAACATCTAATTATCGGCTCTTATTTCAATTCTCCCCAGTTCTGGCCACTCTTGATATCTACTTTTAGTGGGACGCTAAGCTCTAAGGCGGTAGACATTATTTGGGGAACGAGTTGACGCATCTCCTCAAGCTCTTCCCCAGACACTTCAAAAAGGAGCTCATCATGCACCTGAAGCAGCATCTTGCTCCTCAGTTCGCGCTGCTGCATCTCTCGGTACAGGTTAATCATAGCTACCTTTATAATATCGGCTGATGTACCCTGTACTGGCATATTTATTGCCATACGTTCAGCAGCTTCTCTTACCTGTCGATTGGCGGAGTTGATTTCGGGAATAGTCCGTCTTCTGCCCAGTAGAGTTTGAACATAGCCTTTGTCCCTGGCTTGCTGTTTAGTGGATTCAAGATATTGTTTCACACCAGGATATTTTTCAAAGTAGGCGGTAATGAATTGGGCAGCCTCTTCCCGCGATAGCTCAGTTGCCTGCTCCAGTCCGTACTCACTCATACCATAGATAACACCAAAATTGACTGTTTTAGCCACCCGGCGCATATCGGCTGTTACCTGTGAGGTGTCTACACCAAAGAGTTGGCTGGCAGTGGCAGCGTGAATATCCTCATCCTGGTTAAAGGCATCGAGCAAGCCCTGGTCTTGAGACAGGTGGGCAAGAGCGCGGAGGTCAATCTGTGAGTAGTCTACGCTCAGGAGGTAAGAGCCGGGTGGAGCAATAAACGCCTGCCTGACCCGGTTTCCCAATTCACCACGGACTGGGATATTTTGTAAATTGGGGTCACTGGAAGAAAGGCGGCCAGTAGCTGTTCTTGTCTGATTAAAGTTGGTATGCACTCGCCCCGTTTTGGGATTAATCAGGCTGGGCAGGGCATCAATGTAGGTTGATTTGAGCTTGGCCAACTGACGGTAGTCCAAGATAAATTCTATTATGGGATGACCAGTTTCTTGGTATAGTTCCTCCAGCACTGAGGCTGCGGTAGAATAGCTGCCTTTTCTTTTGCGGGTGGGTAGTTTCAGCTCCTCAAACAGGACAAGACCCAGTTGCTGTGGTGAGTTTATATTGAATTGGTGACCCACATTGTTATATATTTCAGCTTTCAGTTTGAGTAATTGCTCACCGAGGTGGAGTGACATCTGCCTCAATAATTCTGTATTCAGGGCTACCCCGTTTCTTTCCATATGGGTAAGCACCGGCACCAATGGCATCTCAACCTCAGTGAATAACTGCCACAACCCCTGCTGATGTAGCTCTGCGCTTAGCAATTCAGTCAGTTGTCCGGTCATATCAGCATCAGCGCAGGCGTAATCAGCAGCCCGGTTTATCTCTACCTGGGACATAGAGAGCTGCTTAGCCCCTGAGCCGATAAGTTCGGTGATAGGTGTCATTTCAATACCTAACTTGCTGAAGGCAAGAGCTTTCAAGCCTAAAGATTTCTCACTCAGCAGATAAGCAGCCACCATAGTGTCAAATGTTAGGTTTTTGACAGTTACCCCATACTCAGCCAGCACGGTCATATCATACTTACCGTTGTGGGCGAACTTGGCTAGAGTAGGGTCTTCCAAAGTAGGCTTGAGACAGTCAATGACATTTTCTAGTGGTAGTTGCTCCACTTCTCCCCAGCTAACATGACCAACCGGGATATAATAAGCCTCGCCCGGAGCCGACGACAGCGAAATACCTACCAGTTGAGCGGATATGGCGTTCAGGCTGGTCGTCTCCAGGTCAAAAGCAAAGGACCTAGTTGCTGACAGATGACCTAGGAGTTCATCAAGAGCCAGGGTAGTGTTTACAATATGATAATCTTGCCTTAGTGGTTCCCTGGTTTTAATCTGAGCGGTACTCTCTAGTGTTACTTCTTCTTCGGGTAATCTATCTAACAGGCTAAAAAACTCAAGCTCACGGAAAAGTTCGGTTACTCTATTCCGGTCGTAATGGCTAAGCTGACAGTCATCCAGGTCAAGGGTAACTGGTGTTTGAATCATAATGGTAGCCAGCTCTTTACTCTGACGGGCAGTAGCTTCGTTTTCCCGCAGTGAAGTCTGGATTTTGGGCGGGGTTACCTGGTTTATATTGGTATAGATTTCCTCTATGGAGCCGAACTGCTTGAGAAGCTTAGCTGCGGTGACCGGACCTACGCCGGGAACACCAGGGATGTTGTCTGAGGTATCACCTACCAGTCCCTTAAAATCAGCAATCTGTTTTGGTGTGACGCCGTATTTCTGATTCACGGCGGCTTCATCATAGAGGTCGATGTTGCTGAAGCTTCCCCTCGGTTTTGGGTAGAGCACCTTTATCCGGGGTGACACCAGTTGCATAGCATCAGCATCACCGGTAACGATTATGGTATCAATACCCTGTTCGCTAGCTTGGTGGCTGAGGGTGCCCAAGACATCGTCTGCCTCATAGCCGTCCAGTTCAAAGATAGGGATATGGAAGGCTTCAACTAGCTGTCTGACCCGTCCTAGTTGATTGATCAGTTCATCAGGAGTGGGGGGGCGCTGTGCCTTATACTGGTCAAACATTTGGTGCCTGAAGGTTGGAGCTTTTGTATCAAAGGCAATGGCGTAGCAGGTGGGCTTCAACTCGTTAATCACTTTCATCAGCATAAGGGCGAAGACATAAACGGCGCTTACTATCTCACCGGTTTTACGCACTGTTAGTGGTTTAGTAGCTTCAAAGGCGTGGAAGGCACGATGGACGATATTATTACCATCAAAGAGCATCAAAAGCGGCTTCTTCATAGTCTAATTATAGCAGAATGGGGCGCATAGTAGATAGATTAAAAGTCACTGGGTGAGGCTTTCTGTATAGGTCTGAAGTAAGGAGTATTATTTCACGGTTGGCAATCCTTCTGCCTTCCATCCAATAATCCCGCCTGACATATTATAGACTTCCTCAAATCTAAGTTCCGCCATTATATTCAGGGCTTTTCCGCTGCGAGCTCCACTGCGGCAATAAATGAGGTAAGTTTTGTTCTTGTCCAGATTATCAAGCTCATCCCGGAAAATTTTAGCATAGAAGTCCAGGTTGGTAGCATTTTCTATCTGCCCTTCAGTAAATTCTTCCGAGGTGCGCACATCGATAATGACAAAGTCTGGATTATTCTGGTTGTCCTGTATCAAATCAAAAGCTTGCGCTGGAGTAATATCTTCAATTATCTGGGTTGGTGTTTCCTGATTTAGGGTGGCTGTTTCCTGCCCGGCACAGCCACCCGTCAAAACAACCCCGATAACCAGTGCTCCCGTGAGCACTAACAATAGTAAACTTTTGAAGGTCATTCTTGCCATAAGTTGGTACTCCTTCTTGCTTGGCAGTCTCACGATTTATCGACTCCATAGAAATCCAGGAGTATTCTAAGATTATGTTCTACTCGCTGATAAACTTCTGGAAATTGCTCTTTGGTATAGACTTTAAGGGCTTCTTGATAGGCTTTGATTGCCTGTTTACAGTTCTCCGCCTTAGCCTCTACCTCGGCCAGCCTGCCGTAGGCATTCCCGAGGTTGTTCTGAGTCATGGCATAATCCATCGGGAAGCGTTCCAGAGTCCTGACTTCAAGGGCTGCTTGGTAGGCTTTGATTGCCTTTTTACAGTTCTCCGCTTTAGCCTCTACCTCGGCCAGCCTGCCGTAGGCATTCCCGAGGTTGTTCTGAGTCATGGCATAATCCATCGGGAAGCGTTCCAGAGTCCTGACTTTAAGGGCTGCTTCACAGGCTTTAATTGCCTTTTTACAGTTGTCCGCCTTAGCCTCTACCTCGGCCAGCCTGCCGTAGGCAGCCCCAAGGTTGTTCTGAGTCATGGCATAATCCATCGGGAAGCGTTCCAGAGTATACACTTTTAGTGCCTCTTGATAGGCCTTGATGGCTCGTTTACAGTTCTCTGCCTTAACCTCTACCTCGGCCAGCGTTTGGTAGGCATTACCAAGGTTGTTCTGAGTCATGGCATAATCCATCGGGAAGCGTTCCAGGGTATACACTTCAAGGGCTGCTTGGTAGGCTTTGATTGCCTTTTTACAGTTCTCCGCCTTAGCCTCTACCTCGGCCAGCCTGCCGTAGGCAGCCCCAAGGTTGTTCTGAGTCATGGCATGTTGCATGGGGAAGCTTTCCAGAGTCCTGACTTTAAGGGCTTCTTGATAGGCTTTGATTGCCTTTTTACAGTTCTCCGCCTTAGCCTCTACCTCGGCCAGCCTGCCGTAGGCATTCCCGAGGTTGTTCTGAGTCATGGCATAATCCAGCGGGAAGCGTTCCAGTGTCTTGACTTTAAGGGCTGCTTCATAGGCTTTGATGGCCGTTCTCATATACTCGGCTTTTTCCAGTTTAATAGTTCCGACCTCAACTGCTCTGTTTCCCAGCCGGAGTAGTGCCTCCAGCACTACTGATGCTGAGAAAGCAGCCAGCATCTCGGCAAAAACAGCTAAATCTGGCATCTCCGCTTTCGGCTTAACTATGTATTCCAGATAGACTTCTTCCGCCTGCACTTTATCAGTGCCCAATGTGATAAACTCCTTGCCTTTTAACTTCTCCAGCCAGCTCGTCCATATAAAGTCTTTTTCCTGTAATTCCTCTCTCCCGGCAGCAGTTTTTACCCAGTTCAACGGGAAGACCTGGCGCTCTTCATAAATTCCACAGATGTAAAGATTCCTTAGCGCTCTTAGAATGGTCTTTTCAACATTATCACAACTATCAAACCTTCTCTCCATTTCTTCAAAACGCATAAAAACGGAGCCTATGTTGCCATCAAACCTGACATCATCCCAGGTTATCCCAGCTTCACGGGCAATATCTTTTCCAGTATCTTCCGAGACTCTTTCCAGCTCGATAACATTGTCAAATATCGTGGCCAGACCGATATTCTTGTCCAGCATCTTATCCTGTACTTTTTTATATTCTACCTCTGAACGGCAGGTAGCCAGAATAACCACGTTGTTCTGCACGGCGAGTCTGAATAAGTGGTCGAAGTTTTGTTGTTCCACGAACCTGTGTAAATCATCGACAAAGACAGTTCGCGGTCGCCAGAACTCAAGGCGTTTGGGAAGTGAAAAAGTTTCCAGGTCTATATCGGTGCATCTTGGGATGGTGACGGCATGTGGCTTGTTCAAATTAGTTAGTGCCTGGTAGGCAGCTCTGGATTTACCACTTAAAGGAGGCCCGATTATCAAGACATTCTTTCTGTTACTTAAACTCTTAACAATCAGGTCATCGTCTGGTCGTTGATAGTAGTATTTCTTAAATGGACGTTCTCCCAGCACCTCTTTTGGCTTTAGGCATGATGATTTTTTCCATATAGTTTCATAGTATTTTTTGAGTTTCCTACGCCCGTTATAGATAGATACGACTAATGGAATGAGGACAGCTAAGAGGATAGATATTATAATTCCGATGATTGTTAGGATAATTTCCATTATGTTACACAGCCTCCTATCCGCCAGGCAAAATATTGCCTAAAAGCCAGATAGACGGAGCAATAGTTACTCTATTATAACAGTATCTCTGCCAGTAACGAAAAGATGTGCTAAGCCGCATTTAAAAATCAGCAAGCTGGCATTTTTGTATAGGTTCTAGATAGGAAGCGTTATTTTACGGTTGGCAATCCTGCTGCCTCCCAAGCGACAACTCCGCCCGAAATATTATAGACTTCCTCAAAATTGAGTTCATCCATCATAGTCAGGGCTTTTCCGCTGCGACCGCCACTTCGACAATATATGAGATAAGTTTTATTCTTATCCAGATTGTCAAGCTCGTCCCGAAAGGTTTCGGAATAGAAGTCTATGTTGATAGCATTTTCTATATGCCCTTCGCCAAATTCTTCCGGTGTTCGCACATCAATAATTTCAAAATCTAGATTATTCTGGTTGTTTTGTATCAAGGTAAACGCTTCTTGTGGAGTAACGTCTTTAATTACTTGGGTTGTTGCGCAACCACCGGTCAAAACAACCCCAGTAACCAGTGATACCGCAAGCACCAATACCATAAAATTTTTCATGCTCGTCCACTTACCTCCTTTATCTAGAATAGGTGGTTAGAAATCAGCAAGCTTGGCTTTCTGGAGGGGTTTCAAGTAAGAGGTGTTATTATGCTCGGTGAGGATGAATTGTTCGTTTTCATAAGTGAAGGTGGTAATGCCACAGGTATCTTGTCTTATGTTCCAGAAGTGAGAATTATCCAGCCCCAGTAAGGTACATATTAAAACCTTGTTCACCACGCGATGGGATACCAGAACCACAGAGCCTTCATATTTGGCTATCACCTCGTATACTACGCCAATGGTTCTCTTCCTGACATCATTCAGGTTTTCACCCCCTGGCATTGTTAATTGGTCGGGACTATTAATCCATTCTGTATAAAGTTCTTCATATTTGTCTTTTACTTCTTGATGGGGCAAACCCTGCCATTCTCCATAGTCAAGATCTATAAGCCCAGGGGCAATTTCTATCTGAGGCTTGTGGTGGCTGGCAATCGTTGCCGCAGTTCTTATAGCTCGCTTTAAAGGGCTGGAATAAACGGCTTCTATTTTTACAGCGCTCAAATATTCAGCTAGAAGTTCTGCCTGCTTTACTCCAGTTTCATTCAGCTCAATATCACTTCTTCCCCTGAATATTTCCCCCACATTCCATTCAGTTTCTCCGTGCCTTACCAGAATGATTTTCGTCATTTTGTCAACCTCACTTCTGGTCTCCTTAAAAGGAAAAGGTTGCTTTTGCCAATCTTGGCCTCACACCCAGCGAGTTAAATATTGTCATTATCTCTTGTTTCATTTCCCCGGCGGCAAAAAAGAGGTGGCTACGGCACTTACAATCACTGGAGCCAAAGCCGGGGATAGAATCAAATTGGCAGCTAAGAGCCTGAGCCATGGTACATTCGAGCCTGTCCTTAGTCTCACAGATAATGATATTATTGATAGATGCCTTTTGCAGCAGGTAATCAATATGCCAGTGAAACTTTTTGCTCCCTTTAAGGTGGCGGTTTAGTCTGGATTTGAACCCGCCCAGGGCTGAGCCTACATAAGCGTAGTAGCCATCAGGAAAGTGAAGAACCTTAAGACGACCTACGGTAATTACCTGCTCCTCGGGGAGCTTGATAAGGAGAACATAGCTACCCTTCACTGATTCAACATCCTTTGAGGGTTGATAGCTTTCTCTGGTTAAGGTGTTTCTACCCCCTCGACCTCAATAATGCATTCCATTACTAGAGCAGTAAAGGCACCCATGGCGGCCAGAACCGGGGCTGCCAGAATTACCATTGCCGTTGCCGGGGCACCTATTGACAGTGGAAGCTCAATTACAGTTCGCCCTTCGTGGAGTAAACGCACTTTTCTGATGTTGCCTTCGTGTATCACTTGCTTGACCTTGTCAACTAACTGACTTCCAGACACACTAAATTTTTCGGTACTAGCCATTTCTAACCTCCCTCATGTTCTTAGAACTAACTGAGACGAATAGGATTACGGTACACTCGCCAGGTCAAGAGTGCCGCTGTTATCATAAAGAGTACTTACCAACCACGGTGCATATCCCAAGGTGACTCTTACCTGAACCAGAGATACCTGTAATAATTACCAGTTTATCACGAGAGATAACCACATCTATATTTTTCAGGTTATGCTCACAAGCCTCTTTGACAACTGTGGCATCTAATGGCATAACTCTCCCCTATCCCACAATTTAATTGTAGCACCAGGCCGAAAGCACAACAAGAGCACTCTGTGTTACACTCAGCATAGGCAGGGATTAATGTTTTTTTGGTATTGACAAAATCTCAGGAAAAGACTAAACTCAAGTCCTAGCGTGTGAAATAACTTGAAATCAAATAGCTACAGTTCGGTTTAGAAGGCTGAGGGGTGAAAGAAGAGTACCGGAATCGCTAATCAGCCTGCTGTGTCTTGTCCCCTGTTATTTAGTAAGAAAGGTATTAGATCTCATAATGCTCAAACGAAAAGTTGATAAAGGTGTTATCCTAGCTGCTGGTGATGGCAACCGATTAGGCGCCCTAACACAGACCTGTCCTAAAGTCCTGTTACCGGTGAATGATAGGGTACCGCTAATAAGGTATCCCATTGAGGCATTGGTAGCGGCCGGAATTAGCCAAATAGCAATAGTGGTCGGTTACTTGGAAGACAAAGTGAAAGAAGCGCTGGGTAATGGTAGCAACTTTGGTGCCCAACTCCAATATATTTCTAATTCTGATTATCTCGGAGGCAACGCTATCTCAGTCTACAAAGCCAAAGATTGGGCGCAGGGAGACCCAATTGCCCTCTGCATGGGGGACCACCTAATCGACAGGAATCTGGTCAAGGGTCTTCTGGATAGACACGCCTCTAATGAAACGCTTTGTATTGATTATAAGCCGGCACTCCACCATCAATTAGCCGAGGCGACTAAGGTTACTGTTGATAGTGATGGTTCTATCAAGAACATCGGCAAGGACCTTGTTTACTGGGATGCTCTCGATACCGGAGTCTTTCTTATGACGAAGAATTTCTTTCAAGCTGTACAGGAGCTTGTTCATGACCATGGCATCAATATTGAAATCACCGATGTCATCCGCTTATTAATCGGTCAAGGGCATCGTTTTGATACCTGCGATACTAGTGGCCACTTTTGGATGGATGTGGATACCGAGGAAGACTTAAACATGGCAAGGATGTAACAGATAAAGATGGAAGCTGTATATGATGGCTACATTTCTAAATACGCAAATAGGAAGGCATCGGAGCCGATAGCCCGGCTATTGGCAAAGACAAAAATAACGCCCAATCAAATAACTTGGGCAGCATTTGGCATTGCGCTTTTGTCTTTTATAAGCTTCATTTATGGCCAGAATATAGTAGCGGGTCTCCTGGCTCAATTATCATCCATTGTTGATGGGATAGATGGTAGTCTAGCGCGGCTAAAAGGGATGAGTTCTACGTTCGGCGGCTTCCTAGACTCTGTGCTTGACCGGTATGCTGATATCCTGATAGTGCTAGGGCTTACCTTATGGTCTTTCTACAACGAGACTTACCCTGGAATTTGGCTGGCTGGTTTTCTCGCCATCGCTGGTACCATTTGCATTAGCTATAGCAGGGCCCGTATTGGTGCTAATCATCGGCATCTCTTTGATAAAGGACTCAAATCCCTGGCTTCGCGTGATATAAGACTTTTCTTGATAATGCTCGGGGCAATCACTGGGCAAGCCTACTTCTGTCTTATTGTCATAGCCGTTTTGACTAACCTGGTAGTTTTCTACAGGCTCATTTACATGTATAGATACCTCGGGCAAGAAGGCAACTAATCTGAGTTTACTTCTCAAAGTGGCGAAGCCCTGTAAAAACCACCTCCCTCTCAATTGGCATAACTTCATTCCTCATGCATGCAGGTTTATGATATACTGCAAGATGAATTATGCTAGCTAAAGTAATAAGGCATGCTTATAGTGGAGCTGGGTGAATACTATTATGATTGACAGGCATTCAAGGGACAGGTATTCAAGGCAGACTATGTTCCCTGGCATAGGTGAACATGGGCAACTAAAGTTAAGCAATGGCAGTGTGGTGATTATTGGCTGTGGGGCACTAGGTAGTAATATTGCCACGTTCTTAGTGCGTGCCGGTGTGGGCAAGATTAGAATTGTAGATAGGGATTTCATTGAGTACCATAACCTACAGCGGCAGGTCCTTTTTGATGAGGATGACATAGAAGCTCAGTTGCCTAAAGCAATAGCTGCGGAGCGGCATCTCGGGAAGGTAAATTCATTGGTTGAAATTGAGGGAGTAGTTGCCGATACAAACTATACCAATATCGAGAAATTCTGCCGGGGGGCTGATGTAATTCTGGATGGACTGGATAACCTTGAAACCCGCTTTCTGATAAATGATGTTGCCCTGAAATATAAAATCCCGTGGGTTTATGGTGCGGCAATTGCTTCGAATGGTATGACGATGACGATAATTCCAGGTGAAACTCCCTGTTTCAGGTGTATCTATCCTATTTTGCCTAATCCTAGGTCTATTCCTAACTGCGAGACTGCTGGAATAGTCGGTACAGCCCCGGCTATTATTGGTTCACTACAAGCGACCGAGGCAATGAAGATATTAGTTGGGACTGAGGAGGTCAGCCGTGAACTCACTATCATTGACGTTTGGAAAGGAACATTTCATAAGCTCAAAATAGAATCTCGTAAAGAATGCCCAGCCTGCAATGATAAATTCGAGTTTTTGGAGGGAAGGTTTGTCGTAAAAACTACCTCGCTCTGTGGCCAAAGTCGGGCGGTGCAGGTAGTGAGTACTAAGGTGAGTGAAATTGCCTTTGATAAACTTGCGGCACAACTCAGGGAAGCAGGCGATGTAATCTATAATGAGTTTATGCTGCGTTTCACCGTTAATGATTACGAGATAATTGTCTTTCCAGATGGTCGAGCCATCATTAAGAATACTATTGATGAATCAGTGGCAAAGGAACTTTACGTTAAGTATATTGGAGACCTGGTCTAATAAACCAGTGGACAGCATAAGGTGAACTTACTACTGACTCTCCTCCAAAGCCGTAACTACATTCCGCACAGATAAGGGTGTATATCTATTGTAGGTATTGACAATCCCCTTGAGAAGGACTAAACTCAAGTCCTAAAAGGAGTATCATATGCCAAAGGGCACAATCAGACGACTAATGGACCGTGGTTATGGGTTTATCAAGACAGAGCAGGAAGAAGACCTCTTCTTCCATCGCAACGATATTGAAGGAGCAGAATTTAGTAGCCTTAGCGAAGGGCAGGAAGTGGAATTTGAGAAAGGTCAGGGACGTGATGGTCGTCCGCAGGCAGTCAAGGTGAAGCTTACTGGGCCTGAAGGCGAATAGCATCAAATCAAACACCCCCTCCCTCTCTAAAGTCGTAACCATATTCCACAGGTGTGGTGGTTTATGTATAACTTAAGGCTATTGACAAAGCCCCGATATTTAACTAACCTAGAGTCCCAACATATAAAATACCTCCTAAATTAAATACATAGGTTCAGGAAGATAGATGATGTAAAGAGCACTGGAACCGCTAGGTAATATGGCGGTGGCTGGTGCTTTTTTTATCTTGCTAACGTGATTTCCCTATCAATAGTCAAAAGTATTTTCTGTACGGATGCTATCGATAACAGTGGACAGTCACTGTTGTAGACCAATTCTCATTGGTATGGTTAAATTGTCCCAGGTATGAAAAGTAACATACTGCTCTACGAGGATACGCCCAAATATGATTTCTGGCTGAAACTCATCCTGGGCAGCGTCTTAGCCCTAACTTTTATTTTGGGGATAATTCTCATTTCCCAGGATTCTGAAGTAGCTTTGGCGATGTTTGGGATAACGCTTTTTGACGCCCTATTATTCAAGGCAATCTTACCACGGCGATTTCAGATATTTGAGGACAGACTAAAAATACTATTGGGTGGACCGTTCGCTATCAATATTCCTTTCTCCAGCATTATAGATGTAAAATCAGCTTCAGGCAGGAAAACATTCGCTTATTGGGGTATCCGATTTGCAACTTCTACCCAACATGTGGTTGAGATAGTCCGCAAGAAGGGTCTGAGTTTGGTTATATCACCAAGAAACGATGACATGTTCTTAGAGCGGCTCAATCAGGCTCGGAAGTTGCTATCCAGTTGAGATAGACGCTAACTACTCACAATAACTCCCCCCAACCCCCAACCACATTCCGCCCACCTAGTAGTTTATGATATAGTATCAGATGAATTATGTTAGCCAAGGTAATAAGCTGCGCTATCGTGGGGTTGGAAGGCGCTATTGTTGAGGTTGAGGCAGATATTTCTCCCGGTTTACCATCATTTACCATTGTTGGCTTACCTGATGCTGCCGTTCAAGAATCAAGGGAACGAGTAAGAGCCGCTATCCGAAACTCCGGCTGCACTTTCCCGATGAAGCGCATTGTAGTTAATCTTGCCCCTGCCGACCTCAAGAAAGCCGGACCGGCCTATGACCTACCCATTGCTCTGGGTATTCTCCTCAGCTCAGAGCAGGTATATGCCGATGTTTCTCAAACTCTCTTTCTCGGTGAGCTGTCTCTAGATGGCAGCCTTCGCCATACTAACGGCGTCTTGCCTATGGTTGCCCTGGCTCACGGGCAAGGATTACCCACTGTTATTGTGCCTGAAGCTGATGCCAGAGAGGCATCCCTAATAGAAGAGACTAAAATCACTCCAATCAGCTCATTAGCTCAATTAGTCAGCTATCTCCGAGGAGAAATACCACCCCCGGAGTATAAGCCTGACGAAGTTGACGAATACAGTCCGCCGGCTTCTTCAATTACCGACCTGGCTTACATTAAAGGACAGGAGCATGTCAAACGAGCCTTAGAGGTGGCTGCTGCTGGAGGACATAATGTAATAATGATGGGTCCTCCTGGTAGTGGTAAAACGCTACTAGCCCGCTCGCTCCCCTCAATGCTACCACTAATGACTAATGAGGAAGCCCTGGAGGTTACCAAAATTTATAGTGTAAGCGGCCTGCTACCATCGGATACCCCCTTGATTAGACAACGACCCTTCCGTTCCCCTCACTACACTATTTCTAACGCTGGCCTGGTGGGTGGGGGACATTGGCCAAAGCCTGGTGAAATAAGCCTTAGTCATCGGGGGGTTCTCTTTCTAGATGAGCTTCCTGAGTTTGGGCATTCACTACTCGAAACGTTACGTCAACCTCTGGAAGACAAGGTAATCACCATCAGCCGAGCTCAAGGTAGTGTAAGTTTCCCAGCCAACTTTATGCTGGTAGGTGCTATGAATCCATGTCCCTGTGGCTATTATGGTGATCCTTTTAGACAGTGCACCTGTCCTCCCAGTCTGGTTTCCCGGTATCAAAGGCGTATCAGTGGGCCATTTATTGACCGGGTCGATATATTTGTCGAGGTGCCCCACATTGATTACGAAAAGCTAGCTGACGATAAGTTAGGGGAGAAATCAGAGAAGGCCCAAACCAGAGTTAAAGCCGCCCGTTCCCTGCAGCGTGAACGCTTTGAAGGAACTGGACTAACCTGCAATGCCGAAATGACGCCAACTGAGGTACGAGAGTTTTGTCGGGCAGAAGAATCAGCCCAGAGCTTGCTCAAAATGGCGATGAAACAACTTTACCTCTCCGCCCGCGCCTTCCACCGCATACTCAAACTGGCCCGAACCATTGCCGACCTGGAAAACAGTGACATAATCAAAGCCCATCACCTGGCTGAAGCCATCCAGTATAGACCAAAAACGATGGTGTAAGCCTGCCTAACACTGGAGAGGAGACAGGTTCATTGAAAAAGTTTTACCTTTGTGATTTAGATGAATGAACAAATTTGAAAAGCAGGTCATAGCTTACACATCAATCTGTCATGCGTTGGATCATGTCTTTGAGCTAACGCATGGAGTTGTTCTTAGTGAAGATCCAATCTCTCTATTAGTCGACTCTACTTTCCTTAGACGCTTCTTCTAGTGAGTTGATTGTCTGGCGCAGCCTTTCCTGTCCATTATGAAATAGAAGTACATCGCTAAGGAGCACTGCCCAGATTATGGTGAAAAGCTAAAAATTGACAGATGGCAATTTTTAGTACATATATTGACATTTGTCCTTGTATTGGTTCATAATTTCAAGTGCTGTGCTAGACAGAACTTCATTTAAAACAGCTTTTGAAGTATAATGGAAGAGTTTAAGGGAAAGGTAAAGGCGCTGGGAGAAAAAAGGCAGCAAGCCCACCCGCCTTGCTCGTCGAGAACTTAAGAGGCTATTTGAAGAAGCAGAAGTTGAGACTGAGAAGGAATAGCAGAGGCTAAAGGCATCAAATTAGGTAATATTCATTTAAACTTACCTTGAAGCCCTGTGGTTAAGTTCGGAATACGCCACAATTATGGAGATGTGATGAAACAATTGTCTCACTCTCCTCAGGAGAGTAAGCCCAACATCATAGCTGCCCTCCCTGCCTTTAATGAGGAAAAATACATTGGCACTATTGTGCTTAAGACCAAGCAATATGTGGATGAAGTCATTGTGGTTGATGATGGAAGTACAGACCAAACAGCAAATGTTGCCAAGCTTGCCGGGGCTATTGTAATCCAACATAAACAGAATAAGGGTTACGGCGCTAGCATTCAGACAATCCTAAACGAGGCGAAGAAAAAAGATGCCAATATCCTCGTCCTCCTTGATGCCGACTCTCAACACAATCCTGATGAAATCCCTCAACTCATCAAACCTATCTCAGAAGATTTTGACCTCGTTATTGGCTCAAGGGAACAGCAAAAGTTGAATATCCCTCGCTACCGCCGTATTGGGCAAAAAGTGATTTCACGCTTCTCTTATATTCTCTCAGGGAAAAAGCTCTCCGATTCTGAATGTGGATTCAGAGTTTTTTCTAGGAAAGCAATAACCATGCTGGAACTGAGCGAAAATGGAATGGCGGTATCGGCTGAGACGATAGCCAATGCTACTGAGAAGGGTCTCAAAATCACAGAGAGACCAGTCTCTATTAGATACACTAAGGATGGCTCAACCCTGAACCCAGTAGTACATGGTTTTGAGGTTCTAGGTCGCATAATTGCCATGATTTCCGAAAGGAGACCCCTCTTTTTCTTTGGACTGAGTGGCACTATTCTGAGTGTGCTCGGTCTTCTTGCCGGCATCAGGGTGCTTAACATCGCTTTCGGAGGAGGGAAAATAGCAACAGGCACTGCTCTACTATCAATCTTGCTGCTTATTATCGGCGCATTTAGTATATTCACTGGAATAATACTAAATGTGCTAACAAAACGGAAAGGCTGAGCCTTCCTGTTTGAATCCAGGAAGTAACGCCAAAGTTAGGAAAGCATGCTTGAGGTAGATGTCCACGAAATTAGAAGCATATAGAGATTACCAGGGGTTAATAAGCAAGGGAGTAGCTGATAAACGATTAGCCAGCACCAAATAAGCATTTATCTAAGAAAGGTTCTTAACGAAGTTGTTAAGGATAGCTTTAGTAAACTCTCGCCAGTTTGGCAAATATACACAGTCCCCTATGGGGCTTTCGTTAATAGCTGCTGTGCTTGAAAGAGAGGGATACCAAGTAAGTGTGCTGGATGCTAACGCCTCAAGGCTTGAATCAGGAAACATAGTTCCATATGCAGCTGGTACCGATATAGTGGGGCTCACCGCTATGACTCCCACTATAAATGCAGCCCTAAGCATTGCCCACCAACTGAAGCTTGCTAACCCTGATTTAGTTATTATCCTCGGCGGTGCTCACGCGACACTGCTACCTGAGGAGACATTAGCTAGCGCCCCTCAAATCGATGTAGTGGTTAGGGGGGAGGGTGAGGAGACTAGCATTGATTTACTCCAGGCCTTGAAGAACAAACAACCCTTGGATGATGTTCCTGGGATTAGTTATAGAAAAGATAGTCAGACGGTCAGCACTCTGGTAAGGTCAACAGATGTTGATTTAGACTCTCTGCCGTTTCTTGCTTATCACCTGCTCCCCTGGCAAAGATATAAGCCCCATCCTCCTCACGGCCGTGCCTTACCTTTTGCTGCCATTATCACCAGTCGGGGTTGTCCGTACAGTTGTAGTTATTGTTCTAAGGTCTTTGGCAATAAATTTAGGGAAGAGAGCCCAGAAAGAGTGGTTGAGGAGGTTACCTGCTACATTGAAAGGTTTGGGGTCAAGGAGCTTTCCTTTTATGATGACGTCTTCACTCTAAATAAAAAGAGAGCCTATGCCATAGCTGACGGCATACTAAGGAAGGGACGAAAAATACACTGGACATGCGAGACGATGGTCAATCTGGTAGATAGAAAGTTGTTACATCGTATGAAGCAGGCGGGTTACTATGCCATTGCCTATGGCATAGAATCAGCCTCGCAGGAGATATTAGATACCCTCAACAAAGACATTACTGTGGAACAGGTCGAGAAGGCAGTTCATCTAACCCAGGAGGTGGGCTTACAAACTGTAGGCTACTTTATGATTGGCTCTCCGGGGGAAGACACTAATACTATAGCCAAGACTATCAAGTTTGCTAAAGGGTTAAATCTTAATTTTGCCCAGTTTGCCATCACTACTCCGTTCCCCGGCACTGAGTTATATAATACATATCTGGGAGGTGGAAAGGATGATATCCCCTGGGAAAACTTTCTCTATGAAGGGACTGGCGGGAAGGTAACACCGGTGTTTGAAAGCAACGGACTTAACCGGGATGACCTTCAGCATTGGGTGAGTATGGCATATAGACAATTTTACCTGCGACCATCTTACCTGTGGCAGCGAATTCGAAAAATTACTTCTCTTGGAGATTTAAAAGTTGACCTTAAAGGCTTATCCATGCCTTTGGAGAATATAAAGTGGGGGGTTAGCTCATCTTGAACAAAATTTCGATTATAATACCTTGCCTTAATGCTGTTAGATTCATTGAAGAAACGATTCAGAGCGTGCTCAATCAAACCCATTCAGATTTCGAATGTATAGTAACTGATGGCGGGTCCAATGATGGAACACTGGATATACTAAAAAAATACGAAAATAAACTTACATGGATATCGGAGAAGGATAAGGGTCAATCGGACGCCATTAACAAAGGTCTCAAACTAGCCAGTGGAGATATCATTGCCTATCTTTGTGCTGATGATATTTATGAAAGGAATTGTTTTACCAAGGTAGCCGATTTTTTTGAGAAAAACCCCGATATCAAGTGGACATATGGAAAGTGTAAGGTTATCGATGAGAATGGCTTTGAAATACGTAAGCCAATAACCTGGTATAAGAATTTCTGGCAAAGAAGGTACAGCTACAATAAGCTTCTGGTTATCAACTTTATTGCTCAGCCGGCAGCTTTCTGGCGTAAAGAGTTAACCGATGAAATAGGGCTATTTGATGTTAACGAGCACTTGGTAATGGACTATGAGTATTGGGTTAGAGCCGGGGTTAAATATAATCCGGGGTTCATTGATGATTATCTGGCAGGTTTTCGCCAGCATAAGCAAGCAAAAAGCTCTGCAGATTTTGCGGGAGCAGCTAGGGAACTATTAAGCGTTGCTAAAAGATACGCTAACGCAGAGAAGCGGAATTTTCTTCTTCCATTGCAGTACTTAAATTATTTCTCTGTTGTTCTTGGTTACTCTATCTTGAACTTTATCTCTCCGCTAGGAGCTAAATCAGGAAAAGCTACCGCAATAAAAGATATTAAATAAAGGAAAGACGCAATGAAACAACATTCAGACGAATATAAGGGCAAAAAATTTCAGAGTAAGGACTCAAGAAAACTGAGTGAAAGCTTGCGCTAGCGCAGGAGTCAATTTAATGGAGAAAAAGCGGATTATCCTAATAAAATCAAACCCCTTAGACCGGGACATCATCAGACTGCCCAAAGAAATAGAAGCATTGAAGCGCGAGGGGTATGACATCATCTTTCTATGCTGGGATAGGGAACGGAAAGCTACACTCTCCCAAGAAGAAAAGGGAGATAACTATAAGGAAATCCGACTAAGACTCAAGGCTCCCTGGGGTGTTAGAATACTCCCCTATCTTCCCATTTGGTGGTTCTACGTGACCTTCAAACTTATGACGACGAGGTGGGATATAGCTCATGCCACCAATTTCGATTCAATTATCCCCATAGTGATTGCTGGTAAACTAAAGAGGAAGCCAATTATCTATGAAATAATGGATGTTTACGCGGACGGGATTATATTACCTGAGATGATTAGAAATATTGCTATTAAACTAGAGCAGTTTTTTATGCGCTTTGTGGACGCGGTAATTGTTATTGACGAAGGGCAGATTAAAGAATTCAATGGCATTCCTAACCCTAAAATAGTCGCCATATACGACACACCACCCGATACCTTTAACAGGATTGATGTCAGCCAGCATAAGAATGAAACATTTACCCTCTTCTACGCTGGTCACTTTTCCAAAGCACGACAAATGAATTTGGATAAGGTAGTCTCAGCTATCAAGAGTATTGAATGTGTAAAACTGGTTATTGCTGGATATGGTGATCAGGCTGAGGAGATTGAAGAATGGTCCCGTGAAATGCCAGATAAGATAGAGTTTCTTGGATTTATTAGCCATGAAGAAGTTTTTCAACGGAGCAGCACTGCTGATCTTTTATTTGTCGCTCGTACTCCGGTAATACGAGGGAATAGATATAATTGCGGGAGCACATTCCTTAGAGCTATGATGTGTGGGCGACCTTTCTTAGCCAACAAGGGCACTGCTACTGCAGATAAAGTAACTAGCGAAAATTGCGGACTGACAGTAAACAGTGATGATATTGAAGGGATAAGGAAAGCAATAGTAAAATTAAAAGAGAATCCAGAACTATGCCAAGAACTTGGGGCAAATAGCTGGAAAGCCTACGCTCAGCGATACAGGTGGGAAATAATGGAACAGCGACTGTTGTCACTCTATCAAGAGCTAACCATCTCAGGGGAGGATAAAGGTGACCAGAAAGCTTAAAACTGGAATTGTTGGTTGCGGTGGTGCTGTTCAACAAATGCATATACCGGCATTCTTGAGGTCAAAGAATGTGATCCTGCAGGCCGTTTGTGATAAGAACGAGAATCTGGCCAGGGAGACTGCGAGTAAGTATCACCTTTCAGGAGCATATTCCAGCCTGTCGGATATGCTAGCGGGCGGAAAACTGGATATAGTTGACATCTGTGTCCCACCTCACCTACATGCCTCTCTAGCCATAGAGGCGCTACAAAATGGCTGTCACGTATTGATGGAGAAGCCAATGGCACTCAATGTCTCAGACTGCGACCGGATGATTGATGCTGCCAATAAGAACGGAGCGAAACTATGCATCATTCACAATCAGCTCTTTACCCCTCCCTTCCTCAAAGCAAGAAGGCTTGCAGCTGAAGGGGCTATCGGGGACTTCATCGGCATGAGAATTTTCCTCTCTGACCCCCGGGAGGAAATGATAATGAGAGAGGATTATTGGATACATAAATTACCTGGCGGCTTGATTGGTGAAACGGGCCCGCATCTTGTCTATATGTCTCTGGCTTTCCTGAATAGTGTGAAAAGTGTGGAAATCTATGCCCAGAACTTTCTGGAGCATCCTTGGGCTCCCTTCGATGAATTCAGAATGGAGCTGGAGGGTGAAAAGGCAATAAGCTCAATAGCTCTATCCTATGCCAGCAACCGCAAGGATATCTATGTCAATATCTTGGGGACTGAAGGAGTTATACATCTAGACCTTTGTAGCATGCTATTGGTCCACTACAGGAGAAAGGTATCATCGAAGCCAGTGCCTTTTATACGCCATTTCTCAAGTGTTTCTTCTCAAATCATAGGAGGTGTAGCCGCCAATGCCGTTAAACTGATGACCGGAAACTTAAGGCTTGGTCATGACATCTTGATTGAAAAGTTTGCTGATAGCATCCTCAATAACCACCAACCTCCAGTAACTGGCGAAGAAGGCAGGGAAACAGTTAGGGTTATGGAAATGATTGTCAGCAGACTCCAAGAGAAGTATAGTGTTTAATTTAGACTAACCTGCTTAAGTAATAGCTCCTTAGCTAAGGGGGCACGTGTGTGAAGATTGCTAAATCTTGTCCAGTATGCAAAAACGAAGAATGTGAACAACTACTAACCAGAAAAGTCGAATATCCCGGAGGAGATATATATTCGAATTTAATGGATATAGATTATGTTAGAAACTATATCCTCTTTGACAGAATCCTCCAAAATAGAGAGCCGATTGAAGTCTGTTTCCGAATATGCACCAGTTGTGGCTTTATTTTCTTTAGCCCTCGCCCTGAGGAAAATGACATGGTTATTAAATATAATCTGGTAAATGAGCTTGGTGATGCCAAACAGAGAGATGAATTTATGTACCATGGAATAACCTGTGATGATAAGAGAGCTCTTGAAATATATAAATCTATTGCCGTATTTGGAGAGGTGTATAATTCAAATATAATAGACCTTGGCGGAGCAAGCGGGCTAAATCTGAAATATTTCTTGAATGATAATAACTGCTTCGTCATTGACTATGAAAGACGTGAGCTCCTAGCTGGTACAGAATACCTGTGCGAGACAACGGAAGATATGCCAGAATCCATGCAGGCTAAAGTGGTATTGTATTGCCATACTCTCGAGCATGTTGTTGACCCGGTAAAGGAAATTCTAAAGATAAAGGATATCTTAGAGCTTGGGGGCCTTCTCTATATTGAGGTACCATTTGGCTGCTGGAATGAATTCAAACACACCAGGAACTTCTTGACTCATCTCAATTTCTTTTCTGAGGGGTCTTTGTATTATCTACTAGATATGTGTGGTCTATCAATCAAATATCTCAAGCTAAAACCAACCCTCAGTCGGGTGAGGTATGTGCCGGTAATTGTAGCCATCGCCGAAAATTCACCACCTAATAATCCAAAGAGAGACGGATACCGAGCTACCAGGAATCAAATGGAGGGTAAGCATCATTACTTGAGAGCCCGTCAGGCTTTTCTCACTGTCAAGTTAATGAAGTTTAAATTGTTGCTAGCTGCTTATCGCCAATATCAATTCCAGCGACAGATCCGAGGATAATTATGAACCAAACCAAGCAGACCGATAAGCCGATAAAGATATGTTTTGTTGCCCTAGTTGGGTACCCGTTGCTATCTGGGCAGGCTCCTGAAAATATCATGGGGCCCGCTGTCCACCAGGTTCTACTGGCAAGGGAACTCGCGAAACATAACTTTGAGGTCTCCTATATTGCCTATGACGAAGGAGGCCCGCCCGTTGAACATATAGACGGCATTGAGATAATAAAGATTTATCCCCTAGCGGATATTCCTCGTCTAAACCCAGCATTAAAAGCATTCCGGATATGGAAAGCTATGAGAAAAGCCAAAGCTGATATCTATTTTCATCATGCCGGGGCATCCGGTGTCGTTCCGCCTTTTTGTCGGCTAATGCGGAAAAGTTTTGTTTACAATATTGCTTCAGATGGGTATGTCAGTGGGCAAACTGAGAATATTAAGCCTCTAGATAGATTTGGTAATTGGTTAGATATTAAGCTGGCCAATGCTATTATTACACTGAATGAATTCCAGGGAACAATGCTGAAGAAGAACTTTAGTAAGAATAGTGTGTTAATTAAAAATCACTTCCCGCTTACCAAGCAAGGAATGCCAGAAAAAGCAAAACCACCCATTATACTGCGGGTAGGTTCAATGTCCAACGTGAAGCAGCCAGAATTATTTTTAAGGCTGGCAGAAACAATGCCAGAGGTGGCATTCCAAATGATTGGAGGTATGGGGGACGATCAAGCGCTTTATGACAAGATAAGAGAGAACGCACAGAGGATTCCAAATCTCGAATTTTTAGGTGTCATACCCTTTAGTGAAATCAACGAATACTACAGCCGAGCGGCAATTTTAGTGGATACCGCAAAATTCGAGGGCTTCCCCTACGCATTTATTCAGGCGTGGATGAACTATACACCTGTAGTAAGCCTTAACAGCGACCCAGATGAAGTTATATATAGATATAATCTAGGCTTTCATTCAAAAACATTTGAACAATTAGTTGACGATGTAAAGGCATTACTGGGAAATGAGCAACTTCGCCAGCAGATGGGCGAGAATGGCAGGCGATATGTTGAAGAGAACCACGATATTAATAACATTGTTAAGCAACATATTGAAGTCCTTAACCAGTTGGTAAAATTTGAAGGAGGCGGATAAGGAAGTAAGGAGCAAAATGGGTGTTAAAGAATTTTATGAGAGAATGTATCGAGATGATAAGCCCAATCGACCGAAACCTTCGTTATATTCGCAAGTCCTAGAGCGCACACTTGGCAGGCTCGTAGTGAATAGATATGAGCAAACCTATAAGCTTCTTCCCGGAGGTGATTCGATTCTTGACATTGGTTGTGGCGAGGACTTAACGCTCATGCCATTATGGAATAAATATCGAGAAGTCTATGGAATTGATATCTCAAAGCCCAGGATTGAGCGCCTGCGAAAGCAATTTGGCAATAATCCTGCCGTTCATTTGAGTGTAGAGGATGTTAACAACAAACTAAGTTTTGAAGATGCTTCCTTTGACACAATTATTGCGATAGCTGTGCTGGAGCATATTTTTGACCCTTACCACTTTATGAAAGAATCTTATAGATTGTTGAAACCTGGCGGGTATTTAGTAGTGCATGTTCCCAACATAGCCTGGCTTGGAAACAGGATAAGATTACTTATGGGGAAACTGCCAGTAACTTCCACTGGAGAGGGTTGGGATGGAGGGCATCTCCACTATTTTACCACTGCTAGTCTCAAAGAACTTTTCCAAAAGGAGGACTTCGAGATAACTAGAATTGCTTACGGAGGTCCATCAAGAAGATTTTGGGGCTCTCTTCTGAGCGAACTATTTCTAATAGCCGGCACTAAAAAATGAGAATCGTCAATGTGTAAAAGACTCTTTCTAACCAAAGTCTTGGCTGTTATAAGCTGTTTCTCATCAAAAAACTTCCGGGTAAAGATTAGATGACTCAATCGGGAAGGGTTTTAGGTGCTAAAGGGTTTTTCTTATTCATACTGATATTTCTTGTAATAACTGACCTGGCTATTCTCTTGGTTAAAAGAATACCAGGATAAGTTTACCGGGAAGGACAAGGTTTACAGCAATGGGGGCTCAGAAATATATCGATAGACAAAAACCGAGAATATTATTCGTACATAACACCCTGCTGTGGTATATAAAGCCATTTTTTGTCAGGTTGAGTGAAATCTACGATGTAAAATTCATCTTTACCAATATGCAGCTCGGCAAAAGAATATATGGAGTGGACACACTTGAAGGGAACCAAGGACTTGATGAGCTAGAATACAAGGTACTCAAGCGGTACTTTAATAGAATATCTCCATCTGGCATTCCGCTTGGCTTAATAAAAGACCTGTTTCAAGAGCGCTATGACATCGTAGTAGCCACTTTAGGCTCTGTTGAGATGCTTTTCTGTTTCTTAGCTGCGAAATTAAGAAGGAAACCGAGTTTATTTTGGAGTGGAGAGTGGGGTTGGAGAGGGAAATCTTCAGAAAGAAACTTGGCTTCGCCTTTTACCAAGTTCATCCTGCCACGCTCAGATGCAATAGTTGTTCCCGGCACCAAACATAAGGAATACTTTGTTTCCTTGGGCGCTTCCCCAGATAAGGTTTTTCTTATGCCGTATGCCAGTAATATTATCATCAAGGAAGATGATTATAAGGAAGAAGAGAAATTAAGAGAGAAACTCAGTATAGGAACTAAAAAAGTCATTCTATACATTGGTCGGCTAGTAAAGCAAAAAGGTGTTGACTATCTAATTGAAGCCTTCTCTAAGCTCAAAAAAGAAAGAGACGATGTTGTTTTGATTATCGTTGGAGATGGGGAAAGTAGAAGTGAATTAGAACTTCTGTCTAAGAATCTTGGTATTGGAGGTAGCCTCTATTTTGCCGGTTTTGTCTTGAATGCGGAATTGCCGGCGTATTATCTTGTATGTGATGTTTGTGTGGTACCTTCGATAACATATGTCAAGGCAGATATATGGGCTCGTACTGTAAATGACGCAATGGGTGCTGGGAAGCCTGTAATTGCTACCAATGCTGTTGGCGCCGCCTTTGATATGATCCAAGATGGTATAAATGGTTTTATGGTGCCAGAAAAGGATAGCGAGGCTTTATATCAGGCAATCAAGACGACATTATCTGAGCCAGAGTTGATGAAAAAGATGGGGCAGGAATCTAAAAGAATTCTTGAACAGGGATTTACTTATGAGCATATGATTAAGGGTTTTATGGAAGCGGTTGAGAGCATTAGCCGTAGATGAACAAAAATGACCATGCTTCGGGCTAAATGCACCTAAATTTGGTTTCAGTTTTTAGCTATACCCAAAATTGGCCTGATAGTTTTTGATAACCTTATTAAAACTCTCTTCGGCATTCCGAGGAAGTGCAGGTGAGGAACCAGCACGGACATGCTTTCCAGCTTAAAGTAAAGGTGTTTTATTGTTCGTGCATGCCTCAAGCCTTTAGGAGTGAGAAGTAAAGTAGCATGATTTATATTGAAGGAATACTCGCTTCCCCCGAGGAGTTGACGGTTACGTTCTGCCTCTGGCCCTTTCCAGGTACCCGCTTTTCCCTCTGGATTATGTGAGTAATCGTGGTTCTGATGAACAGCCATGATAGCTTTGGTGGCATCAATGACCGGCAGTCTCAAAGACCGTGCCCTGTAAACTAGCCCGTTATCCCACGCCGTCCGTCCAATAGCAAACGGAGGTATATCACGGTACATGCCGTGGGGAAAAACAAAATAGTCGATACCAGTCCTCGGATGGAGCTTACCCTCTTTAGCTACCAGGGCTCGTAAGTGTGTTTCCCAACCAGAACTATCAAAATTTACCGATTCCTTAATGTCAACGTCCCACCTCTGCCCAACCACCAGGAATGAAGGTTTATCCAGCCGTTGTATTGCTGGTAAAAAATCACTCAAGAGAATGATGTCAGCATTGACGTAACACATAATTTGATGGCTAGCCGCATCTTGAGCAATGCCAAATATTGAGCCGACAAGGGGTGTGCCATATTCATTACAATCTATATCAGGTATGTGCCGTATCCCAAACTTGGATGCAACTTCGGCTGTGCCCTCATCGTTACCGAGTAAAATAACCTCACATGCCGGATTGAGACGCAACCAGCTCTGGATGGCGTTGGTTTGGATAATCTTGATGTGTCCGCTAAACGGTTTGGGGGTTGAGAACAAGGTCAACATAACATAGTCACCCCATCTTTATGGCTTTCTCAAACTCAATGGTCATGAACCACCCAGCTCTGTAGAAACCAAGGAGACATGCCAAAACGTAGGCTGGGATTCTAATCAGTAAGGATTGACTGTGAAAAAGGTCATGTTTAGTCACGGGAGCTTGTATTTCAACATTCTCTACCGCATATTTGGATAATATACTCTTTACTTCACCAATAGTAAACGCCTTAGTCCCGATACTCTCTTGATGGTGTGACAATATCCAGGAGATACTTTTGAAAAGTTTGCCACGCATGATTCCGTATAAAAAATATTTATAGAATACCGAAATTGAACGTCGGTTGTAAACCATTATCTTACACCTACCCCCTGGGCGGGTAACCCGAATGATCTCCTCAAGTGCTTTTATGGTATTTGGGGTGTGATGTACCACACCCCAAGAATAAACCAAATCAAATTGGTTGTCAGGGTATGGAAGATTTTCGGCATCGGCAACTCTAATTTCTTCTGCCTTCAGTCCATACACTTCAAGTCTCTCTTTGACATGCTCTACACCTTCTTCAGTCAAATCCAGACCATAGGCTTGTGCACCAGCACGAACCCATTGAATGAAGTCGGTGCCGACACCGACACCGACTTCTAACACTTTGCAACCGCGGAAGCGAGCAAATTGATCAAAAGAAAATATTTCAGGTTCAACGCTATATCTGCGTTCCTCTATTTCGTCAAAGTACTCCTTGGAATATTTTCTTGATTTCGCGATAGCTGTGCCACAAGGTCTTTCATTCCAATAATTATGAACTTGAATCTTTAGAGATTCGTTATCCATTTTGTTTGTCATCGCTGGTCTCAATCACTCCTAAAATTTTAGGAGGTTGATTTTTTAGCTCTCAGGACCTAAACCAATAGCAAAATATTCCAGCTTTTCTTTGAATTCTTGTCGGTTAAAGAGCCTCCAGCAATCAAGTAGTCGTGGCTTTTTCATATTCTGGGTAAAATCACCCGGAGTGAGTTCCTTAAATGCGTCCCAGGGAGTTGCCAGAAGGCAAAGTTCACTATCTTTGAGACATTCGGCTATTGAATCAGCGTAACGGATATTCTCGTCCCCCAACTCATTTCTCGTATTTTCCATTCCGGCCGGGTCATAAAGGGAAAGCATCGCCCCTTTTTGCCTTAATTTGAAAGCTATTTTGACCGAGGCAGATTCCTCAATGACATCGGTTTTTGGTTTATAAGTTAAGCCTAGAATAGCAATTTTCTTACCCTCCACCCCGCTGAGCTTCTCTTCAATTAAGCCAACTATTCTATTGACTTGCTGCTGATTTACCTCATCCGTGGTCTGAGATAGCTTTGCCTGACAACCCAGTCGCCGGGCAACAGAAGAAAAAGCCTTATTATCTCTAGGGAAACAGGGACCACCATAGGCAATGCCCCCAGTGAGGTATTTCCGGCCTATTCTGGAATCAAAGCCAAGCATCTGGCTAATCACATCGACGTCTCCGCCAGGCATTTTTTCAGCTATCTCAGCTAAGGTATTGGCAAAGGTTATTTTCATAGTAATAAAGGCATTGAGGGAAATTTTAGCTAATTCAGCGTTATAAATATTGGTTCTTACTATAGGTGGCTGGTTTTCACACACATTGTGGTAGATTTCAGCCAAAATATCTCCTGATTTGGGGTCAGACTCACCAATAAGAACCACATCTGGGTTAGTGAAATCTCGGATGACACTACCCAAAGCAATGAATTCCGGGCTATAACAAAAGCCAAAGTCTTGGCCACACTTCTTTCCCGATAGTCTTTCCAGCAGTGGGATAATGACACTATCATTATCTCCGGGGAGAACGGTGCTGGTAAGCACTATCACATGGAAGCTATCTTTATCCTTCAACTCGGGAGCTATTTGTTCAGCGCTGATTTCTACATACTTGGTGGAAAACCTGCCATCGACTTCACTCGGAGTAGGAACGACGATGAAGCTGATTTCAGAGTTCTTTAAAGCATGACGATAATCATCAGTGGCTGATAAATTCCCTCTGGCTGAGTTTACCAACTCATCCAGGCCTGGCTCGTAATAAGGACTTTTACCTTCATTTACTGCTTTTATCACACTCTGGTTCAGGTCAACACCAATAACCTGATAACCCTTGTTTGCCAGAGAAGCAGCTAAAGGTAGTCCCAGCTTACCAATACCAAACACTGAAACTGAATTCATAAAGTCTCCTTTAAGCTCCTGATTTATCTTTTTCAACCATCATCTTAATCCAGTGGTAGGTTCTATCCAGACCTTCCTCCAGAGGTGCAGACGGTTTCCAGCCAAGCTTCTCTTCGATTAAGTGGTTATCTGAATTTCGCCCGCGAACGCCGAGAGGACCCGGTATATGTTTAATTGAAAGCTTTTTCCCGGCGATATCCATTACCATTTCTGCCAGATGGTTGATGGACACCATTTCTTCGGAGCCGACATTTACAGGGTCGACAAAGTCCGACTTCATTATTCTCCGTACACCTTCCAGACATTCGTCGATGTAGAGGAAAGAACGGGTCTGAAATCCGTCACCCCACATTTCAATCTCTCCACCGTCGGGAGTTTCGGCGACCTTCCGGCAGAAGGCAGCCGGCGCTTTCTCACGACCGTCATTCCATGACCCCTCGGGGCCAAAGATATTATGAAAACGAGCAATACGAACATTCATACCGTAATTTCTCATAAATGCCAGATACAAACGTTCGCTGAATAGTTTTTCCCAGCCGTATTCACTATCAGGAACCGCCGGGTAAGCCGAGTCCTCCGAGCACTTGGGATTATCCGGGTCCCTCTGATTATATTCCGGATATATGCATGCGGAGGAAGAATAAAATATCATTTTTACACCTGCTTCATAGCAGGCTTCAATCATATTCAGATTGATTAAAGCCGAATTATGCATGATATCGGCGTCATTCTCTCCGGAAAAAACAAAACCAGCCCCACCCATATCAGCCGCAAGTTGATATACCTCATCAAATGGTTGGTCGGTTACCTGTTTACAAATACGGGGATCTCTCAAGTCACCGATAACAAAGTCATCTGCCTGCGGTTTACTGAATTCGGGATACTTCAGGTCTACCCCCCGGACCCAACAGCCTTCCGCTTTCAATCTTTTCACCAGATGACTCCCGATAAATCCTCCACCTCCAGCAACCAATATTCGTTCCATATTGATACCTCCTCTCTACTGTTTCCTCCTTTATGTGCGTCTCAATACAAAGCACCCCAGCGCATAGATATTTCTGAGCGGGTTCCATGAACCTGCTGAAGCCTTGAAACTTAAAGCGGCTTCCTTTTCAGCCAAAACCCATCGGTTCTGGTTATCTTTGACCCAGAAAGTCTCTTTTTCTACCTCATAGCCCTCAAGCAACCTCGGAAGTCTCTCTGTTCCATAGACCCGATGCACAGGGTAGAAAACAGCATCTTGACCTATCGGTAGCGTAAGCAACATCAACGCGCCAGACTTCATTAACTCTTTAAGACGAGCCATTGCCTCCAGGTCACCATCGGGACTACTTTCGGTCACGCCATATCGCCCTGCCAAACCAACATGCTCCACCGTTGAGCAGTTAATCACCAGGTCGAAGTGCTTTGTCGGTAAGGATAGTTTCAAGATATCACCGTGAATGAATTGAAGTCCAGGATGTATATAATGCCACTGGACTGGTTCAAGGTCTACTGCAGTTACACTGAACCCCCGCTGCACAGCGATAAGCCCTAGGAAACTACCTCCGGGACCAAAATCCAGTGCTTCACCCGGTCCTGGCGGCATCTGTGATGCTATCCCCGCATTCTCAATATCACGGTCCCCCGTAAGGTTAGGAATGTTCCCCCTGGCTACAATTCCAACTATTGCCGGCGGCAACCATCTGGCTATTTTTGCAGCAAACTGAGTATTATTCATCTTCAGCAAATATTCCCTTCTCAACCAAAGAACAAATAATATGCCCGATGGTAATATGTGCTTCCTGAATTCTTGCTGTATTATCTGAAGGAACCATGATAGTTAAATCTGCTATATTCTTTAATTTGCCGCCAGCTTCGCCAGTTAATCCTATAACGAAAACACCTTTTGAATGTGCTGTCTCAACAGCTTTTAATATGTTTGGTGAAGTGCCGCTGGTTGTAATGGCAATTAGAACATCCTTATCATTGGCTATTGCCTCCAGTTGACGACTAAAAACAGCTTCATATCCATAGTCATTAGCCAAAGCTGTTAAGATGGAAGTGTCGGTGGTCAGTGCGATGGCGGGTAAGCCTTTTCTTTCTAACTTGAAACGGCCTACCAGCTCGGCGGCAATATGCTGGGCATCGGCAGCACTCCCGCCGTTTCCTATTAAGAGCACTTTCCCGCCCGCTTTATAGGCATTCGCAATTTTTTCGGCTGTTTCGCCAATCACGTTTGATAAGCATTGAGCCATCTTTAGTTTGACGTTCGCACTTTCTTCCAGTTCCCTAATCACTACTTCTCTCATGTTCATCTTTTTTAATCTTCCAAGAGCTTTTTGAAAATCCTGCCACCTGTCTTAATAGATGTTAAACGGCTTACTAACCCTATGACATATCGCGTTCAGCTTCTAGTAGTTATTTTCAGGAGCATAATAAATTATTTGACTACCTAAATCATGAAAATTAAATGGCACGTATAATAGATTGTTTAGTTTTTCCCTCACCTTGTGCTGGATTTCCGGCTTGACGAAGAGCAGTATGAACCCCCCACCACCGGCCCCCAGCAACTTCCCACCTAACGCACCGGCCGCCATTGCCGCCTCATAAATTCCGTCAATAAGCGGGCTTGTGATGTGCGGCGTCAGGCTGCGCTTGACCATCCAGGACTCGTGTAAAAGCTTACCGAAATCTATATATGCTTCCTGCCGACCATTAAGAATATTAATGGCTTCCCCTACCATTTCCATCATGGCTTTCAGTTCCTTAGTCTTTTCTGGCGTCTTCTTTATCTGTTCCGCCGCTATTTCTGAAGCGTTACGGGGAAAACCCGTGAAGCACAGCATGAAATGGCTCTGAAGAAAGTCCCTCTTATTCTGCTCCAGTGTTATGGGGAGAACCCATATTTTTCGCTGCCCGCCGAATTCAATCTTATTAAATCCACCAAAAGCAGTAGCGGTCTGGTCTTGTGAACCCACGTTCTCCCTGATTTTATGCTGCTCTATATGGATAGCGTCTAGCGCGAGTTGCCTTTTGGTGATTAGCTCCCCTTTCAGAGCATGTAACGCATTAAGCAAACCCACCGTAAAAGCAGAGCTAGAACCAAGCCCTGACATCGCCGGCAAATCAGCATTGTGCTGTATTTCAACCCCACGGTCTAAATTCATAAAATTAAGGCATTCCCGCACTGAAGGATGCTGTATCTCAGCGATAGTTTGAGTTTCTTCACGTTTTCGATATCTAATATCATACTTATATTCAAAGAATGGCGGCAGGTAACGGCACATGACGTAGCAATACTTGTTTATGGTGGTGCTGAGAACAGCGCCACCATTTTTTTCATAATAAGCCGGGTAATCTGTGCCGCCTCCAAAAAACGAGACACGAAATGGCGTTCTACTTATTATCATTAAAGACTCGCCTCAATGCTTTTTTGAGATTAATGTGTCTTTCTATACCAGTCAATTGTTCTTTTGATTCCTTCCCTTAAACTGGTTTTTGCCTTGAACCCCAGTATGGTCTCTGCCTTAGTTGTGTCTATCAATCTTATCGGAATCATGGAAGGTTTTGAAGAGTCAAATTGAATCTTGGCATCAGTATAGCCGTCAACTTCTAACATCATTTGCAGGGCTTCCTTTATACTATAACCCTTACCAAGGCCAATATTTAGTGGATTATACGATTCAATTTTCTCTGTAGTCAGTATCAAGGCATCGATGAAATCATCAATATAAATCCAATCTCTTATGTCATCGCCTGTACCCCATACTTCGAAAGGGTCGTGTCTCTCGACAACCCGTCTTATTAGAGCTGCCATCACATGTGAGGTTTCAAACTCGAAATCATCGTACGGACCATATATGTTCGATGGCCTGAGGACAACCGTCGTCATAGGATTTTTAAGTTTTTCAGAGTAAAACCGGCATAGAATTTCAGTGTACCTTTTCATCCAGGCCACACCAAAATAGGTTTCATATGGGTCTCCGTCGAGCAATTCCTCTTCCCTTACCGGCCTGTCCCCTGACGGTGGATAAGCGGCATTACTGCTGAGCCAGACAAACTTTTTGACTTTAGCAAAATATGCTGCTTCCAACATTTGCGAGTTCATCACAATATTGGGAGTGACATGAACCAGTGGAGTGGATGCCATCACTGCTGCGCCGGAAGTATTGGCGGCACATAAAAATACGTAATCCATATCAGTGACGACTTTTTTACAATCTTCCATCCTGGTCAAATCGCATCTTACATATTCAATTCTTTTGTCGAGGATAGCAGGGTCCTTTCTATGAATAGTTGCCCTGACCTCTGCACCCAATGATAAGAGCCTATTTATTAGATTCACACCGACAAACCCCGCCCCACCGGCAACCAAAACCTTCGCATCACTAAACATCCTCGCTACCCTCATCCCTCTTAGATACTATCGGATTATCAATAGGCCACCAGATATTAAGTTTAGGGTCGTTCCATAGGATTGTAAACTGGCTGGCACGGTTATAGTAGGTGGATTGCTTATAATGAAAGATGGCTAGCTCACTCAGTACTAGGTGCCCATTACCAAACTTGGGTGGTACCAACACCTGCAACTTATTTGCATCAGATAGTACAAAAGATTCCCATTTACTGAACTGGGGAGAAGTATCATCCCAGTTGACCACCACCAGATAGAATTTACCATATAGGCAGGAGATTAACTTCCATGTTTCGGAATCACCGTGAATACCTTTAAGCACGTTTCGCGAGGATACAGAAATGTCATCCTGGACAAACTTGACCTTTATTCCCGCCTCTGCATACAACTTTTCGTTGTAAGTTTCTACGTAAGTTCCCCTGAAATCTTCAAAGATGGTAGGCGGCTTTATTAATAAGACGCCGTCAAGTTCTGTTTTTGATACTTCCATAGTTATTTACTCTTTGAAATAATTTATCTTATCCAGGTATTCATCTTGATTTTTGACAAACCAGTCCCAGGTTTCTTTTAGCCCATCCCGTAGGGGAGTTGTCGGGTTATAATAAATCAATTCCCGGGCAAGGGATATATCCATAACCCTTTTGGGAAATCCTGAAGGTTTGGTAGTATCAAATTTGTAATTGAGATCAATAAAGCTATTCAATGTTTCTACCAATTCTTTAATTGAATAGCCCTGGCCGCTACCCAAATTGACAAAACTAGAATTCGTTCCATAATAAAGAGCTAAAATTATCCCCTCGGCAACATCCCGGCTATAGGCAAAATCTCGTATGGCACTTCCATCACCCCAAACTACAACAGGGTCTTCTTTATGATATATTCTATACATTAAAGATGGAATAACCATGGCACTATCTGGGTCAAAATTATCTCCTGGCCCGTAAACATTACAGGGTCTAACAATAGAGAAATTATTTAGATTATATTGAATCTTATACGCTTGAATTTGTAATTCAGCCATTCTTTTCGCCCAACCGGGGAACATATCCATAGGCGGTCCCTCAAAGTTTTCAGTTTCTTTGAAAACCTCAGCACTGGCGTAGGCGCCAATAGAGCTGGTATAGACAACCTTCTTGACCTTGTTTATCCGGCACGCCTCCAGCATATTGGTATTCATCATCAGCAGCGGCACGAAAAAACTGGCTGGGCTGGCTTTGGTAACCTCAACCGAGCCTTTTATGCCAGCTACATGAAAAACAAAGTCCATATCCTTGGTTATATCCTGGCAAAATTCCAAACTGCTGAGGTCACCGTAAATATGTTCTGCTTTTTCATTAACTTTTATTCTATCCAGAGAAACGATTTTGACTTTGGCACCAGCGTTGCAGAGAATATCCACCACCTGCCTGCCGATAAGGCCGGTGCCGCCGGTAACCAGTGCGTTCTTTCCCGAGAAGGTCCTTAAAACTTCTTCTTCTATCATCCTTTAGAAACTCCTGCCTTCTGCCCCATCCACCGGGATTGATGCGCCATTAACTAGATTTGCTTTCTCCGAACAGAGAAAAACAACAACATTTGCCACCTCTTCAGGAGTGCCCAGACGCCCGAGAGGAAATTGGCTATCTGCCATTTTTTTGAATTTCTCCGGGTTTTGCTTTTGCTCTTCTTCCCATCCAGTATCAGGTATCATAATGGCTCCCGGCGCTACGCTATTAAAGGTGATCCCATCTCTTACTAGGCTGGGATTCATTGCCAGTGTTTTCATAAGGCTAATCTCAGCACTTTTAGCCATGTTGAACCATGGTCGCCCACCACCTTCACGGCCATATACTGAGCTAATAGTAACCACCCTGCCCCATTTCTGCTTTCGCATGAATGGAATTACTCTCGTGGTGAATCTAACAGCGGCTAGAGCATTCTTATTATAAACATCCAGCCACACATCTTCTGGTGTTTCCTCAACTTCCTCACTACCCCATCTACCTCCCCCACCAACATTGTTTACCAAAATATGGATTGTCCCCCAGGAGTCAATAACGGTTTTCACTACCCGTTCAATATCTGCTGGGATCAATACATCCGCCAGGATACCTAAGCTCTGTACACCTCTTGCCTTTAATTCTACCGCTGTCGCTGCTAATCGTTCCTCATTCCGTGCACAAATGGCAACATTGCAGCCTTCCTCAGCTAATGCCAGAGCTATACTCCTTCCAATACCATGGCTGCCACCGGTAACGAGTGCGCATTTCCCTTTAAGAACCAAATCCATAATAAATATCTCCAGCCCTTCTGTCAACATTGGTGCTAATCTATTGCCATCAGTCACTCTTCTAATAGTATCACCAATGCTTAACTATGCCTATTCTTTCCTTGTCCTCCATATCATATATGAATATCCTTCCATATAAAGGCTTCCAAAAAACGGCCTTTTAACCTTCAGTATTTCAATCCTATTTTGCGTTTCTAATTCTCTTAAACGAGTTAGGTAGTTCTCAGTGTAGCCCCGCTTCCTGTGGAATTTCATGGCAAGATAATCAATAAGATTATTTTCATCATATAGCTCAATGGTTGGCTCCACATGTAGGCAGAGCCCGGGTGGGCGTTTCAGAAGAAACTGTAAAAACGCTTCAAACTTACCGGCTAATTGCTCTACAGCACCAATAGTAAAAATAGCGCTATTATTTCCTATCTCCAGATTTTTATCCGGAGACAACATATCAAAAAGGCATCCTCTCATATTCCAGTTATAAGCTTTGCCAATCTCATTAACTAAATTCACTGAGGAGGGTACAAAATCCAGTCCGTATAAATTCTTCTCGGGGTACAGCTGGGCTAATATGACAAGGTTGAACCCGGTGCCACACCCAAATTCATAGATGGAGTCAAATTCCTTTAAATATTTCTCAAAGAGCCAGAGTCTAAAAATTGAAAAGTAATCGAGTTCAAAGTTCGGATTAGAAGGCATGATGTAGTTCCGGTTAAGTCTTATTGCCTGGTTAGGTCTGATAAATTTGGGAATCAATGTGTCCATGTCATAGCCACTCTTAATAAAATCCTGTAGATTTTCCTCCCAACCCTTCTCCCAAGTAGTCTGTCTTTCTGGTGCCCCGATGGCCTGTTGGTCAGATTCTATTCTCTTGAGAACATCTAATAATATTTTATCGCGTTCTTCTCCACCCAGTATCTCATATCTGAAATCAGTTCTGGCAATTATATCTCGGCAACTGTCGGGTATATCCTCTACTGTCGTGCCAAAAGAACGGGCAAAATCTTCCAGTGTTACTTCACATATTTCCTTAGGCATAAGCTATCCTGCTTAAAATGGTCCTTTGAATCTCTTTTCATGACTGTAAAAGTCTTCATTGGATAAATCGGTAGGCTCCAATCCTAGCATTTCCTCAATAGCTTTTATGATATTAACCGCATTAGGATAAAACTCGTTCTCCATATGCCTCACTGTTGGGCAGGGGGTCGGGGCAAAGCCTATCCTGTACACCGGGGCTTTTAACTTGCCAAAGCATTTCTCTGAAACCCTGGCCGCTACCTCAGCACTAAACCCGCAATTCAACCAGTCGTTATCGGCTACAATGCAGCGGCCTGTCTTTGCCACTGATTTAATAATGAGCTCATCATTAAAAGGAGCTATTGTTCTAGGGTCAACTATTTCAACACTCACACCTCTTCTACCCAAAATCTCTGAGGCTTTAAGAGCTTCTACATTCATCCACGATGTAGCTACCACGGTTACATCTTCACCTTCATGTAAAACGTTTGCTTCGGATAAAGGTATAGTAAAGGACTCTTCTGGAACTTCACCCTCCTGCCAATATAGCCATCTATGCTCGACAAATATTACCGGATTATCATCTCTTATTGCTGAGATAAGTAGCCCTTTGGCATCCCGGGGAGTAGTCGGTAGTACAACTTTTAATCCGGGAATATGGGCGAAAACCGAGTACATGCTCTTACTGTGTTGAAAACCTTGGCCCCAACCCCTACCAATAATGGCTCTGATAACCATGGGAACATTCAATTCCCCTCCTGTTGCATAGCTATAGCCAGAAACCATATTAGCCAGTTGGTTCATTGCCAGAAGCAAAAATTCCACACGAATATGAATATTAATAGGTCTCATCCCATTTATAGCGGCACCTAACCCAAAGCCGGTCATACTATCTTCACAGAGTGGCGTATCAAAACATCTATCAGGTCCAAACTTTTCTACTAAACCAGCAGTACTGCCAAATATTCTCTTATGGTCAGGGACGCCTATCCCGTAGACAATAACCCCCGAATCCCTCTCCATTTCCTGGGACATAGCCTCATTCAATGCTTCACAATAGGTAATATTCCTCATCATGCAAAAACACCTTTATATAATTCGTTGACATCAGCAAAGGGTGCTTCTTTAGCCAATCTTATGCTATTTTCAATTTTATTATTTATTTCTTCTTCAAGCTTCATTATCTCTTCTTCTTTGATACCTTGTTGCAAAAGCTTCTTTCGTTGTAGATTTACCGGGTCTTTTTTATACCATTCCTCAAACTCTTCCCTTGACCGATAGCCAGCATCAAAATCCTCATTAACCCCAACGTGTTCTAGGTATCTGTAGTATCTCAAATACATAAAACAAGGCATCTCAGTCGTTTTTATCAGCCTAATTGCCTGGCGAGTCAATTCATAAATAACCTCGGTATCTGTGGCATTCTCTTTAAGTACATTACAATTAAACTTAGAGACAATATCAGTGATGGAGTCATATCCTTGCCTTTTGGAAGTCGCCGTATGGACGGCTAGCCCGTTGTCTTCACAAACAAATAAAACAGGTAATTTCATAAGGCAGGCAACATTCAAACTCTCCCAGAAGGCACCTTCATCAGTGGCACCATCGCCAAAAAATACAGTAGCCAGTTTGCCATTATCTTTCCGTTTATTGGCGAAAGCAGCCCCCACCGCTACTGGAATAATACTGGCTACGATTGCCGAAGTTCCCATAAATCCAGATTCGGGGGCACACATATGCATAGAGCCACCTTTCCCTTTTAATAAAGCCGTATCTTTTCCATACATCTCGGCAAAGAAGTCGTCTGTATCCTGTGTCTTGGCCAGATATATGGCATGAGACCTGTAGGTGGCAAAGACCTGGTCTTCTGCCTTTAGAGCATGGCAAACTCCCACCGCTATTGCTTCTTCCCCCATGGACATATGCATAGGGGTTTTCATCTCATCTTCACTATAGTGCTCACGAATTTTTTCTTCAGCTCTTCTAGCCAGATATAGTTTTTTATAAAGGTCGAAATTTAGCATATCAATCTCAGCTACTCCTTTCTCTTCTAAAAAAGTCGCGCCAATAGTCCAGCGTGTCCTCTAATGTCTTCTCAAACTTAATCTCTGGCTTCCAACCAGTTGCTTCCGTAAATTTATCAATGCAAGGAATCTGTAGAGTTACGTCCGAGGGTCTTAAACGATTCCGGTCAACTTCAACGCTTATATTCTCCACCTTAGAAAGCTTGAGAAGCCTATTTAACATTTCTCCGACAGTCATTGTCTCAACTCCGCCTATATTATAGACTTCACCTGGAGGGCATTTATTTACCAGCAGCCAATACGCCTTAACCGCATCCCTGACATCCAGGAACGTCCGAATACTGTCTAAATTGCCTATCTTAATTATTGGTGGAGCCAGTCGGGTTTCAATAGCCGCGATCTGCTTGGCAAAGTTAGAAACCACAAAGACCTCACCTCGCCTTGGTCCAGTGTGGGTAAACATACGGGTTCTTATTGTCTTTATCTTCCACGATAGCCAATATTGATAAGCTAGCATATCTTCACCCACCTTACTTACCGCATAAGGTGAAGATGGTCTAAACGGGTTATCTTCTGTTATTGGAACTTCATCCTCTTTTACCTGCCCGTAAACCTCAGATGAACTGCATATGTGAATAATGGGGTCATACTCAGCAGTAAGCTTCAGTTCCTTAACTGCTTCCAGCAAATTACAAGTCCCTATCACATTGGCATCCAATGTCGCCACTGGTGATGAATAGCTAAAAGGGACATAGGATTGTGCTGCCAGGTGGGAAATAACATCGGGCTTTTGTCTTGATAGAATAGTTTTCAGGGAAGGCAGGTCTAATAAATCGCCGAATTCAAGCGTAATCTTATCAAGGATATGTCTTATGTTGTCTCTTGGTGCACGCCACCTGGCCAAACCGAAAATCTGGACTTCGGGAAAGTTGTCCAGAATATAATCAGCCAGATGACTGCCGACAAACCCGGTTATGCCTGTTATTAGAACCTTGTTAATTTTTACCATATTCTTTGTCCCAATCAGCAGTGTTGATAATAAATTCCTCTAAGGATTCTTGTCCTAGACCCCAATTCTCATCATTAAAGATATATGAGCACCTGCCGGCTACAATATTCCGGCAGATTTTTTGATACTCACTATCGCTAAGAGTGGGCACCCCATCCACACTGCTTTTGATTTTGTAACCCAAGAGCACCAAAAACATGCGATATAATGCGATTATCCTATTATTTAACCATACCGGTAGGAAAGGAAGTGATAACCAGTTTTCCAAAGGTAGCCTAGCCCTCTTTATCCTATCATTGAATTTATCATCGTGATCAATGTGGTAAACGCGCATTGGACTGTTTAACACAACCTCACGCACTCCGGCTGCATAAGATGCGTAAGACAGAAGCCCATCAACATACGAAGGGGCGATATCGGCTTCATGATAGCCACGCAATAGATGCCAGTAGTGTTTTGACATTAACTGAAAATCGCCACAGGCATTGGTGTGCAAATCAGGCAAACGACGTCCCATCCACCGATGTTTTTGAGGCGTATGAGCATTAATCTTAATGATATTACTCTGGCAATAGTCCATTTGGTCTTTCAAGGTATCATATTGAATGACATTCCTATCCACATCACAGCGGTCAACACGATATCTTTCGTCACCTTTCAAGTTCTTTGAAGCAATATAAGCCATTAACGCATCTGAGTAAAGTAAGTCAATAACGCCAGGTAAAATAAATTGTCCACGGGCCCGCTTAATGCCGCAATTAACAGCAACCACCACATGCATTGGTATTTTATCAGAATAATTATATCTCTGATGAATTGAGGGAGGAACAGTAATGACACGGATGGTGCAGTATCTCAGCCTGTCAGGCCACTTGAGGACGTCCTTCAATGGGGGCCTATCGGCTGGGGGATTCCAGTCCACCAGGATTAATTCCGATTCAATCTTGTGTTTTTCCAGTTGTTCTAGCAGACCACTAAGAGATACTTGCATACGCCGCAACAGATTACCCCCGTGGTCATCATTGCGGGAAGTAATGACGATGCTCAAATACGGATTCCCTTTTGTATTGTCGCTCATTAGCTCTCGTGTGTACCTTCAATTCAATTGGTCAGTCTGCTAACTCACAGGTTTTTAATCCTGTGTTAAATATCTAGGTCTTTTTTGATAATCTTCGGGTAATTTAAAAATCTTATTTTCAATATAATAATAGTAGAGATAGTCGTTAATCTTTTTGAAGAATATGTTGGGCGGAATAACCTTTATTAGAAATGATGCGACTTTGTCCAGTGGATAAGGAAGCTTTGCGAGCAGGGCTCCCAATAAGTAAATATTAAATCTTACATTTTTCTCTTTTTCTGTAAAGCAAGATAGCGCCGACTTCTCCGAGCAACCACTCATATCACCCTGATAAGTAGAAGGGTCGATAAGACCTTGTTCGACACAATGATCATACAATTCAGTTTTTTCCATCGGGACTGTTGTCGAATAAGCGGCATAAGTTATCTTCGCCTCTTTACTTAATTTTATAGTATCCAGGTCGTCTTGCAAGGTAGACTCGGGAACGGCGAGCATATAATTAACCCACGTATTTATTCCATATTGTCTTATTTTTCTCAATCTTTCTACTATATTCTCACTCCGCATCTGCCGTTTAAGAATCGTCTCTCTTACATATCGCGATGTGCTATCAACCGAGAGATGAACTGAAAAACAACCAGCTTTCTTAAGTAATTTCAGCATAACATCATCTACTGTATCAAATCTCAGATAACAGTTAAATGGAATACCTATTCTTTTAGGATATTTTTCGGAAAACTCTTCGAGCCAATCATCAACCTTAATGGTAAAACAATCATCACCAAACTTGATAAAATCCATTCTATATTTTTCCCCCACATCTTCTATCTCCCGAATAACTCTTTCAACAGAAAATCGCCTGACGGCTGGCCCTTTTCCCCTATAGAGCTTGCGGTAATAATTATTACAACAATATGTACATTTGAAAGGACAACCCCTAGTCGCGTAAAAAGTCTTTTTGGCTGCATTTTTAATAAATGAATTGGAGATTACTAGATCCCTGTCTGCCTGAGGAAGCTCATCTAAATTCCTGATTAATGGGCGTACTGGATTTGCCGCATTCTTAGTGATGAGGTTTTCAACATTATCAAAAGAATCACCTTGTTCTACTCTGATTAGAAAATCCCTAAAAGCATATTCTCCCTCTCCAACACAATAAGCATCCATTCCACTTTCAGAAAATGTCTCCGGTGAAATTGTCGGATGTGGGCCTCCCATAATGGAAACAAAATTATGTATTTTTTTTGCTTTTTTATGGGCTTCTATAGTGGCTTGATAGCCAATAATATTTACCGAATACGCGATAACATCCGGTTTGACTTTGTTAACTGTAGCTATCAAGTCATCCGTATCAAGCGAACAAAAGAAAGTTGTGTGACCTAGCTGCTTTGCTATAGGAGACAAATAAGCTATGGCAATATGGTCGGCAAAGCTGAGGTCATGGATCACGAACAATATTTTCATTGCCCTATCTCCTTACATAAGAATGCTTTTGATATTGTGCTGCAAGGGATACCTGCATACGCTGCAACATATTACCCCCGTGCTCATCGTTACGAGAGGTAATAACGATACTCAAATATAGTTGCTTTCCTGAATTGCTCACAGTATCTCGCACATGTCTTTAGCCTAGCTTCTCAAAAGGGTCTTCCTAATTAAACTTTTGATTGGCGTGGGTAAATAATAGGCAACGACTAATTTGAAATCCTTCCACAGCATACTCCTTAGTATAGCTCCTTCGTCGTTTGCAGTAGAGAAGGACAACAAGGCTGCGATATATTCCAGGTGGTCATAAGTCACCTTGTAGCCAGACGCAAAGGCCTTCTCGGAGGCTTTGGATAAGATATCCTTCCAGCCAGGAATCTCTTCAAGTAAATTGGGGTACTTAAATATATTTTCGCTGGTTAGAGATACACCTTTCCCAGAAGGTTCGTTGACTGGGGTTACCCATATCTCATCAAATTCATAATGTTCGGCAAACTCAAAGATATTCTCCAAATCAATAAAGTTTGACTTCATGAGTATCATATGCAGAGTCATCGATATATCCATGCCTTCCGATTTGCATTTTACCAGAAACTCCAGGTTCTCGATTAGCCTTTCAAAAGTCGTACCATTTTGGATATATTCACAGGTCTCTTTTCTGAATGCAGGAATACTTATTGTGAAATGATAGTTCTTAAATCCTTGAATTGATTGGAACGTATCTTTTATCAAGAGCCCATTTGTTTGAAGAATAGCCTCGGACACTGCTTTTTGCTCTGGGCTGAAGGCATCAATCAACTGAAATGTCTGACGTAAATAGAGAGACTCCCCGCCTGAAAACAGGTTTACAATAGCTCGACTACCAAGAGCGTGGTAAAAGTTCAATAAAACTTTTGATTCGATGTAACTCTCGTTATTCTTTCCTATCGGGGGTTGAAAACAGTGGATGCAAGATATATTACATAAAACACTGGGAATATAAACTATCGACACCGGCATTGAATTTAGAACGGGTTTTCCTTGTTGGAATTCGTCAATGTTCAGACGTGCATTGGACAGCGTATCATTATTTCCATCAGATACATCTTTCACGGGATGCTCAAATTTCTTGAACCGCTTTAAACCAACACAGTTCTCACAAGGAGTCCCCTCAAGTCTGCCTTCATTCCACCTCTTCCTTAAGTCTTGCGCTACTTTTCCGTTCCATATCTCAGTCATAGGGTTTCCTGACATGCTCTTAATATTAATATTTGTAAACCAAGGATGATAGCAACAAAACGAAACTTCTCCCGTATGACTTACCACAAGTGTCGTCCATGGAAGTGAGCATGCATGTGAGTAAGGCATTTTGCTTTCAGAGCCTCCGTAATTTATCCAAAATCATTTTTAAATTTACATTATAAGCTAAGCTGAGGACTGATTTGAGTCTTTGTAGTGATTTATTTCTTCGCGAATGACTTGGGCCCTTTGCCATAAATTCTGAATAAGTTGGCACTTTCTCCATCTGTGGTTGAAGAGCCTTTGTTTTCTGGTAAAACTTCGTGAGGTCGTGCAGATATCTACTATTACTTTGTTTAACGAAAATGTTCCATTCATGCTGCCAATTATCCATTATATGTACCATGATCTCGAAGGCATAAGAACTCCTACCAAAGTAATAAGCGACTATTGCCAGTTTTGACAGGTTCGAGAGCAACGGAGCCGGCTCTTTGTATTTTGCGACAAAATACTGAAAGTCTCTTAAAAACAATGCCTCCGCTACTGTCAGGACACCTTTATCAAGAATAGGACCCGAATACCAGTATTCAATGTTATACAGGTCAAAGAGACTAAACTGGTGTTTCTTGAGAAGGGTGTATTGGTCCATAAATAGCTTCTGGTCTTCATACATCTCACGAAATTCTACTTCTGAAACCACGCCTACCAGGTCGCCTTGGAGAGCTTTTGATGCCCCCTCTAAAATGTCATATTCAGCACCTTGGACATCCATGCTGAGGAAATGTGGTAGCTGAATTACATGTTTATCACACAATTCATCTAAAGTAGTAACGTCAATTTCAACAGTACGTGTAGGCTGGCATATTTCACCCCAAATTATTCTGTATTTACCCCTATCCATCCGTGCGTAATTCTTTGCCTCGGGACTCATCTTAAGGAGGCTACTACAATCAGGCATTACATTTATATGAAATGCCTTCTTACCAACGCAGTTAGAAAGGCATTGTGGTATGACGGAGAGCTTTACGCGATAGCGATTAGCGTAATCTGTAATAAGCCTGTCATAATCCTCCCAGGAGTTATCTTCAGCCTCTATATTTGCCTCGAAGATTGAAAGCGACAGATTCTCACCTAACTTAAGCAGGCACTCAACTGGCCCCATATCACCTCGTCCCCCTACGTGGAAAACTTTCAGTGTTTGGTCGATGTTAGAAACGGCATCTTGGTGTCGAACCGAGCTCAAGTCTATTTCTGTCATTGCCAATTCCCTTAATTAAAAAGGTTATACTTTTCTAAATTTAACCTATTTTTCTATAGAGGCACTACTCAAATACTAATTGTCGAAATACGCTTTGTTCCAGATTTCCCCGGGATGATGGTGGTACTGGGTGGCTGGTTGTATGCCAATTGTTTCGAAAAGATTTTCCCAGTATGTTCTCGCATTGTGATATTTTTCAACTGTAGCTCGACCCTGCATACGTATACAGTCACGCTCTTCTTCATGCTCCAGATAATACCTGATTTTGTCAACAAGGTCCTTTAGTGTGGTAAAGGGCACGTAATCAACATATGGCTCGAAGTACACGCTGGTCACCGGATTATCCTCTTCTAACAAAAATGTTCGGCACCAGAGTGCTTCCCACACTCGCGCTCTAACCTGATACTTGGTTGTCTCTGCTGGAGCTGGAGTCTTCAATACTGAGATGATATGCTTCACTGCTGGAACTGGATTCTTCCATGCAGAGATAATAAGCTTCACTCCTGAGTACGTTCTTTTTAATCTAGGCCAACAGAGTGCTTGCAACACTCGTTCTCTACTGGGTGATACTGTAGGCTGATAGTTCGGCTTCGCTGTTAATGCTGAAAAATTTAATGCTATTTTTAGTCTCGACATATACCGGTAATATTCCTCGTAGGGTACCCAAATGGGCGTGTCTCTGTCAGATGATAAAGATGGCCGTTTTCCATCGAATAATTTTCCGTCGGCCGTGTATATCGGAATACCAAGTTTTCTGAGCGCGGCTACCCACTGAGGCCTGTTCCGGCTTAGGGAACCGTGAAAGCCAACTGGCATGTCTCGCACACCTTCAGGTATATTGAATAGACGCTCATCGAAGGTTACACCGGTATATACGTAGTTTGTACCTTCTAGAGGCAGGGCTTTGTGGGAGCTGGCATCAGCGCCCCAAAGCACGTTTAGCGTTACTGAATGGAGGTAACGCTCCAGAATTTCAGCTATGCTCTCTGTATGTATATCCCCCCAGACCGCTACAGTAGGTATACGTAACTGTTGGGTTATCTTCCCAACACCATCAGGTGTAGGTTCCCCCTCCTTTCGTACTGCCGCAAAGGAAGAACCCAGTAGGCCTATATTTTGTAAAGATAGTAAGACCACTTGTGGCTTTTTCTGTAAGCAATAGTTGATTAGAGCCTCGTCACAGTTTGGTAGGTAATCACTGTAATAGAGGATATCAACGTTATCCACCATACCGCTACATTGGAGGGGTCCTTCCAGGTGACGGAGGTCGCAGCCGGGATAACTGCGATCCTGCTGGCTCCTCTGCCCTACCACTATCAAAACACGTTCTAGATGCACCTGTTCAATCTCCTGTATTAAGCTTCATGAATAATCAT
>SDBU01000415.1_pt1 | contig 60394 bp, 56 predicted proteins | sample 2277071 | NCBI WGS metagenome assembly SDBU01 (sample SAMN10397929, study PRJNA504765) | marine sediment metagenome | isolation source: marine sediment core GS08_GC12, 126 cmbsf | place: Arctic Ocean: Gakkel Ridge, Loki's castle | collected 2008 | reverse complement strand
GCCGAAAAGGCCCGTACTACCTATCGGGTCAACCTTGACAATGTTGATGCTTTCACTGTTGAAATGATGAAACGGTTCATTTGAGCTGGAATGTTTAGGATCAACCGGGAAATTGTCAGTTCCTGACACTGGCCTATGGGGTATTGCTCAATTCCCGGCCTGACCCCTTATGTCCTCTAGAGCTAATCTGCTTAGGAGTTAATCCTTTATTTCCTCGGTCATTATAGGACTATTTATTAAATCTTCTGCAAGATACTCAAGTTCCGGGAAAAGATAAGACTCAACAATTCCAAGGCGTCTAAGCTCCAATGCTAAATCAGGCTTTGCCTCTTTTGGTACTTTATATTTTACAAGATACTTATTGATATTTTCAAAGTCATAAAGTCCACGTATAGTACCGTGAATTGTAAATGCGGATTGTTGAAGCATCATTCGTAAATTAGCGTGTGGTGCGTTAATGGCTAGCACATTTTCATTATCGACGGGGGGACCTTTACCCTTTTTATCTTCATATATTTCATTGAATAAAGTTCTTACCGGTGCATCCTCCACACCTAAAATGCCTCTCATTTGACCCAGAGCCTCATTCATCAGTGCTGGACTTAGTCCCCATAAGGCACCGTCAACGTCGTAGTGTTCTTTTTTTCTAATGACGAAATATAATGCAATCAAGGACGATTCAGTCCAATCAAGCAGTCTTGTTGGTAACCCATAGTGTTGCATCAAAAATAACCAATCAGTCGCTTTGGTAGGATGATTCTCAACACGTGCCATAGCACGCCCTTCAAACATGGTAGCTAAATTCGATTCTCTGAACCTCTCATTTTTGCGTTCTGTCGAGGGATGTCTAAAAACTTTAGGGTGAAGCTTCCAACTGATGTCTGCATGTCCACGCCACCACAGTAATATTTGTGGATAAAATTCATTATATACTTTTTCATTTACTGTGGACAAATCGCTCAAGTTGCTTATTTCTTGTTCCTTGACCGTCTTTCCTTTTCCCATGTCTTCCCCCTTTTTTAGTAAGCATCATACATCAAACAGGATTACTTTGTGAATGATGACACATCTATCCTTGAAACCCCTACCCTTCATTGTGTATGCTTCCATCAAGGGGGAAGGTGGATACCATGGCAAGCATTACAAAGAAATCACAATTCATTGGGACTGGTTGTCTGATTCAAATATTGGGTTTGCTTCTTCTTTTCGTTTTCCCGATTGGAACCATAATTGGCATCTTGCTATTAATTACTGGAAGTCGTTTGAAAGTTAAATTGGTCTGTTCCGAATGTGGCAACAAGATTGACGGTAAAGAAGTCAAACTTTGTCCTACCTGCAAAGCAGATTTCAGCACAACATCAGAAATAGCAGAACTTGAACCGGATAACATTGACAAGATAATTGATGTGTAAAGTTCAAATTACACTTTTCATGGGGGTTTAAATCATGGCAGGAACACAAGCTATCAAAATACTAGTAATCGTGATTGCACTTGTTGCTTTTGCTAGTCCAGCAAAAGCTGAACAATGGAATTGTTATGACAATGAGTATTCTAGCAGGGTTAATTCTAGCAAGGTTATAGTTGTAGTTACTGCGGACACGAAGAATAACACTGGGAAAGTAAAGGTTGCAGGTACTATCCATAGCGCACGTTATTCTGTGAAGGGTTTTGACAGAAGATGGGATTTTGGCAGCTATGCATTCCTTATTGAGCCCAACGGATATGCTTTCTATTACGACTTTTCTAGTTCAGACACAGCGAAACCGTCAATGATATTGTTTTGCAAAGAAGTAAAATAGCTAGATGGTGTGGTTGTTATCGCAAATGAAAAAAATCCTGTTGCTTATATTGTGTGCCTTCCTGATGGGGTGTGCCACCACATCCAAGGATGCTACAAAATTTGGCAATGTACTCTATCGGGATGCGATGGATTCTTGGTTAGGGGCTGACATGTACAGTTTTACCAATGCCAATGGGTTACCGCTTACAACCTTGCCAGCATCCAATGGCAACAAGATATATATGTGGTCTGATACTAAAAAACTCCTACAATCTGCCACATCCAAACATAAGAAACATATTTACAGGTCATACAACTTCACCGACTTCGAGCAGCCATCACGAAAACCTTCATATGATAGGCAGTCAATTACCTTGTGGTGCGACACTTACGTTGAAGCTGATTCAACGGGTAGAATCATCCGGTGGCGTGGTGAAGGTAACTATTGCGAAATTTCTATGAAGATGCAAAGTCCGTGAAAAAAGAAGTTCAAAAAATGTACCTAAACACCCCTTCACCTTCCCCTTGGGCAGGGCAACACCACAGTGCTCTGACCCCGGGTGCTGCTATTTATTCCAGAAAAACTTACTTGAGCTTTTCGAGCCAGGTAGTTGATCCGATATTTCAATGATATCTTCCTTCTTCTCGGTTTTTTCTTTCTTTACTCTTGGTGGTTTGGGAGTCCATGCTTTAAGATTCTGGCCAACATCTTCATAGAATTTAGGTAAAAACTTTGTTGCTATTTCGACAAACTTTTTAGGTGATGCAAAAGCACCAACCAAAGAACTTCTTCTCTCAACTGAAAACACAGAAGGAAGAGCACCTTTTTTGTCACTCAATAGGGAGTCGTATCCTTCACGTATTTCACCAAGTTTTGAAGTGGTATCTTTAGCTCTTCCCGTCCACCTAACTCTCATAAATAGCTCATCATCCTCACAAGGTAATACTTGCTTAGTGAACCAATTTATACTTGATTGTGGCCTTTTCCTATCACCTGGTGCTTTTAAAGCCATAGATGTTGATAATATTCTTCTCTTTAAATCAGCTTTAAAGGATAGACGAGATGCAGCGTTTGGTATCTCGAATATACTCTCTAACCAACCTTTTTCTGCGAGCAATGTCGAATCATCTTGGGAGGAGGGGGGGTCAGGCCGGGAATTTAACAATTATTGACATGGTAAATTGGTAATATAGCTGATTTTGCCTATCGCTGACCTGCCAAGGTCCAGGAAAATGGCTATCTATGATCGAGAATGTAAGATTAACTTACTGTAGTCAGGGATATTGTCAATTTCCCGGCCTGACCCCTCAAACTCTCAAGTTGAGGCATCGCTATTATATCCCCTTGAAATGCTGTTATTGGAGTTATAGGCTAGTAAAGACCTACGAACTTAGTATATATTTTTCCCAGAGAACATAAAACTACCTTTTAAAGGGCAGTCTATAACAGGCAGAGTTAATTCTCTGAAGAGACTTCGGGGAGCGTAACCCCCCCCAAACATCAGTAAAAGTTGGAGGGGGCGGCGGGAATTTAGTAACACACCTGTTGCAGATGTCAGGAATTGACAATTTCCCGCCCTGACCCCGTTTATACCAAGGTGGACACGAAAGGAGACCGCCCATGAAATCGCCTGGAGACGATCAGGTATTCAAGGCCCTGACTAACGTCACCACAGCCACTCTGACGACCATTCTTTTAAAGAAAGGCCTTCACAACGTCTGGATACGAGGAGCTTTTCCACTTTCCCCCGGCATGCCACGTATCGTCGGCCCAGCATTCACGATGCGCTTCATTCCCACTCGTGAGGACCTGGCCACACCCGAATCATGGAGTTCTCCAAAATCGACTCGCGCTGCTATCGAGCAGATGCCTGTAGGATGCATAGCGGTTGTGGATGCAAACGGTGTCAAAGACGCAGGATTCTGGGGCGACATCCTGTGTGCCCGAATGGCCAAGAGGGGAGTCTCCGCCCTGGTGAGCGATGGTGTGGTACGCGACTTGGCCGGCGTGTTATCGACCGGTCTTCCGGTGTGGGCAGGCGGGACTGCGGCTCCGCCTTCTGTTGCCGGACTGACTTTTGTAGATTGGCAGCAGCCTGTTGGCTGTGGTGGGGTAGCAATCCTTCCTGACGATGTCATCGTGGCCGATCAAGATGGTGTAGTGGTTGTTCCGGCCGCCCTGGTCGATGAGATCGTAGATCTCGCAGTGGAACAGGAGCAGTTCGAAAACTGGGTCATGGATGAGGTTAAAAAGGGTGCAGAGTTGCCCGGACTCTATCCGCCGAACGCAGAAAATCAAAAAAAATACGAGGCCAGCAAAAAAACCTGACATTCAAGAGGGATCGAGGGGGTCAGGCCGGGAATTTGGCATTAACTGAAATGATCAGCAAGCATTACAGATAATCCTGCTTATGGCGGACCTACTGAGGTTCAGGAAGATGGCGATCACTGCTTGGATAGGGGTATTGTGAAATTCCCGGCCTGACCCCTCGATCTCATAGGTTAAACATCAGCCACCACCATCTCCTGAAACTATGTGGAAGGCACGTAAAAGACACCAAGAAGAGCAAAAAAAGGAAACAGAAGAAGGTTCTGGCTTACTAGATTAGTAAATGGTGGCAATTCCATTTCATCTACAAAAATAAACTTATTTATCTGTAGGGTTTGTCCCTCAATGTATTTTCATGTAGCATAGCTTGTCTATTTCTATAGGTACTACCTTCTTAAACAATGGGGGCTTGCAGATTTGAGATTTGGCAAGATAGATTTCCCTGAACTATTACTTAAAGCATTACGAAATGACAATCTCGTCATCTTTGCTGGTGCTGGTGTCTCCATGGGCGAACCAGCTAACCTTCCAAGTTTTCCAAAACTAGCCAAGCTTGTAGCTGCAGGAACAGGTGAAATAGCTTCTCAAGGTGAGCCTGTAGACAGATTCCTCGGGAGACTTCATCATCAAGGTGTTGATGTTCACACTCTTGCTATAAAAGAGCTAACAGGAGATACACTTGCTCCCACCTCCTTACACTCAGATTTACTTCGTCTTTTTCACAAAATTGGTCAAGCTCGGATCGTAACAACTAACTTCGATCTCTTATTTGAAGAAGCGGCTGTATCGATAAATACGGACATGCCAGATGTATATCATGCACCAGCTTTACCCTTAGGAAATCGTTTCACCGGGATCGTACACGTTCATGGATCTGTGGTAATCCCGCAGGATATGGTCATGACCGACTCCGATTTTGGTCGCGCGTATCTCACCGAAGGATGGGCACGCCGTTTTTTAGTTGATGTATTCAGACACTTTACGGTACTTTTCATCGGCTATAGCCACGATGATGTTGTAATGCACTATCTCGCTCGCGCTCTACCAAAAAGCGACCTCAGTTCACGGTTTGCACTGGTAGATGATGGAAGTGATCCCCAAAAATGGGAAATTCTTGGTATCCATCCCGTTATATTCCCTAAACAAAATCAAGACGATTTTTCAGAGTTGTTTGAAGGTGTTAAGCGTCTAGCAGATGTTTTTTCCAGAGGCATCTTGGATTCAAAGCGTGAACTGACTGAACTTGCCAAAATACCTCCTCCAACCGATGCTGAACCAACAGGGATACTTGAACTTGGTCTTAGCGAAGTATCAACGGCTCGATTTTTTACTAAGACTGCACGTCATATTCAGTGGCTGTCTTGGATGGATGAGCGCCACTATTTTGATCGTCTCTTCCATGAAGGTGAATTAGAGGAACGAGACCTCCTTCTCGCTTCCTGGTTGGCGAAGCATTATGCCATTAACCACTCCGATCAATTGTGGTTACTAATATCTAAGCATGGAATGCGTTTGAATAGAAGTTTTTGGAGGATTTTAAGTATTGAAACTCCTTTTGAAGATATAGAGAGATCCTCCCCCGATGCTCCAACTCTGGCGGGCTGGGTATCAATACTACTAGCAACTGCCCCTGCAAAACCCGAAAGACCTGTTCTTATGATGCTTGGCAAGAAATGCATCGAGTTAGGAGCTATACCAGAACTTGTTCAAATATTTCACCGGATGGCCAAACACAATTTGAGCTTAAAACCTAGACTTTCCCTAACAGCAAATGAAGAAGAAGCTAAATCTCCTCTTCCTATTGACGTCGATGCCCCAATTGTTTCCGACCACTATGACTTAAAGGAACTATGGGATAAGGGATTAAAGCCAAACCTACAACAAACAGCGGAGATCCTATTACCTCTCATAGTTCAAAGGTTAACTGAGTTACATTGGTCCCTGCAATTGTGGCAAAAAGCGGACCGCGATTGGGATCCATTAAGCTGGCATAGATCTGCCATTGAACCACACGAACAAGATAAATACCCATCGGCTGTCGATGTATTGATTGACGTGGTTCGGGAGTGTTTAATTTGGATTGGTGACAATAACCTAAAAGCATGTTTAGCTTGGTGTGAGCTATTGATATTTTCAAAGCCACCTCTTTTAAGAAGGATTGCTGTTTATGCTTTTAGTAAAGCGAAAAATATCTCGAATGATGAAAAGATTACTTGGTTATTAGATAACATTGGACTGCACGATCAAGCTGTTCATCACGAAATTTACATCACAATCAAGCTTTCTTATCCTTCAGCGTCAGAACCAATACGTAAAAGAGTGATTGAATCTATTTTAGCATATCGTTGGTCGAATGAAGATGATCCTGACAAAGAAGAACATACTCAAAGAGCACATTTCGACTGGCTGCACTGGATTCATGTATCAGATCCTGAATGTAAACTCGCCAAAAAATCTTTAGACGAAATAGTAAAGAAAAATCCTCTTTTTAAAGCTAGGGAATATCCTGATTTAACGCATTGGACAAGTGTTGGATGGATTGGTCCACAAAGCCCTTGGACAGTCAATGAACTTCTTTCTAAAAAACCAGAATCGTGGTTGCCAGAATTACTCGCATTCCAAGGGGACGATTTTCGTGGACCAGATAGAAGTGGATTAGTCCAAACTATAGTTGAGGTAGCAAAAGAAAACTTTTCCTGGGGCAGTCAATTAGCGTCAGAGCTTTTAAAGGGTGACCACTTTGAAAGTGATTTGTGGCCTGGTTTGATTCGTGCCTGGGCTGACCTGAGTCTCGATGATAGTGAACTGAAGGAAATATTAAAATGGCTTGGAATGGAGCAGATATATACAGCGCATCCACGCAATGTTGCTGACATGCTTTTCAGTCTGGTAAAGAACACAGAGCGATTACTATCTTTGAATATTATTTCTGCGGCAAATGCAGTAGCTGTATCACTTGAAGAAACCATTAATCGAGATGAATCACTAGGTACAGAACAAGATTGGCTTTCTCGCGCGATAAACCATCCTCTAGGTGTGTTAACAGAGTTCTGGTTAAGTAGTATGTCTCAGTGGCTAAGACATCAAGAGGTCAAACCACAGATTCTTCCTACCGAATATGAGACCTTTTTTACCTCGCTTGCCTTGGATGAGTCTGAAATAGCGGGTCTTGGCCGAACGGTTATGGCTAGTCAGGTTGCCTTTTTACTTAGCGTCGATGAAAATTGGACAAAAAGACATGTCCTTCCTTTGTTTGATCCAGAAAATAATGGGCATAGCTTTCAGCAGGCATGGGATGGTTTCTTAACATGGGGACGGCTTAGTCTTGCTCTGGCTGAGGCACTAGAGGTGCCTTTCCTAAAAACTGTTGAGAAAATTGAGACGGACCTCAGTCATGAACAAGATCGCTTTGTCGAATTTTATTCTGGAATGCTAGCATTTTACGTTTCAGACCCATTAGAGGAATGGATTCCGGCTCTCTTCAAAGCGGACAACTTAGATGTAAGAAGAATGTTTGCTTCCCAAATGGGATATATGCTTCGTGATCTTGATGAAGCTCAGCAGAAGGAGTTATGGGACAGGTGGTTGAAGACATATTGGCAAAACCGTTTGATGGGTGTTCCAGCACCTCTTGATCGTGTTGAAATAGAAGAGATGCTTGAATGGTTAGTGCATTTGCCAGCAGTGTTTGATGAAGCTGTTGAAATAGCTATTGGGATGCCATTGATTCCTCTTCAAGATTCTCCTGTGCTATTCGAACTTAGAGAAAACACCCTAGTAATAGAGCATCCAGAATCAATAGCTAGGCTCTTGATATACATTATTGATTCTGGATCTGCAGGAGCTGTCAAATTTGGAATGAGAGACATTGTACAGAGACTTAATAAGACAGAGATGGAGCCTTCCATACAAAAGCAACTTGAGGAAAAACTTGCCACTATTGAACTGATATAAAATAAAGAATTATGTTCGTTTTATCAACGGATATGTCAACGAGTTTTAAAAAAAATGATGCATCACTTATCCTTGGAATGGACACTAAAATCCCACCAGTTACATAATGAATTACGTACTATATATTCAAAAATATGAAGATGCATGGGTGCATCTTTTTGTAACCAAACACCACCTTTTGTAGCAGATGCTAAACCAATTGGTATTTCTGCTATTCCTTCTTTACCATGGTAAGGTATCCAACACATTGGTTCTGGAAATGGTATACCACCGTGTAACGCTTTTGATCGCCACGTATATATTATCTTTAGAGATGATTCTATCACTTCTGACACCCAAGGATGTTGCCAAGCTTCAGGTGGTCTAATTTCAGGAGGCTCTGGCAGGAAGTTTAATATAAATTCTATAAATTTCCTTTGAGATCCGATTATTCTACTTAATCTATTTGACACAACCCTTACAAGCGAAGAGCCTCCAGCATTGAATAGTAATTGACTTACATCAGGCATAAAATATTCTAAATTATCTTCGTCCAGAATACTTTTAGACATCCAATAGCCAGCTGCAACTTCGATAGCAGAAACAAACATAATCCAGCTTAACGATGGCTCTGATTCCGTTAACCAAACTGCATCTTGATACAATCTTGCAGATTTGATTAATGCAGTTGCTGTGTTTGGTTCTAAATCAACGAGAGTCTCTATTTTCCCTGCTCTATCAAGTATGTGTTGTCCGAGTGCTTGAGGTAATACAGGGTTGAAATATTCTTGTCTTTTAATAAGTATAGGATCATCTTGCATTCGTATTCCTTCAGGTCTACCCTTCGGATCCCCATCTGGTTCGAAGCTTCTTATTATTCCACCAGCTTTAACACGGATCCCCAAACATAAAGAAATCAATGCAGCAAATTCATCATTTAATCCACCGCCATGGTATCGATCAGTGTCAGTTTTCTTCATTGTTATTGCATCTGCTGTGTAATCTCTATGCTCGTCTACCCTAAGCACCATTCCTGGAACTAGATCATCAGTCCTTGAAATTGAAACTGTATTTAAGATCTGATAGGGGCCGAATCCGTCCTTAATCTCACTAACTATGTGTGCATCGGTAAAAAGATAACACTCATATGATCCCTTTACTGGTGCACCTTCTGCCTTTTTTTTCCAGTTTTCATAAACGAATGGTCCGACAGAGGTAGACATTTATCCTCCTTATAAGTCGCGCTTCCTCTCAAACTAAGTCTGAGATCATGATAAGGCCTAGAGTTGATTTTACCTAGGAGGAAGGTCATATCCAAGAGATGATGCTGTTTTTCTAGGCAATGTTGTCGCTAATTGGTTGCTGGCATGGAAAGATACTACACTAAATCCATGTAAGTCTTTTATTTTATTGTGGTAAAGGGAGGATTAGAACCATCGACCTACTGATTAGTTATTTGTGGGTGAGGGTCAAGGCTGCGATTCACTAACATTCAAGATGGACCTTTTACTGGGGGCAGGTCAGTGTCCCGCTGGACCATCCGCCGGGAGATCGACGAAGGGCGGCTCAAAGCGGTCAAGAACCGTGGCCAGTGGCGGATTTCCCGCGCTGCGATCATGGAGTACGAAGCCGCTTTCACCCGAAATTCCATCCACTGATATCTCTCCTTCAAGTCGCGAAAGCTCTGATCATCAGAATAAGTGACAAGGGACTCTCGGATATGATAAATATTATCAGCACACAAGGAGGTTTCGTGAAGGTACTTTCTGGCCGGGAGATCAGACCCTTAATCGGATCGGTTATTGTTGAGGGTGATGAATCCTTCATAGGCCCAAACGCCATTCGACTAAAGCTAGGGAATCGCGTCCATTTTCACTCCACAGATGAAGATGCCGTTAGGCGACAAAGAAGGATCAAACGATGACACGAGCAACTACAAGATGGATCGGGCTTCTATGGGTCGCATCGCTCTTGCTACTTGGAACAACTGTGGTTCAGGCCCAGACTGCCCAGGAGATCGCCAAGAGGGCTTTCGGCTCTACCGTGCTGTTGGTCATGGAGGACACCAATGGCCAACCCCTCTCGCTCGGTAGCGGCTTTTTCGTTCGTGACGGCGAGGTTGCCAGCAATTTCCATGTTGTTGAGGGTGCTGCCCGAGGATACGCAAAAATCATCGGGCAGAGGGCAAAGTACGACATCGATGGCATTACCGCCGTTGACCCCGAACGGGACCTTGTGATTCTCAAGATTTCGGACGCTCGTGCCGCCGCACTTGCACTCGGCAATAGTGAATCCGTTCAGGTTGGGGAAACCGTCTACGCTATCGGAAACCCTCAGGGACTGGAAGGTACATTTTCGCAGGGCATCGTGAGCAGCATCCGAGAAGTCGGCGCCGATAAACTTCTGCAAATCACAGCGCCAATATCCCCCGGTAGTAGCGGCGGACCGGTCCTTAACGGCAAAGGTGAGGTGGTCGGTGTTTCAGTCGCAACCTTCAGAGGCGGCCAGAACCTGAACTTCGCCATACCCTCGATATACCTGAAACAATTGCTCACCAAGTCAGGTCCTTCAAAGCCGCTGACACAGGTGAAATCAGTGAAGGCGCAGAAATCAATTTTGGCAGGTCTTGGTGGGCGAAGCTCAGATGGAGTGGTGGGCGTCCAATTGACTTGGGATTTGCCAGGAAATCAATTCTCGGGGGGTTATTCCTTTTCGTTTCGCAATAAACTTCGCGATAACGTCAAGAATGTCTATTGCCTTGTTGTGTTCAAGGACTCTCAGGATGGTCCAATAGAAATTGATGTTGTCCGGTACGATGGTGTGATTCCAGCTGGCCTTGCAAAGAGAGTTAACAGCGAGGTTGATGGGAGCATCGGTGTCTTGACCAAATGGAAAGCCTCTGCAGTGGAGCTTCGGATTCTGGATTTCGAGCTCGTCAATTGAACAGCAAAGTCGCCTAACGAAAGAGCTGCACCGGACTGCAATTCCGTTGCGCTCCATTGCCGCCGGTGAACTTGGTCGATCTGGAGCCAGGAATGTTCCTCCAGGTATCGCCAGACGAAATGGTTTCTATCTCCAGTATGGAAACCATCGATTTCTCCCCCGAGACAGCTAAAAAACATTTTCCCGGGAAGATGCTAATGGGATTTATCACCCCTACCACCACCATGATGAGGGAGGGTATCACTCAAGCTGCGACTGACCTTCCCCCTCAAAACAGGTCCAAGGCCATGTTAAGGTCTAGGGTCGATTTTACCAAGGAGGAAGGTCAGCATTCAGCCTCTCCTATCAAAAGCATTAAAGACCTTTTGATATTGTACTATAAATAATAGTAACCAATACTATTGGTAGGCTACAACAGATTGCACTAGGCAATCGCACGACCGTGCCCTATTGATAGAGAGCATATAACGTAAAAGGCTATTAAAGAGGCAGCATTTTCGACTCCCGCCGCCTCCACCAACTTATTTCAATGACTCCAAGGGGTTAGGGCTTCTTGGAGTCTCTCCAAATCTCTCCAGAACTAAGACCGAGAGGAACTACAAACAGGTCATAAGGATGCGAGGTTCAAGTCCCTGCACCGCCACCATAATAAATAACTGTAAACGGCTGTAAACGCTTACAGATAAAGGATAAGCCCTCATCCGGTATTGTCCAGGAGAGGGCTTTTTCTATGACACAACTATGACACAAAGCTCTGACTGAGTGGACACTTGTGAAAGGGATTTGAGGAATTGGTGGCCATGAGATCCTCAGGAGATGGTTGACATGGAGACAGCCGTCGATGATTATGAAAAAGATGAGTAAAGATGGAGAACGAAAATGAAAAAAAGACACTTGGGATTTGTTCGTTCTTTTTTAGTAATTGTACTCGCGCTATTAATTGTACGCGCACTATGGTGGAGTGCTCCAGCATGGTTTCCCATATTTAAAAATCTCCTTTTAAAAAAATGGTTTCCAATCTCCATTAATCTTGCCTTGGCCATCTTTACAGGAGGCTTGCTTCTGTATGTTGTATTTCGAGACTGGTTAACAGGAAGGTATAGAAAACCAGATCTTGATATGATAATAAATTTAGTGCCGCCTCACTGTCATAAAACAAAAGGCAAATTTAATATAAAAAAAGATAATGGAAAAAGATCAATTACTCGATGGGCGGATGTATATTATTATAGGATTCAAGTCTTTAACATTGGGGATGCTCCCGCTGAAGATGTCGAGGTATTCGCCTCATCAATGACGCGGCAAGATAACGATGGCAAATTTTCTTCAGTTCCTGCTTTCCAGCCATTAAATCTACGATGGTCAACCATTCATGAGTATGGGCTTGAAAAGGCGATGTATTTTCCAAGGATTAACCCTGGAGGTATTGATGTAGCTAAACATTGTGATTTGGGAGAAATTATTGACCCTCAAAGAATAGGAGGCGATGTTGATCGAGCAGATATGGAACTTTGTTTGATTATGAGGCCCTTCACAATGGGACACATTTTAAATCCAGGAACATATCGAATTAAACTTACGGTCGGAGCGTCGAATGCGTCACCAAAAAGTAAGCAGTTCGAAATAATCCATACAGGCAAATGGTATGACAATGAAATGGAAATGTTAGAGAAGGGAACCATAATAAAAGAGGTATAGACTTGGGATTGATCATCCCTTGACACCTCCCCCCTGATTCCTCATTCTGAATCTGTATAGATCCCGAGGGTGTGGGGCTCTTGGGGCCTCTCCAAATCTCTCCAAACTAAGGGGGAGCGAGAATGAAAAGCGGGGAATTTTTCACCCAAAAGTTAAGTTGGTATGTCGATCCAGTTGAAAACCTTAATTTAGCAATTGCTGAAAAACGTCTTCCATTAAACCTTCATACTCCGTTGGGATGGGATCCCTTGAAATATGTTAAGGGGATTGAGGTCCCAAGCCATTTCAACTCAGGCAAATACAGCGGTGCAGAGTTTGACACCTACGCTATGAGTGAGTGTGAAATCATTCCTTCGACTCAAACAGTACATTTTTTAGAGGTTCCGGAAAGACAAGATACGCGTTATTTATTTGTCAGAGTTGCATTACGTGATCTTTGGAGTAAACCGCTAGGTGGAGTAAATTTAGGGGAAGATGCAAAAGAGGGGTTGTATGAGGCTATTTTTCATCATACTGCGCGTGGATAAGATAAACTTGACACCTCCCCCCTGATTCCTCATTCTAAATCTGCAGATCCTGAGGGTGTGGGGCCCTCCGGAGTCTCTTCGAATCTCTCCAGACATTTGAAAGGGGGTTATCATGGCGGTTTCAGAAAAGGTTTTTAATCTAGAAGGTAGTAAAGGTATTAAAGCTGCAGGGTATGCTTCTATCCTTGATGCAGCGGTCGAAATAACGAAAGCTTATGCAGCATCAGAAAGAAATTAGGTTTCCCAGCTGAAGAAGAAATTCCTCGAATTTTAGAGGCGGTCTTTAATAAGTTAAAGGAGCTCGCTGAAGCTAATCAGGTTTAATACGGCGGGTTCAAACCAGTTGGGGACGCCATACACTTCCCTTGGATACCAAGGGTTTAGGGGGCCTTCAGGTCCCCTTTTTTCTGACGGTAGTCTGACGGTGGAGAACTATCTTCGAAAGGTATTAGCATGGCTACAGTCGGGCTTTTGCTAAACATTGGGGGAACACTCCTCTTGATTTGGGGAAGTACATCACAGTTTGAGAAGTTGGAAGACGGCAGTTGGGGGCATCGCCACCTATTCGGAGATGAAATCAAGTGGGTTCGTCTGCGTTATATTTACGGGATTGCTGCCTTTGGTCTTGGTGTGATATTGCAGCTTTTATTCAGAGCCCCCTTCCACCCCCCATAGCAGAGTACACAAGGGATGAGGGGAGGGTCAAGGGGGGAGGATCTCTTGGAGGACTAGCGCATAACTTGAAGTATATCTACCTCGGTATAAATAAGTAGCGATGAGTGTTACTGATTATTAAAAGGCTTCCTTAGTTTTTCTCTTTAAATATTCACCATATTCATCGTGCAATGATGAATAATAGTAACTAACTGACAATGTAACCATCGGTACAAATGTAGAGCGTATACCACCACTTGCCAAATAAAGTTTCATCGTGGAGGGATAGTCAGATAGCAAACCAATACTGAAATCATTTAATTCCCAACCACATTGCAAATAATCCTTTTGCTGTGTGTAGTTATATGTAGGTTTACCATATTTTTCAGAAAGCACTTCAAATGTACTTAAATATCCCTGGTTCGTGCCATTGTTTTTTATTTTTACACGTATAATGAATATTCTATCTTTGAAATGTGTGTAGGATACCTCAGTAACATTGTAGGGAGTGCCTAAGTTAATTAACGGTTTATTATAGACAAGATGATGTTCATCTTTCTTAGATGGTTTTAGGTTCAATGCATCATATTTATTAATCACATCCCCTATTTTGCCACCCAATGGCACACCAAATACGTTCGGCAAATCTTTTGCCTGAATAGATGTAATATTGGCAAACGAAATGAATAGCAAAACAATTATTACCCTACATTTCATCTCCTCCTCCTCATATCCATAAGTATCCTCTTACACGACTCCTTAACCTCATCATCCTTTTTACCGAAGAAGGGGTTATATATTCAAGTCTATAATGCGTCTATTTCAGATTGCTTCTTGTATTTCTCTAATGCTTTTTCAATAGGTGTAAACGTATATTCTAGAATTAGAGGTTCCCCTCGTTTTTCATCAAAAATGGTGGAGGTATCTCTTTTTAAATCTATGGACAGTTTGTCCATTGACCAAGTTGCATTCAAGTTGAGATATTCACGAGACATTGGCACTCCCCAGTAAGTACCCAAGGGGCTAGATAAATCAACACCACCTGCGGGTTTGTGACCAGCATAAGACGGTTTTCCATACTTTGTGTATAAACTCTCATATAATTCTTGATATCTTGAAATAATGCTATTTGTAGGGAATCTAATCAAACAAGAATAAACTTTTCCGTCAAAAACCTTATAAGTTGTTTGACCTGCTCCACGAAGATTAACTAGTGGTCGTTTGTAGCTAACTGAAAAGTATTTAGACTTACTTGGTCTTCGGGTAGCTTCTAATCGACCGGATAAAATTTCATTTGAAGTGGGTATACCCCCATTGTAGGCATAATAAACGTAGAAGTAAGGGGCCCCAAAAGTAATTCCTAGTGCTTTAGGTAATTCCTTTGCATAGCTAGCAGAAAAAGGAATTATTAAACTCACAATAAAACAAAGAACGATTGTCAAAAACCTATTCATGCCTAATCCCCTTTTCAAAATCATCTTTTCCTTCTCACTTGGAGTAGCCAATCGGAACACCATTATCCGTGGAAGATCTTCAGATGTGAGAAAGGGGATGATTTTCATATCTACCACGTCACTGTGATAGTAGTTTTCGGAAGATAGCCCCTCTCGAACAGTATCTGATGTATCCGTGTTTGACTGATTTCTACTTGCTCCTCTGGTGATGCGTTCTCGTAGTTTTCCCAGTGTGCCCTTGTGGACATGAAGGTGTCAGCCAGGGTGAGGCGTTCCTTCTGGATCAGTACGGGAACGTCATAGAAGATATGATAGAAGGGCATGGTAGAGATGACCACCAGGCAGATGATTATTAGACTGATAAGGATGTTTCTTCGCATTGCACCCCTTCTCAAAACCCCCATGCAGAGTACACAAGGGATGAGGGGAGGGTCAAGAGGGAAGGAGAGAATTGGAGACCCGGGAGATGTAAATAGTACCAGAGGACTTCGACGCTAATTGGCTTTAGTACAATTGATTGACCAGTTTTCTCAAAAACTGCTAAAATCCTCTCTCGTTATGGTGCAGCCTATGCATCATAAGAAGGCAGGCCTTGGGGGAGACCGGCTAGTGCAAAAGGGAGTGTATCACGAGCATGAAGAGCTGTAACCGCAGACCATATTACCGCCGGGATCCCCTCACAGACGAGGAGTACGATTCCTTGTCCCTCGGCAACAGGATGCTGGGCTACTTCCTGGATCGGCGGCGGGTAGATCACGACGAGCCCAAGCCATCGGATGACGGACCAACTCTTCGGATAGTTGAGTAGATAACGAGGCGATACGAAACGCCGTACAATTGGGGGAATTATAAATGGCACTTAAAAAATGTAAGGAATGTGGAAAAGAAATAAGTACAAAAGCAAAAGAATGCCCGCACTGTGGGGTGCCTGCCAAGAAAAAAGCGGGATGTGGGTCAATTGCGCTGGTTCTCCTGGGGTTATTAATAATTATATCAATATTGGGGAGCTTAGGATCAAAGGAAAGTAAGACGACTACACCCGAGAAGTCAGTTGGCACCTCTAACAAGCCAATATCTACCTGGAAAGAACGCGACAATTCATTGTTGGCTTACGGTATGATAGAGGACTACGTAAAGAATAGATTAAAATCCCCAAGTAGTGCTGATTTTCCAGGGCTATTTGATGGAAAAGCTGACCACATACAACGTCTTGGGGGTCAAAAGTATAGGATTGTATCCTGGGTGGATTCACAAAATGCATTTGGGGCCATGATCAGAACGCGCTTTGTTGGCGAGATTGAACAAATGAGTGAGTATCGTTGGAGTCTAATTTCCCTTCAATTTATTGAATAACTCAATAGGGCGCTTCGGGTTATAAAATAACAAACTAAAATAGAAGGGAGACAAAAATGAGCGACGATGTTGTTGGAGCAATTGAGAGTCTTCAAGGTTCAGTTGAAAAAGACTTAACTACTATTGAACAGTTACTATATGATATTCTCACGACGCTAAAAAGGATTGAGCGAAATACAAATTGAAGTAAAATGCTGGGCTATTTTCTTGACCGGCGGCGTGTAGATTGTGACGAGTCTGAACCGCCGGATCCACATCTTCGAGTGGTGAAATGAATTATATAGACAGAATCAATATGTTGATTCAGAAAGGTGAGGCAGTTCTAGATACACATACGCATTTAAACGGTGTTATAGGGTTCCAAACTTTAGATTCGGACGCTTTCTATGCCTGGAGAGCGCAGTGTCTGAGTTTTTTAGAGTCTCACCTTACACAAAACCACGCCTACATTCGTGAATTTAGTGACAACGTTAAGCAGGGTTTCATTAGTGATGTTAAGACCGGTATGGGTATATTAAGTTCTATCAAAGAAGACGCAGAATCTTCCAACCTTGAACTAATTACTTTTGGAAACAAGTCTATTGATTTTATTTATGGTATTTGTAATCGATTTCATCTTATCGCCTGTCAAATACGGGAACCCTACAACAACCGCGATACGTTGGATGTTCAAAATGAATATGACGCACAAGGTTTATTTCATGCCCTGCTCTGTCTTTATTTCAACGACATACGCCCTGAAGCGTGGACACCGAGTTATGCTGGGGGGGCAGCTCGTATGGATTTTCTGCTTAAACAGGAAGGGGTTGTTATCGAACTCAAAAAAACAAGGAAGGGCCTTGAAGCAAGGGAGGTTGGAAAACAACTCATAGATGATATTGCGCGCTATCAGATCCATCCAGATTGCGGTACTCTAATTTGCTTTGTTTATGATCCTGAAGGTAGGATAAAAAATCCTAGAGGTATTGAGAACGATTTATCTAGTGATTCAGAAGATTTTATAGTCACCGTAATGATAAGGCCCTGAATAATTTCTAAGCCCTTGTGCCATACCTCCCTAAAAAAATACCTCATATCTTATTTCCCCAGTCTTTCATATCCTCCACATGACAACTTCATAGCTACCAAGTCACAGTAACAGTAACTTTCGGAAGATAGCCCCTCTCAAACAGAATCTGATGTATCCGTGTTTGCCTGATCGCTTTTTGCTCTTCAGGTGATGCGTCCTCGTAGCTTTTCCAGTGTGTCCTTGTGGACATGAAGGTATCAGTCAGGGTGAGGTGTTCCTTGCGGATCAGCACAGGAACATCATAGAAGATATGATAGAAGGGCATGGTAGAGACAACCACCAGGCCTATGATTATTAGACTGATAAGGATGTTTTTCCGCATTGCACCCCTTCTATGCCCGTTTATAGTTACCCTATTATTTTGTGCAATGTTCTTAATATTTCATCTTTATTGTAGGAGAGGACACTATCAGTTATGCTCTTAGAAGCCTTGGTGATGATTGAAATGTCGTTTTCCTCTTCAATTAATTGTGCAATTATCTTTCCGAAGACATGATTTGCAGCTGTCTCTAAAATATCGTCGTTTTCGCTTGAGAAAGCAGTGCATTTTGCATAGATATTATTAACGTGATCCATTTCACCATACAATTTAGATTTTACTTCATCCTTCCTTGATTTTTTTACTTTCGTAAATTCGCAGATGGTTATAGCTATGTTATTAAGTACGAATTCACCTAAAGCAACCATTACTATACGCTGCTTATCTAATCCCAAAATTGAAAAAGCTCTTCTACCAAGTACGTGCATGTGGAAATAAATAAATTGTGAAAGAATGGAAACAAAATAATTAGCAATGTTTTTATTTTCAATATTAGCATCTAATTCTTCAGCTAATTCTTTTGCTCCAGCAAAAGATGCATCACCCAATTTGATGGATAATGCTCTTATATTTTCCTCAAAATCTCTTTGATTGGACCCTTTAAAGAAATCAAAAATACCCACGACATACACCTCTCATAAGAAAATGTATAAATTGGAAAATTTCATTATAGTACAAAGCTACTGATAACCAATCGATCCCAACAGCTTCTCTAACTTATTTTGTGGGCTAGCCCTTCTTTTTGTTTGTACCTAGCCAGTCAGGCCAGCCAACCCAACCCTTGTCTTTGTAAGTATGCTGTGGCGCCTTTGGAATGTCGTTGGGCAAAGGATGCTTTGCCGACATCTCACCCTTGCAATAGTTGCTCCATTCAGCTCTAGTTTTTAGGTCTAGCCCTTTTGCAAACTCCCTTGCCTCTTTAAAGGGCCTGTATTCTCTAAGACGGGGTGCAATAGTGCCAGTTCCTAACCAATCACCCATACTGCTCCAGCCTTGATCTTTGTATACACGGCCTGGATTTGCAGGAATGTCATCTGGCAGGCTCCCTTTTTCAGGTAGCTTACCCGTGCAGAACTTTCTCCACTCAGCTTGATTTTCTAAATCAAGCGTTCTGATAAATTCTCTCGCCTCTTTGAAAGTTCTGTATTCTCTTAAGCGGTGGGCAATAGTGCCAGTTCCTAACCAATCACCCATGCTGCTCCAGCCTTGATCTTTGTATACATTGCCTGGAGTTGCAGGAATGTCATCTGGCAAGCTCCCTTTTTCAGGTAGCTTACCCGTGCAGAACTTTCTCCACTCAGCTTCACTTTTTAAGTCTAGCCCTTTTACAAACTCCCTTGCCTCTTTAAAGGGCTTGTATTCTCTTAAGCGGGGGGCAATAGTGCCAGTTCCTAACCAATCACCAGAGCCTTTCCATCCTTTTTCTCTGTACGTCTGGTTTGGATACATAGGAATGTCATCTGGTAGGCTCCCTTTTTCAGGGAACTCGCCTTTACAGAACTTTATCCACTCAGCTTCACTTTTTAAGTCTAGCCCTTTTGCAAACTCCCGTGCCTCATTAAAGGGCCTATATTCTCTTAAATGCGGGGCAACGGCTCCAGTGCCAAACCAATCACCAAATCCAACCCATCCCTGCTCCTTGTATGTCCTGTTTGGATTTGTGGGTATATCCTCTGGCAAACTCCCTTTTTCAGGCATCTTACCTGTGCAAAACTTTTTCCACTCAGTTCGACTTTTAAAATCCAGTCCTCTAACAAACTCCCTTGCCTCTTTAAAGGGCCTGTATTCTCTCATCTGAGTTTGAACTATGCCTGTACCCAGCCAATCACCCATGCCGCTCCAGCCTTGGTCTACGTAAACATGGGATGGTTTTGCAGGAATGTCCTCTGGTAAGAACCCTTTATCAGGCAATTGTCCTTTACAATACTTACCCCAATCAGTTCTACTTTTAAGATCCAACTTCCTAACAAATTGCCGTGCCTCTTTGAAAGGTTTGTATACCCTTAAGTAGGAGGCAATAATGCCGGTACCGAGCCAATCACCCCATGTCACCCAACCTTGATCTTTGTAAACTTTAGGTGGATCACTTGGTATATCCTCTGGCAAACTCTCTTTTTCAGGCAATCCTCCTTTGCAGTATTTTCTCCACTCAATTGCATTTTTGATATTTAGGCTTTGAACGAAAGACCGTGCTTCATCGAAAGGTTTCCAAGATAGTTTTGCTAATCGTGACCATAAATGTAGTTCGATAGAATTGAGAAAGCTTTCAGAGTCAATCTTCATTCCAATGGGAATGTCAATATTAACTACTCTATCTCCACTCCTTCGTTGCTTCCCCTCTGAGATTGAACGTAAGTATTCAACGATTCTTTCATCATTGGCTGCCAGGGCTTTTAGAGTTGTGAGTACGGTGTCGAAGACTGTTTTCTGAGCCAAGTTTATCTCCGATGACCCATCCTCAATAAGCACAGGGATAAGGATGTATCCAAACATCTTTCCTTCAGAAGGACGCAAGGCCCTTCCGACGGCCTGGACAATATCGACTTGGCTTTTCTTTGGGTCTGCAAAGATAATGCAATCTATATTTGGTACATCGACCCCTTCTGTTAAGCATCTGGCATTTGTGACCAATGCCTTATCAGATGCTTCAAATTCATCCATGATCTTACTGCGTACAGACGTAGGAACTTTTCCTGACACATGGAACGAAGATAGTTCACCAAACTCTGGAAAGGTTTGGGTGATTGAGTCCTGGGTTTTTTTGAAGGCAACGGCACGGGCAATACTACTGTGAAATGATACAGCGTGTTTGATGGGATGTTTCTTTATGGCTTTGCGTAATGCCACCGCTCCGGCAAGCATCTCAGCCTCAAGCCTTTCATCCCATTTCCCCTTATCGGGTCGGACAAGGACGTTCTTGTTAAGAAGGTCTTCTACTTCCTCATTTGTTATGCCGATGGTGATGATCTTGTAGTCACTCAGTATTGGAGGCTTTGCTTCAAGGGCTGATTTGAAGGAGAGTAACTCAAAGGTGTCACCGTATAGATCAGGATCATCCATGCTGACAAGTTGGTCACTTCGCCCTGCATAACGGCGTTCCGTAGCAGTCATGAAGGTTCGCTTTCTTATCTTGATATTCTCATCAGACAACAGCCATGCGAAGGTGCTGTCCTTCCTGCCAACAGTCTTGTGAGCTTCATCCATAATACCCAGATCGAAAGTTGTGCCAGATATTTTTGATGCTTTCGCAATAGCCTTACCGCTCTGGTAGGTGGTGAATACTACTGTACGCCCCTTCTTTCTTCTCTTAAGCCAAGTGGCTATTTCTTCTGGATCAGTGTGTACATGGACACCAAGGTCTTGCACGAAAACGGCAGCATCATCACCTCCAACATCCTTTACGGTTTCGTCACTACAAACACATATCCAGTTGACTTCAGTGCCATTAGCAACTGATTCCCTCGTCCACACTTCCAAAGTCTGCTTGATCAGGGCTAGGCTGGGAACAGCAACAAGGATCTTTCGAGCATTCAGGGCATCTGCTATCCAATACCCTGTAAGACTCTTTCCAGTCCCACAGGGCATGATCATCTTCCCACGGGAGTTCCTCTCAGTCTTGAAGTGCTGTACAGCGTTCTCTATGGCCTCTTCCTGGTGCTTCCTGGGCTTGAGAGGGGTGATGGGTGCAATTTTCCCAGCAAGATGTTTACGAAGATCAGAAAAGAACCCAGAGTCCAAACGCCGCCATTCATCTCCAGCACAAAACGTGAGCCTATCCCCATACATCTTCAGTTTGTGGCTAAATCTGTCAGCTGTAGTACAGACTAGAGCCAGGTCGATCCCCTCACAGATAGTGAATGCCAGATCTGTGAAAGTGCTGAGTTCCTTGCGGGTAAGGGAGTGGGATTCATCTTCACGATATTTGCATTGGATCGCCCAGAACTTTCCATCTTTTGTCTGGGCCAGAAGGTCGATGCCCTCATCTGATCCGGGGAGGTTGAGCTTTCTGTGAACGGAGGGTGGCACCTCACCTTTGTTCAGGTTCCAGACGTGCTTTAGTTTGGTGGCGTATTTAGGATCAAGCTGAAGGTAATACTTGGAAAGAGCCTCGAAGCTATCCCCCTTCTCCTTGTTGGAAAGAGAAGACAGGTGGCTCTTGTATTCTTTCCATGTCTTTGACTTGCGGAGTATCGTTTCAGGCTTCAAAAACCCCCCTTTGCACCGCTAAACAGATTACACTCTGATAGGGTGATTATCAAGAGACCACCCTGGAACAGAGAGAACCGGATCCTGGCCTGAAACTAAATCCTGCCTATATCAGTCTATTGATTAAATGAACTAGAAACCAAAAAGGTTAAAAGGCAAGATACGACCCTCTGACTTCCTTAGGCAAAAGAAATGATTCTTTTATTAGTGGAGGGTAATTCAGTGGAGGATATAGAAGATGCCCTTAAAGTGGCAGTTGAATATAACGCCAAATGGCCTGTTGCATATGCTAAAGAGATTCTAGAAAGTGAGGAATAACTTATGAAAACTTTATAGATTGAGTTTCTAACTATACTCTCTATAAAAAGAATGGTGATTCTTTGATTTGTTAGGTTAAGTTCAATAATTGACTATGGAGTAAGCTTGAGTTATATATGTATACAGATAGTCAAACAGTGAGATAATCTCACAAAAAGGTTCCGCCCTGATGATAAGAGCCCCATGGGCTCTCCCTTGTGGTAGTCAGGGCGGTCATTTTTAGTAGTAGAAAGTATTACCAGACCTGAAAATATCAAACTCACTTCTTATTGCTGGCTGTATGTTCCTATAGCTTCGTTCGTCTGAATCTCTCCATTTTCTATAAATAGCCCAGTTACAATAATCACATACTTGTAAAGCCATGCAGGATTTTGAGGCATGATGGTGAATTTCATACTGCATGTCCTCAGGTAAGAGTTGAGCCATTATCTTCTTGATGGGTTTTTCAACTAGTTTGCGTTGCTTCTTTTGTGGTAGTTCATCTGTAATCACCACTACACCTGCGTAGTCTTTTAAGTTCCTCTCTTCAAGTACAAACTGCATTAGGTACTCATACATTCTAGGATAAAACCTTTCTGGTTTTTGGAGAGAAGGCCCTGTTTTCCTCTTCTCAACTATTAGTGAATCAATAACAATCTCATCTAACATCTCCCCAATTAAAGAAAAAATTTCATTACGTACTGCTTGTTTTTCCTCACTAGCATGAAAATACTCGATTGGATAGCCCTGCTCTAATAAATCACATTTCAAGGAGTAAAACTTTGTATCCCAATCAAAAGGTCTGGTTAACGATATTGATGTAAAAGTGAAATACGGTGTACCTGTCCGAGAAAAATCAAAGTTTCCCGATTCATCAAGGAACACATACAAATATGTTGGAGAATCACTATTTGACATATCGCAAATCTTCCATAAGGCAAAGTCAGTCCGTACTGTACTACTTATATTCCTCGAAAAAAAACAGCCAGACCAACGCTGTCAATGGTATCGTGCCTGCCACCATTGAGGACAACACAGCCTCACCTGTCGAGGTTTACATGTCGTATTCTTTATTTAGTAAATCTTCTGAAGGCTTAATCATTTTGCCACCAGCCCCTGGTCTCCATTTTGTATGTAAGGAACTAGAAGAATCAGTCGGAAGGTCTCTTGCGGCACTAACTCTTCTTACAAAGCCTACTGAAATATCCAAATCTTCAACATCTAAATTGAGATCAATGCTCTCACCAGTATCAGCATCGTACAGCTCGTTAAGTTTTCGATTGAGTATCCGAAGCAAGTCGTAAAAAACTACCTTCGTGACAGCTTCCACAGCTCCATCATCGTAAAGAGTAACGCTGTCATCTATATTGAAACGTTGTATTGTTTCTTCGCCACATTGCTTAATTGTTATGAGAATACTGTCGAACTCTCTATCTCCAAGGGTTCTCTGTAAAATAATAAATTGAATTGCATCAAGTTCAGCAATGGTCTCAATTAGGTAGCTTGGTGTAATTTGCACTGGATAGGTGATAGCGATTTTACGAGTACCTTCACTCAAGCTTCCAATGACATGAGGTTTTGAAAATACTAATGTGTGTTCGCCTTCAACTGATTTCATGTTCCCCTCCTAGGATAGTTAGTCCGTTCTTATCATTTAAACTAGGCCTAACTTAACATAGTTAACATGACTTGTTGAATCCCCCCACCTGTATTGTGTATGATGAGCAGACGTGGGTTTGGAAAAAAATTTGATAATAATATGCTGAACACATGCTAGGTGGGGTACGGAACCCCCAGTGGGGGTGGGTGGCTTTGCTTAACACTGGCTTTAGGAGCCCTACATCAACCTCTTAAGTGTTGCATTAAATGCATTGGTAACCTTGGACCTCTTAAATATCATTTTAGGAGCATTGGTAACCTTGCTTATCTCCTCGATTTACCACCGAAAGAGTTCAAAAGATCAAAAACGTTTAAGTGAAAAACTCTCAGAAGAAGTAAAGGCCATGATCCTTGAATCTAAAAAGGACAATCTAACAGTTGAAGAATTGAATGAACTTATCCATGAAAAGACAATCGATCCTAAAAGCGAGGACATATTTCCTTACAAGGCTTGTCCTAATTGTGGATCTGAAAACATAAAAAGATATGGCGATGGATTTGCGGAATTCAACGGAAGTATGGAGATCTTTACACCATATGAAGTAGTAGAGTGCGAAGAATGTGAATGGAAGAGAACGGAAATGGACCCTTAATTTGGAGACCAGGTCAATGTCAAAAAAGGAATCAAAAGATAATAATGCAGTGGAAAGTTGTTTTGTTATTATGCCATTTGGAGGGGTATTTGATCATTATTACAATGATGTGTTCAAACCTGCAATAAGTGCAGCAGGGCTCTCACCTATCAGGTCGGACGATCTATTTAGAGCCAGTACTATCATCAAAGATATCTGGGAGCTCACGCAAAACGCCCGAGTAATACTTGCTGATCTCTCCAAGAGAAATCCAAATGTGTTTTACGAGTTAGGTCTAGCACATGCCATCAACAAACCTGTGATTTTGGTATCCGAAAATAAAGGAGACATTCCACTCGACCTTCGTCATCAGAGGGTGATTCTTTATAACAAAGATAACGCTTATTGGGGTACTAAGTTAAAGGAAGAAGTAACTAATTCAATCACTGAAACACTAGAGGCCCCAGATAGTGCTGTTATGCCAGTTTTCCTAACCATTGATGAAACCAAAACACACAAGACAGTGAGTCAACATGAAAAAGAGATCCTCGAATTAAAACAAGATGTTGCCCAATTGAAAATGGACCGTGATACCAAAGGCACGTATTGGGAAGGAGGTCAATTGTCAGCTCTACCTTTTGGCACATCTGGAGCCAGCATCTCATTCGGAGCGGTCGATTCAAGCTACCAATCTTACGTTCCAACACTAGATTTTTCGGGAACTATAAGCAAATTAGATGCGTCTCTACTTATTGCAAAAGTCTACGAGATGAAAGAGGCAGGCAAAACAAAAACTGAAATTTTCGAGAAGATGATTAAAGAGGGATATCTTGAACAGAATATTAACCAGGCTATTTTAGAAGTTTTTGAATCTATAGATTAATAGTTGCTTACCATCCATCTTCTTTTGAAGCTGTTGTCCTATTAACGACTGTTTATGTTACATGTTGCAAACAGTTAACCAATCCAAGAGAAACATTGTTTTCAAAGAGTAATTTGCTCCCAGAATCGCTCCCAAAAGAGATACTAAATGAGAAAGGGGTCACAGATAATGCTGCAACCCCTTGTTTTTGTTGGTGGAGACGATGGGATTTGAACCCACGACCCCCTGCATGCGAAGAAGGGTTCAAAGGAGATCCGGAGGGAAAGTGAAAGGCAATATTAAATTGAAGGGTGGGCGCGAGGAAAAAGGGCATTTTCACTGACTATAATGTAGCCAATAATATAGCCACAAAGAAAAAGGACTTACCGTAATTGCTGTAAGTCCTTGTTTTTATTGGAGCCGAGAACCGGAGTTGAACCGGTGACCTACTGATTACGAATCAGTTGCTCTACCGACTGAGCTATCCCGGCGTTTTGGCAAGGCAGACTATAGTCAACGAGGGAGGGCATGTCAATAAACTTGAGATCTCAAAGCAATGACTCCATCCCTATTTCAAGTTGAAGATCAGCCTGGTCACGTCTCTGTCCACAATAAGGACAATTCCCATATCAGGGAAAAACCAGACATGGTCCTCATCCCCAATATTGCCTACCCAGCGGAGTCTATTTTCAAACTCCTGACGTTTGACAAAATCGTATGAATATTTCCTGTCGATGAATGTCACTATATCACTTACTACCGGACTCTCAAGAGTTGCCTCGATCCGGCTCAGCACACCGGATGAGATATAGTATTCGATTCTGTTGATCCTGAAGCGCTCCAGAGGCGTTACAGTATCGGAGGACTCGTATCTGTCACCGGCAATTTGCGTAAGAGGCAGCTTCTTCTCACCGTAGGCGGCTTCTAACTCCTCAACGGACCCGCCTAGCATAACCCCAAAGATTTCCCTTGGCTGTGGCGGGCTCTTTTCTGAAAATGAACATGTTGACAGGACTATCGCTATCAGGGAGTAAAGAAATAATTTTCTCATAACGATGAAACTCTCAGCATCGCCGTACCGGCCCGAATCAACATCATGTATACTAACTTTTTTTAGCATTTAATGAATCAGATTTGTAATATCACAATTCACACTACGATCCTGAAATCACTGCTAGAATATACAGTAAGATCATCCTGGTTTCTCAGTGCATCCGGGCAAAATGCGGTTGCAAACTGACCTGGGAGGCTGTTTTGAAACAGGTTACTTTTGATGGGTGTTTCGGCTGTGGTCAGGACAATGAATGCGGCCTCAAGCTGGAACTGCGGTGTTCCAGCTTAAGTTACCGATGAACTCTCCGAGAATTCCGAGGAAAAGCCTGCGATGAAATCAGGGCCATCACCGGCAGAACTGACAAGAAAGCGCTACGACAGGTTTGCGAAGGTCTACGATCTGGTCGAGTGGCCCATGGAGAAATTGCGTTTCGCCTCATGGAGAACAATGCTGACAGAGCGGATCAGGGGAGAAGATATCCTGGAAGTGGGCGTCGGCACCGGGAAGAACTTCCCTTACTATCCCAAGTCCCTGGTCGTCACGGCTTTAGACCTCAGCCCGCGAATGCTGGCAAAAGCCCGGAAGAGGTCCGAAACTCTGGATACACAGGTCCGCCTTGTGGAGATGAACGCTGAAAATTTGGCCTTTCCGGATCGATCCTTCGATACTGTTTTTGCTACCTTCGTCTTCTGCTCGGTTCCCGACCCGGTAAAAGGTCTGAGGGAACTCAGGAGGGTTTGCCGGCCCAGCGGACGCCTCCTCCTCCTTGAGCACGTCCGGCCCGACTCGCGCCTGCTGGGTACCCTCTTCGACCTGCTCAGCCCTGTAACAGTCCGCGTAACCGGTGCCAATATCAACAGGAAAACAGTCGATAATGTCAGGAAGGCCGGATGGACCGTTCTTGACGAGGTGGATCTTACCTCAAACATCGTCAAGTTGATCGAAGCCGAGCCCCAGGAGAATCCATAAATGGAACAGAAGTGCTTGAACCGGGTGGTCAGAAACGCTATCTTTACCAGGTTCACGAGAAGTATCACAGGCTCTTGGATGAAATGGCGAACGCTTACCTTTCGTCCTGAGAATACCAGGGCCGGTTTTTTGGAGTTGGAGGTTCCGGATGGCCTTTAAAATAGCCGGGGTTCACGATTTCGACGGTCCGTTTATCTCCACCTACAGCCTGAAGGAAGAGTCCGGAGTCTATGTGGTTCTGGACCTGCGCAACGACGGGTATCACTTTATTGATGCTGGAGAGTCCAAGAACGTAAAAGAGGCTGTAAATAATCACAACCGGAAGGACTGCTGGGAGGAAAACAGGAAAGGCACCTTCCACTACGCCGCCTACTATGCGGACGAACCAGGGCGTTTGAAAATGTTCGACATCGTAAAGAACAATCACAGCGTTCCCTGCCTTGAATAGCGGGAAATACCGTAAATATCCCGATAAGAATTCGAAAGCCTGGGGTCCCTTTTTCTCGACTAACCTCTCTCAGCTTTCTCGGCGCACTCAATACAGGTCATGACGCCGGGGGTCACCTGTAATCGCCTCTCAGCGATATTTTCTCCGCACTTTATACAGTACCCGTATTCTCCTGTTTTGATCCTGCCCAGGGCGCCTTCTATCTGCAGCAATTCTATATCAGCCCGTTCATCGGTTGCCTTTGCCATGGCCTGCTGCTGGATGGCGTCCATCCTCGACAATCGTCCTACTTTGCTCTGGTCGAGCTCAACAGTTTTTAAGCTTTCCTTGCGTATACTCCTGCCCGCAAGGATAGTTTCCTTCCGTTCCTCCAGCTGGTTTTTGAAATACTTCAGATCAATATCGTCGCGCATTCTCTGTACTTCCCGGTAAAAGGTGAGATTGGTTCCAATGGGAAAATCCGGGGTCAGACCCCAAAGCCCAGATTAAAGTAGTCGAGGAAATTACTCAAGCCACTCTGTGATCAGGGGCTCTACCTCTTCCAAGGGGCGATAGCCGATGGTAATTACTTCGTATCCTTCTGAATCACTGCCAGCGATCAGGGCCGGGAAGCCATTGATCCCAGCACGGCGGGCGGCGGCAAAATCGTCAAGAGTTTTCTGTTTCATACCCTCTGAATCAAACAGGTCCACGAATGCCTCCCGGTCCATTCCTGATTCGGCGGCCAGGTCACATAGTATGTCCCGGTCAGTTACATCCACGTTTTCGGCGTAGAATGCACTCTGAATGCGTTTCATAAGATCGAAAGCATTGTCAAGACCACTCTGGCGTACCGCGACTATCGCCCTTGACGGGGGCTCCGTGTCGTAAACGAACCCTTCCCGGTCGAAGAAAGCGAAGTCAAAAGGCTGACCGGTTCTTTCATGTACATGACCCCAGTGCTCACTGATCATGGATTTTGTCGCCTCGTCCATTGCCTCTGTGGTTCCCGACCTGAGACCGCCGAGGAGTAACCTAACGGGGAGTTTGCCACCGAAATGGTCCCTGACGGAGTCGATGACGGGGGAAAACCCCCAGCACCAGGAACACATGGGATCTGCAACGTAAATAAGCTGTCCGTCTTTCATAATTCACCTCATCCGGCTGATTCTGGTTCGCTCTTGCTCTTAGCTTACCAGAAAATAGTTTAGTCAGAGCGTTAATAAGGAACCGCGTCCAATGACCTCTTAGACAAGCTCAGGGCAGGCAATGTCCAACGACCAACATGTTTAGTTACTTTACATTCTGATCAGGACTCTTTTCCTACCATTTTTCTACCTGGACAGAAATTATTGCCAAAAAGCCTATTACAATTTTGTAACCTATTGATAAATAGGATATTTATTCTTGACATTCACAATATTCCCCTAGTAATGTAGTTGTGTACTTTGGGGGTGCTGAGGGGGGAACACATCTCTGGGGATTCATCGCACCGCTGCTCTTTTTGAGAGCCAGCGGTTTTTTGTTTTAAAAGATGGATTACATTTTCATTTGTTGTTTAGATGATCTTGTGGGTGGATCCTGCTTCCTGAAACAGGTTGAAGGCAAGATACGACCTTGAGATGAAGATACATGACTCCTGTAACCTATCTGTAACCGTGGATACGATAGTTTTTGACTATATTCTGGATATGGAGAGAGGGGTGATGTCATGGCCATATTATCATAGGGATTATTAGTGAACTGAAAACCACTCACCCGACGTGGGTGATAAGCAGAAGGAGGTACACTATGAGTATCAAGACTGTTCGAGTAATATTCGTTATGATGATCATCATGTGTTTCATGTCTGGTGTCGCCTGGGCAGGTGATGTAAACAAAAAAGACCAAATTCAGGCTCTCGAAGCTGTGGATGCCAGCCTCCAAGAGCAGATCGACAACCTGACGCCCGGGCCTATTGGCCCCCAAGGTGAACAGGGTGAAACAGGCCTTCAGGGCGATCAGGGTATCCAAGGGATACAGGGTGAAACAGGCTCGACAGGGCCCCAAGGGATTCAGGGTGAAACAGGCTCGACAGGGCCCCAAGGGATTCAGGGTGAGCCGGGGCCCCGAGGAGCTTCGGGACCGCCTAGTGGACCAGGACCGGCGAGCGGCTTCATCAGCGTTTCCTTCCTGCCAGGGGTGGATGCCTGGGATAATAGAACGCGCAAAGTAACCAACATGTGGGACACCATCAACGACGACCTGACCAGGTTTGCCAACGCCGACACCTCCGAGTGGTGGGTAGGGCGTTCTGCTTTTTATAGTTCCTTCGTTCCCGGGGAAAAGGCGCCCATTTATGTGCCTGTCCAGATCCCCGATGGAGCCGTTGTCGTGAAGTTCGGCCTCCTGTATTACGACGAAGATGGGGGCGACTCCACCGAGAGCATGGCCTACCTGCAAAGAATCTCCGGCGATTCATCGGGACTGCGCCTTGCTACGATCTACCGTGCCGCCGTAGGGTCAACACAACTGCAACACGATTGGACGACCAACATCAATCCAGATAGGGCCGTGATAGACAACTCCGCCTACGGCTATCATATTCGTGGGGTACTCAGGGCTTGGCAGCCCACGGCCCTCCTGGCCGCCTTTGTGGAGTATGAGATGGGTCCGCCCAGCGATCCACCCGGTGGTGGGGATGTCGACTATTCGGGTATGTGGACTGTCAGTGAATACGCTACTGCGGCTTCATGCGATGATCTTGGTCAGCAGGAGCTATATACTATGCAGATATCCCATGTAGGCAACGATGTGACCTTTTTTCCATCGGAACCAGATCCTGTTACCGGGCAGTTGGTTGGCAATACTGTAACTATAGACACAGTAAATGGAGCCGATTCATTTCATGCATTCTTTACTTTTACGAGCGCCGTTTCATTTGAAGCAGAGTTTGTGGAGTACTGGGCAAATGGTACATGTTTCAAGAAAGCAACCATGGACGGTTGGAAATAGCTTATCAATTGAACCTTTCAGAAATGTAACAATTATGATTCATAACAAGTCCGGTCTCTCGTTCAGCGAGACCGGACTTGTTTATGCCTAGCTTCTTTCCTTGCGAAGTCATCAACGAACATGTACTCCCGGTATTAGGTCACGTGCTTGTTCATTGATTCCTTCTTGGGGTCAGGCCATGAATTTTGGCATTTCAACCAAAACAAGTGGGGAACACCATAATTCATGGCCTGACCCCATAAACCCATAAACTAATGTTCTAATTTCTAACGCTCTATTGTTCTACCCCTACACCCCGATACCCCATTACGGATCAGCTACCTCTCTCCTGTCTGTCTGAAGTTTTACTATTGATGAATACGTCGGACGTTGGACATTGGACCTTGGACACCGGCCATGGGCCGGCCCCCTTGACATCTCCCCAGCAGGTGTTATTAGTATACCGTAATACAATAAATAATTGATGGAGATACTAATGGACACAGAGCGAATCATAAGATCGTACCGAACTATAGCCGTAATAGGGCTCTCTTCCGATCCTGACGGTCCAGGTTACATGGATGCCTTTTACCTCAATACTGTTGGCTTCAGGATGGTGCCTGTAGTACAGGGAGCAGACGAGTTGTTTGGTGAAAAAACCTATCCTACTCTCAGGGATATCCCCTTCCCGGTTGAGATCGTCCTGGTAGCCAACCCAATTGATGATTTAAAGGAGATAGCTGATACCGCAACCGAGATCGGCGCAAAGGTACTATGGCTCCAGGAGGGAATCGTCAGCGAAGAGACCGAAAAACTCTGCCAGAAAGCCGGCATGGACTTGGTTGTAGACCGCAATATCCTGAGGGAATATCGAAGGCGCCTTTCTGCCGTAATATCCGGGAGCCCCGGCTGAATGTCCTGCTGACCTCCGTGTGGGGTAGTCAAAATCGAGTCCAAAGACCAACGTCCAACGACCAATGTGGGTAAGGAGCGTCCAACGTCCAAAGCCCAACCACGCCTCTGGCGTGGCAGGCGTCCAACGTGTTCAGACCAAAAACAGGATCATGTCCTTGACACGACCTGCTTTCATCTGTATTTTCGCCTGATGTAAATTCACTATTCACCTATCAAGGAGACACCATGAGTTTTGACGATGGCCAGATCAAGATCGAGAAGTGTCCGGTGTGCAAAAAAAGCCACGAATACGGCCTGGAATACACCATAAAAGCGGTGCAGGCATTTCTGACCCCTGAAAAGGAAGTCGATGAAGTCATTACAAGAGTTGATACGGTTTTCACCTGTCCGAAAAAAGACGAGGAATTCGAGCAGATGGTTGTAGTCCTGCACAGGATCTACGAGCGGGTAGACGCGGTCGACTCAAAGCTCAAGGACTAATAAAGACCAATCTTCAACATTAGAGTCGTAGATCTATAACGCCCGGTTTCAATATCTCAAACCTGCCTCTTCGGTCCAAGCGATGGTCTGCTCCGGTTGAAAATATAGAATATCAGGAAAAACTCTTTGCTATTACAGATCCTTGCGAATCCATGATTATTTCACTCGTTTGATCAGATCCATCCAAAATTCAGATTTAGATAGTTTACTATTTTGGGGAGAAGTCCCCATAGCACCTTGCATTATTTCCCTCAATCCTCAGGCCTACCGTTACAATTCTGTAACTGCTTGAAAAATAAGAGATTATTCTTGACAACTATCAAAATCCTCCTGTATCTTAATATGCATGCATTGGGGAGTGCGGGGGGGAAATTGCATCACCAGGTATTTACAACCGGATATTAACTGTACCGCTGCTCTTCCCAGGAGACAGCGGTTTTTTTCTACAGAAAGCATAACCTTGATCTCCTTGTTTGGGGAAGGGAAGCATGTTTGAACCGATCCGGAAAACCAGAGTATATGAAGAGATAGTACTTAAAGTTATCGACATGATCGAGCAGGGAATGCTCAAATCAGGTGATCAGCTCCCATCAGAAAGGGAGCTTTCGGAAACTTTTGAGGTGAGCAGATCTTCTGTCCGGGAGGCTCTTCGCGCTCTGGAGAGCCAGGGATTCCTGGAGAGCAAGCATGGGGACGGGACCTACGTCGCCCACCAGCCCATCGAAGCGCTTATTGATCCTCTCGTCTCGATCATATTCGCGGAAAAGGACAGTCAGATAGAGCTATTCGAGATGCGCAGGTTAATTGAGCCCAAGCTCGTTTCCCTCGCAGCCCAAAGGGCAAAACCCGAAGATCTCGATGAGCTGGAAGAGATCCTGGAAGTCCAGGAAGAACAGGTCGCCCAGGGCAATGTTGGAATGGATTTCGACAAAACCTTCCACGAAAAACTGGTGGCAATCGCCAGGAACAAAGTCCTTGAGCATTTAATGGACAGCATGATGGATTGCCTTGAGCAAAGCCGTGACGGGTCTCTTCAGGTCGATGGGCGGCCCAAAAAGTCCCTGGAACGCCACAGGGAAATAATAGACGCTATAAAATCAGGGGACTGTGAGCATGCGGAAGGGGTAATGCGCGACCATCTGGAAGATATAGAGGGCATTCTGTTCAAAGGAAACTGATACTGGACCCCGGTTATCCCCCAGTTATTAATATTGACAGGGTCGTAAAAAGTCCATCCATGGCTTTTTACTCTTCGGAAAGCGAAAAGTGTCATTTTCACTTTCCTCACAAATTGATGACTTCTTACGAAGTCATCAATATTCAATCTATTTATAAAATGGGCCGCGTCCTAAAGCGTCATTCCTTCCTATCTTGCACTCTCCTGAAAACATGATCAATTCTGTCTTCCTGGACAGGATCTCCTTGCAAGTCCCCTCTCGAAATATCTTATTACGCGCTTGATTATTTACCGCGAATCATTAGACTGTTCTGATTCCGTTTGGTCGGGTTCCATTTACCTGATCGGATTTGAGCAGCTTCGCTGAAGCTTGGTGCCCGCTAACCTTTGTGCAAAAGTATTGTGAGCTATGAAACAAGTTAACTGGTTTCCGAAAAAAAAACGACGATCCAAAAGAACACATCTCTTCCTGGGGTTGTTGCTGGGCTTCCTGCTCTCCATGGCCGTCCAGGATAAAGTGACCAAGATCTTTATTATCTATGGAGTGGCGCTCGTAGTCTTCGTTGTTGGAGAATATATAAATAAGAGAAAACAATCCGGGACTGATATCGCCGGTCCAGGGTGAATACTTGTGTAGTTGAACAGGATCACTTCAATAACAGGATGTCCTACTTTTCCTTGCACTTTACCGGCACCATATTGCCTGTCTTCGCTTCGTATATCTGGATAATGGTAACACCTACACCCGCTCCGGTACCGTAACCAGTGGCAACTGTCTGAACGAATTTCTTGCCGTCGATGCAGAGAAGCTGCGTGTTGGCGCTCACATTATCGGACTTGCTGATATCAATTTTCTGCTCCTCCAGGACCTGTATGGCAAGGGCGTTGCCGCTAATTACCAGTAATGCCGCACATACAACCAGGATCAGGATCCGTTTCATTGCTTTCTCCTTTCAGGAAAATACTTCATGGAAATCGTGATCATGTACTGATTGTAGTTTACCCTGAATTCCCTGCAAATGCTTGCGAGATCGCAGAAGAACTAGGGACGGGAAAAAATCAATCCATAGTGATAGGGTGGTAAACTGAGAATGCCCGGAGGGAGAAGTTCAAACCCGGCACTTTCAGTCCATGCGATGATCTGTTCCGGTTTGGGCCGGATCTCCATTGGAGGTCCGCGGGGTGTGTCAGGATCGAAATTCCAGTGGAGTACCGTAAGTTTTCCTCCCTCAACCAGGATGCGGTAGGAATCCTCAAGCATAACTTCCGGAAGCTCTGCATGAAGGATATTGAACACCATCACATAATCAACACTCTGATCAGGCAATCCGGTCCCTTCAGCCACAAAATCACGCACAACCGCCTTAAGATTGAATAAGCCCTCTTTCCCGGCCCTCGTTACGGTCCTTTCTACCATTTCCTTTTCGATATCAATGGCATATACAGTTCCTGAAGCTATCCGGGCTGCCGGAATGGCAAAAGTTCCGTAGCCGCAGCCGAAGTCAACTACGTCACCTGTATTTGTCGTTAGTTGAAGGGTTTTAAGGATCTCGTCCGCTACGAAAAATCCCTCCCAATATCCTTCATCAGGCATACCACTTTCCCGGATTTTCATTAACTCCTCTTTGCTTTTTTAAAAATCTCCAACCGCAACTCAAATGCGTTATTTTCCGCCCAGATGAGCTGAATATATAAGTTGCGATGACTACTTCTGAATATCAACCATGACAGGTTGTATTTTCCCTTCGGGACTATCCTTCAATGACGCATTTAAACTCCCCTGGCGGTAGCCTTCAAGATCTACGGCAACGTGATCGAATCCGAGACTTCTGAAGTGCCGGGCAATTTTTTCACGCTTTACGGTCATGATCATCTCGATAATTTCAACGTCCACCTCAATGCGCGCCATATTGCCATGGTGACGAACACGAAACTGGCGGATTCCAAGCGATCGTAGAAAATCTTCCGCCTTGGCTACACGCGAAAGCTTGACCTCCGTGATCTCCTCATAGTAAGGGAAGCGGCTGGCCAGACAGGCGAATTCCGGTTTATTCCAGGTAGGAAGTCCAACTTTCCTTGAAAGAACCCGGATCTCCTCCTTTGTCAACCCGGCATCCAGCAGCGGCGAGACTACACCCAGTTCCTTGGCTGCTTTATGTCCGGGGCGGTAGTCACTGCAATCGCTGACAGTGGCACCAACTGCAACGTGCCTTAAACCTTCTTCAGCTGCGATTCTGAGCAATGTTTCAAAGAGTTCCGATTTGCAATAATAACACCGCTCCGGGGGGTTGTTGCGGAAGTTGGGATTAGCGAGTTCAGAGGTCTCTACAATGCGGCTGCGAAACTCAAAACGCTCTGCTATAGAGGCAGCTTCCCTGCTTTCCCATTCGGGGTATGTTTCTGATCGGGCTGTGACTGCAAGTGCACTGTTACCAAGTTCATCTGCAGCCACCCACATCAGGAAGGTACTGTCTACACCTCCTGAATAGGCCACCACCACAGAGGTGAGTTTCCTGAGTATTTCCCTCAATCGTTCCATCTTTTCGACGGCAATTTGATCTTTTATCATTTACGCTCCGAACATATCTCAGGCGTTTTACAATACCTGTTAGCCGGTGACAGGGTTTACTGTCCCATGTTTTCAAAAAGTACTGTGGACAGATATCGCTCTCCGGCGTCAGGAAGAACGGTTACAATTGTCTTACCCCTGAATTCATCCTGTTCTGCCAGACGTATAGCTACCGCCACGGCAGCTCCGCTGGAGATACCGCACAATATTCCCTCTTCACTGGCCAGCCTCTTTGCATACTCGATGGACTCTTCGTCCGTCACCAGCTCAACACGATCCACTACTGAAAGGTCCAGTGTGTCGGGAATAAACCCGGCTCCGATACCCTGAATCTTATGAGGACCTGGCTGAAGTTTATGCCCGGCCAGTGTCTGAGTGATGACTGGGCTCGCTACCGGCTCCACTGCTACCGAGGTTATGGGTTTGTCCATTTGGTACTTGATATAGCGGGAAACGCCGGTAATAGTGCCTCCCGTACCCACACCGGAGACCAGAACATCGATCTGGCCAAGGGTATCATCCCATATCTCGGGTCCGGTAGTCAGTTCGTGTATAGCAGGATTGGCGGGATTCTTGAACTGCTGGGGAAGAAAATATCTTTCCGGGTTGTCGGCAGCTATCTTTTCGGCCTCTCGTATAGCCCCCGGCATACCATCAGAGCCGGGAGTCAGGATAAGGTTGGAGCCGAACATGGCCATCACTTGCCGACGTTCAATACTCATAGTTTCAGGCATGGTCAGGGTAAGGCTATAGCCGCGTGCGGCAGCGACATAAGCGAGAGCTATCCCGGTGTTGCCGCTGGTAGGTTCAATTATCTCAACTCCTGGCCGAAGCAGACCTCGCTCCTCTGCGTCCCAGATCATTGAAGCCCCAATACGGCATTTTACCGAATAAGCCGGGTTGCGGCCCTCGGTCTTTACGAGTATGGTTGTCCCCTTTCCAACAAGTCTGTTAAGCTTGACCAGGGGTGTATTGCCGATGCTTTGTGAATTATCCTTGTAATATTTCGCAGACTCTTTTGTGGTTTTCTCCATCGTTGCTGTTTCCATGATCTTTCTCCTATTTCTTTTAAGCATGTTTGTATTATGTGATTGGACTGTCAGCCAGATTACCTTTCATTCCATGGTTTACTGATTTTGTCAGGCTCTATTTCTGACCCATTTTTCAGATTCTGTCGGTGGGTCATACAGCCTGCCACCCGGAATAATCCCGGTGTTCCCTCAGTCCAGATATTTCAAAGTCTTAAAACCTCCGTGGACAGATTTGCCTGCCCTGCCGAACCCTCAACAGGATAATTTGAGCAGTTGGCCCATTCTGTCCACGACCCGTCATAGTTCTTGGCATTGTATCCCAGGGCCAGGAGAACAAGGGTAGCATAAGCGGATCTTATACCAGTCTGACAATGGACAATGATCTCTTTATCCCTGTTCAGACCAAGGGTCTTGAATATCCCTTTTATCTCCTCTTCGCTCTTCAACACCTTCACTCCGTTATCTGTCTTCATCAAGTTGACCCACTCGAGATGGACCGCTCCCGGGATATGTCCGCCTCTATCAGCTCGAACTTCTCTACCAGTGTATTCGCGTTCCCTTCGGGTATCCCAGATGGTGACAGACGGATTATTCAACCTGGTAAGAACGTAATCACCGTCTACCCTGATATCCTCCGACTCTGTTACCCTGTACCCGATACCGGGGGTTACGAAAACAGGGATAATGGTTTTATCCCTGCCCTCCTGGACCCATTTTTCATAACCCCCATTCAGGACATAGGATTTCTCATGACCATGGTACCTGAGTGTCCAGACGAAACGTGCCATGTAAGGGTTGGTATGTTCCGCATACGCAACAACAGTCGTATCAGGGGTTATTCCGTACTGATCCATCAGTTTTTCGAATTCAGCCACACTGAGGATGAGACTTTTGACCCCGTGCCGCTTGCTGAGAAACTCATTCCGATAGATGTTGACGCCACCACCAATGTGACCTAACAGATAAAGTGCGGGGTTCCTGACATCCACTATTCTCACTGTGGCGCGATTGGCAGCTAGCCAATCGGTTTCAACAAAATAATCGCCGAGAGCGGCAGAAGCAATATCTACATCCGCGATCGCCAGAAAAAGGACTCCAGCCAATAACCAGTTCTTACGCTTCATTTTAATTCCTCCTTGCAAATCGTGTTCTCTCCTCTCGGATGTGTAATGCGACGCCCCGGATAATCGCACAGGCAGTGAGGTATTTATTTGATTTGGGCATCAGTTGCCGAGCTATTTGATGGGATTTATAATATAATTTCCACTAACATATGGTATAAATTTAGTCAACATATATTTTATATTGTACATAATTGTATGTAGAATTAGCCCAGCTATCCTCCATCAACAGAGATCAACACCATAGATCTGAGCCCCCGAATGCTGACCAAGACACTCCTAAGAGCGGGGAAATCAGGAACAAGAGTTCGACTGTTGGAGATGAACGTCCAGGAACTTGCCTTCTCTGATCGTTCCTTTGACACTGTATACACCACATTTGTCTACTGCTCGGCCCGACCAATCTTTCCCCACCGTATTCTGTAGAATTAGTAATTCCATGCAAATAATTTACTTGACTATATTGCATAATCGTATTAAACATCCTTTTACATACTTAATCAATATTGTAGAGTTTACTGTAGCTAAAACCCAACAGGCTTAGTAAAGATCAAGGTGATCAAAGCGTGAAACCAAGAAAAGACAGAAGACCAATTATAGCCGAACATTCTGCTGGCTATTCTCCCCTGACCATAGTCTCCCCTGTACTGCATGGGCTCATGCACCCATGCGCCATGCCCAGGCTCTAAGTACCGCCTGGCGGGACTTAGGGCACCACCCTACTACTCCACAGAATCACAGTCGAAGATCAATCGTTACCCCTTTTTGCCTGGGGATTACTTATCCCGCAATTTTCAGCGGGTAGTTGGGTTATTAAAGGAGGAAAACCATGTCTGAAACCAGATACCGCACAGAGACTATCGCTTTACATGGGGGGCAGGAGCCCGATAGCACGACTCTGGCACGGGCCGTACCCATTTACCAGACGACGTCCTATGTCTTCAAGGATTCCGAACACGCAGCCAATCTTTTCGCACTCAAAGAAGTCGGGAATATTTATACGAGGATAATGAACCCTACAACAGATGTCTTCGAGACCCGGCTCGCACAGCTCGATGGCGGTGTAGGAGCGCTTGCACTGGCCTCAGGCCAGGCTGCCACCACGTTATCGATCCTGAATATCGCCCGAAGCGGAGACGAGATCATCTCTGCCACAAGCCTGTACGGTGGGACTTACAACCTCTTTAACTACACCTTTCCCAAGCTGGGGATCACGGTACACTTCGTTGACCCGGGAGATCCGGAAAACTTCCGTAGGGCGGTTAATGATAAAACCCGGGCGATATATATTGAAAGTATCGGCAATCCCAAGCTGGATGTGGTTGATTTTGAGGGCATCGCCAAGGTAGCTCATGAGGAAGGGATTCCCCTTATAGTTGACAACACCGTGACGCCGATTCTTTTTCGCCCCTTCGATTTTGGAGCGGATATCATAGTATATTCCGCTACCAAGTTTATCGGGGGACACGGAACCTCCATCGGTGGCGCTATCGTGGAGTCAGGCCGGTTCGACTGGACCTCGGGACGTTTCCCTGAGTTCACGGAACCTGATCCAAGCTATAATGGCCTTGTATATACTGAGGCTCTTGGAGACCTGGCCTACATTATCAAGGCACGGGTCCAGCTTCTACGCGATCTCGGTCCAGCCCTGAGTCCGTTCAATTCCTTTCTCTTCCTGCAGGGTCTGGAGACCCTTTCTTTGAGAATCCGAAAACACAGTGAGAATGCCCTTGAAATAGCTCAGAGGCTCAAGAAACACCGGGACGTTACGTGGGTGATCTACCCCGGATTGGAGGACCATCCGACATACGAAAACGCCATTAAATACCTGCCTCATGGTTTCGGTTCCATCGTTGGCTTTGGAGTGAAGGGCGGATTCGAAGCCGGCATACGTTTCATTGACAACGTCAAGCTCCTTTCCCATTTGGCTAATATCGGGGACGCCAAGTCCCTGGTTATCCACCCGGCCTCCACAACTCACCAGCAGTTAAGTCCGGAGCAGAGATTCGCCACCGGTGTAACAGAGGATTACGTCCGCCTTTCAATTGGAATTGAGGATGTGGAGGACATCTGGGCAGACATTGAAGGGGCTCTGAAGGTTTCCGGAAAGGAGGTCAGTCATGACTCGCAGCCACACTCCGCGGAAAGCTCAGCCGGGTAGCGCTAGTCATGATGATGACACTCGGATCCGGCCCACCGATTCAGTGGGCCGGGTTGAGCCCCAGTACGTAACTTTCAGTGATGAAAGCCATGTGCTCAACCTGGAATCAGGCGGTGCCCTCGCACCTGTTACGGTTGCCTACGAAACATACGGAACCCTGTCTCCCGAACGGGACAATGCAGTGCTTGTATGTCATGCCCTCTCCGGTGATGCCCATGCTGCGGGTTACCATGGGACGGATGCCGATGAGAAACCGGGTTGGTGGGACATACTCATCGGACCCGGCAAACCTTTGGACACTGACCGCCACTTCGTGATCAGTTCCAATTTCCTGGGCAGCTGTTACGGTACTACAGGGCCGACAAGTATCAATCCCGAAACGGGTAAACCCTACGGCCCCACCTTCCCCTTCTTCACAATACGCGACATGGTTGAGCTCCAAAGGTGGCTTCTGGATTACCTGGAGATAGATACATTGCTTGCTGTGACCGGAGGCTCGATGGGAGGGATGCAGGCTCTTCAGTGGGCTATTTCCTATCCTGACCGGGTTCGGGGGACAATTCCCATTGCGACTACTGCCCAGATGTCGGCACAAGGCATCGCCCTTAACGAGGTAGGGCGTCAGGCTATCTTAAGCGATCCCAAGTGGCAAAATGGAAACTATCCGGATACCGACCCGCCCGGTCAGGGGCTGGCACTGGCTCGTATGATCGGGCATATCACATATTTATCCGAGAAATCGATGCACAGGAAATTCGCCCGCCGGTTCGCCAATGGTAACGGACGGTCCTTCAATTTCTCCAGGGACTTCCAGGTGGAAAGCTACCTTCACCACCAGGGAGACAAGTTCGTCAAGCGCTTTGATGCCAACACCTACCTTTATATATCCAAAGCCATGGACTATTTCGACCTCGAGGATGATTACGGATCCCTGGAAGAAGCATTTGCGGGTTGTCTATCATCCTTCCTTGTGCTGTCTTTTACCAGTGACTGGCTGTTCCCGGCGAAACAGTCAGAGGAGATGATGAGAGCGCTCAAGAGACTGGGCAAGGACGTTTCCTACTGCAATATAGAATCGGATCAGGGCCACGACGCGTTTCTCCTGCCGGGTCACCGTATGGGAGACCTGATAGCCGGCTATCTTGAGCGCCTGGAAAAAGGAGGTGGCACATGAGCCTTGCCGAAGATATCACACCTTCTTACACACAAGAAACAGACCCACCTCTCCCCAGGGTAGACTGGAGCCTGACCAGAATCCGCGATCGGGCTCTGGACGGTCCTATTGCCTCCTGCGTAAATAACAGGGACCGGGTCCTTGACCTTGGCTGCGGACAGGGTGATCTCCTGCTGAAACTCAGGGAAGAAAAGGATGTCCTGGAGCAGGGTATCGAGATCGATGGCAGTGCTGTGACCGAGGCCATATCAAGGGGGCTTTCGGTTGTCCATGGCGACCTTGAAAAGGGTTTGGCCGATCTGGGGGATCAGACTTTTGATATAGTTATTTTAAATCAGGTGATCACAGTAATCCGGAATCCAGTGAAAATATTGAAGGAATCCCTGCGCGTGGGACGCAAGACTGCTGTCACCCTTCCTAATTTCGCATTTCACAGAACAAGGTTTCAGCTTGCCCTTACCGGCCGCCTCCCGGTGAATCCCTCACTGCCCTACCAGTGGCACGACACACCCAACATCAGATATGTAACTGTCCGGGATTTCAGGGAATTATGTTACCGCATGGGCTTTAAGGTTCACAAGGAGGTTTTCGTGTCCTTCCGCATGAATGGGCAGGTACATCCTGTGAAAGCATGGCCAAATATGAGGGCCTCATCGGCACTGTTCCTGTTGAGTTTGTGATGTTGCTTTCAAGGGTTTCCCTGACAGACGGTCTCCCTTTCCATCCCTACTCCTTAACACTACCTTTCGCTTCTTTATATTCTGAAGATGCGAGATAAAGTGGGGCCTGTGGCTTCGAGTCGGGTAACGAAAAAAGGTCAGGGTGTTGACAGTTGACCTCGACCAACCTCCCTCGGGCCTGATCTGTCTCTTAACTCCACTGTTGCCCAGCCAGTCCCTCCTGTGTAATCATATATGATTCATTCGTTTTTAACTTTCTCAGAGGACAGAGCTCTTGGGCGGATACACTCAAAAGGATCTGTTTCTTGCCATTGACCAGGGCGGCCATGCCAGCCGCGCCTTTATCTTTAATGGTGAGGGTGAACTTGTGGCAAAGGCAGAGCACACTCTTGAGACCTTCCGTCCCAGAAACAGTTTTGTAGAGCACGATGCCCGTCAGCTCCTGGCATCCATAAGAAACAGCATCAGGGACGCAATCTCTCAGGTGGAGAACCCCCAGGACCTGGTTTCAGCCGGCCTTGCAACGCAGCGGTCCAATATAGTCTGCTGGGATAAAGAGACCGGCGAAGCCCTTTCACCTGTGATCAGCTGGCAGGATACCCGTGGCCACGAGCAGTTAGAGGATCTGAGACCCAGCGCTGTAGAGATCCACATGAAAACCGGACTGTTTCTATCGGCGCACTATGGCGCAAGCAAATTTAGATGGTGCCTGGATAACATCCCTGAGGTACAGGCAGCGCTTGAACAGGATCGGTTGTGTCTGGGCCCCATGAGCAGTTTTCTGGTATGGCACCTCACACGAGAAAGACCTTTTGTCAGCGATCCGGTGAGCGCCTCCCGCACACAGTTGTGGAATATTAGCCAAAATAACTGGGACAATGAACTGCTGGATCTTTTCGGTGTACCCCGATCACTGCTCCCGGATTGCGTTTCCAACCGTTATATATTCGGCAGCATGGAACTCGATGGGGGAAGTATACCGCTGGTCCTGGTAACGGGTGATCAGTCTGCCGCCATTTTTGCCCACGGCAAATTGGACCCGGAGACGGCCTACATTAATATCGGCACAGGAGCATTTCTGTCCCGGCCTACGGGAAGCAGCTATGTTACAGGACGCCGACTGCTATCGAGCATTGTTTACCAGCATGATAATGAACGTCAGTATGTCCTTGAAGGAACGGTTAACGGCGCCGGCAGTGCAATCGATTGGGCGGAAGAAACCTTCGAGATAAGTAGAATCTGGGATAAGCTGCCCGGTTGGTTGAAGAAGGTAAAAAAACCACCCCTTTTCATAAACGGTATATCCGGGCTTGCGGCTCCGTACTGGAAGCCTGATTTTGAATCAGAGTTTATCAGTGAAGGTGATGTAAAAGACAAGCTTGTCGCCGTAGTGGAAAGCATCATATTCCTCATAAACACAAACCTTATCGAGTCCAGTAAGCACGTGCCTGCGCCAACGCAGATATTGGTAACCGGCGGCCTGTCACGACTGGATGGTCTGTGTCAGCGCCTGGCAGACCTGACTCAGCTTCAGGTTCACCGACCCGATGAGACCGAAGCCACCGCAAGGGGGACAGGTTACCTGCTGGCAATAATGCCTGATTCCTGGCGAAAGAAGGAAAAGCGTAAGACTTTCAAGCCCGGTACTGATCGTGGCATCGCTCTTCGCTTCAGAGCCTGGGAAGAGAACATGCTCAAACGCATGCGGGTAAGTTAGAGTTCCAGGTTCCATGTTCCAGGTTCCAAGTGATTAGTGTGATGCGTAATTAGTGAAACCAGGCTATAGGCTATAGGCGGTAGGCTCTGGGCTAAAAAACAGCACCACAACCTTACATCTTCCTCGCCCCTGGCCACGCCTTTGGCGTGGCAGGGGTGACTCGCAATGAATGATCATAATACCACGCCCTTCGCACTACGCACTTCGCACTCACCCGAAGGGTGTTCCACCCTCCCCTTTGTCCCACCACGCCTCAGCGTGGTCAAGGGAGGGGTGAAAATAAGCAATCCAATGCACTAATTTTCAATTTCTATTTTCCAATGCTCTAAACTCAATCTCTATTTTGGTCAATAACAGCATAGTAGATTCCCTCAACTACCCTTGCCATTCGCTCGTAATCCAGGGTATCCGGAGTATCATTGGACGTATGATAGTTTTCATTCCTGTAAAAGGCCGTATCTGTGACCATTACCGCACTGTATCCAGCCTTCCAGTAACTCCTGTGATCTGAAAGATCGACTCCCGGGACTCTGGACCACCCGTTAAAGGAGTAAGCAGGCAGGTTGCCCGCCCCACGAATGGCTTTTTTTATCTTTCGAACAGGAAGGGCATCTCGAAAACGTCCGACCACAGCAATAAAGTCCCCCTTCGAGGGATAAAAAGGTCTTAAGATCGGTGTGGGAAAAGACTGTGTGTGCGGATCATCGGTGAAGTACCCGATGGACTCTAAAGAGATCATGAACCTGACCCTTGCATTCTGTTTCTTCAGAAGGGATGCGTGAACTGCACTTCCCATCACTTCTGTTCTGAAGTATGGCGGCTCCTCAATGGGATAGGCCACCAGCTCAACCTGAAGGGGCAGGTCCTTGTTACCCAGTATTCGCGCCAGCTCTATGAGTCCCGCAACACCGCTTGCATTATCATCAGCGCCAGGCGAATTCCTGGCTGAATCATAATGGGCGCCTATGACTATCCTTTCCCCCGACTTCGGACCGAAATGAGCCATGATCAGGCTATATCTGCTTCCTCCAATCCTGTAACTGAGTTCCTTTACCAAACCTCCACTTTCCTTAAATTCTGACCGTATATACTCTCCTGCTTTATTCAGGTTTTCAGGATGTGACGCGTCACGGGGACTCAGGTCCCCTGTAAGTACTTCTACGTGCTTTTTCAACCGTTGGGGATCAATTTCGACAGGGTTTTTCGGTGACACACCGGCTCTGAACAGCGGTTGCGTTGTCAAAAACCAGAGCAACACTGCCACAGAAACCCATATTAGCGGCACCAGCATCCGGTTGAGAATAGATTCTTTTTTACTTTCTTTTACTTCCACAATCGTTTACCAATTCTGGATTCAGTTCGTGTTTTATTTTCCAAGAGCCCGATTCTGACATCTTTCAAACATATAGCACCTATCAGTAATCACATCAAAACATCCTTGTGATTAGTGATTGGAATCCGTGATGTGTGATGGGTAATGTGTAAAACAGGCTATAGGCTATAGGCGGTAGGCTATAGGTTTAACAAAACTATCAACTATCAACTAACAACCAACAACTCTTATTTTCACTCTCCAATTTCAATTTTCCAATCCCTTAATGTTCTGATCCAAATTCCCCGATTTTGCCGTATGTCAATATTGGTAGTATTAATATATGTGTCGTAAAGTGTCATATAATCATAAATCTTGTCATGCTAATTCTCCCGTCATTAAATCATTTCATGGAAAACTAACCCTGTCTTCCTGTAAAGCCCTGTAAATAAACAAATATACCTGCCTGACCTGAAATAAAATAAATTTTCCCAAACTGATATAACTGCTATTCTTTGGCACCCCTCTTGCTCTTTAACATCTGACAGATCGAACACAGTTTCAAGCAGGGGGGGAAACAATGAAAGCTCAAACTGAAGATCGAGCGAGAAAAACGGGGAATGGCAACTTTTCATCTGAGAATTGGAGTTCGGCCACATACAGGCTACGACATCTCATTATCCTCATACTAATTGTCCTGTTTTTAATACCGGTAACAGCAATTGCACAAGAAGAGCGATTTGCCAAACTTGATTACAACGCGTTTGATTTCGAGCCTCTCAGTCGTTCCACTCCCACGCCTGGCAATGACGGGAGCTGGGATACGACCGACAAGGCCCTGCTGGTCGGCTGCGCCGCGTTATGGTACATCGACTATCAACAGACGCTCCAGATCGCTGAAGATGAAGACATGTATGAATTGAATCCATTCCTGGGGGAAGATCCCAGCAGGGAAAGGGTCAACCTTCATTTCGCGGGGTCCTTTGCCCTTAATTACTACATAGCAGACAAACTCAATCCCAAATACCGCAAAACGTATCTAACCCTCGTGCTCATGCTGGAGTCCGCCGTTGTAAATCGCAATGTTCAGATTGGGGTGAAATTCTAGATTTCGTGATTGGAAAGTGGATTTAGAACATTAGAGCATTAGAAATTAGAGTATTAGATATTGGATAATTATATATCCCCCTCTCCTCTGTCCTCTCCCGCCAGGGGAGAGGAATATGTAAGGTTATAGTGTTGTTTTTTAGCCAAAAGCCCAAAGCCCCTTGCCCAGAGCCTTTTAAATTACCCATCACAATCCATTACAACCCCGTCAATTATAAGGTATAAGGAAATTATGAGCCGGAAATTCTGGGCAACCCTCCTGATACCGATCGTTATCCTGACCACCTCCGTCTATGGATCGTCATCCGCCGACTGGAGCGATCTGCCCGCTTACCTCGACGGCGGGATCGCCGTATATGGAGACAGCAGAACAGGCCACAGCGCCCATGAGCGGATAATGGAGGGTATCGCGTCCATAACACCCGTTGCGGTTTTTCACACCGGCGACCTTGTAGGAAACGGCAACAACTCGAAGGATTGGAAGACCTTTAACAGGATCAAGTCTAAACTTCCATCCGGAACACTTTTTTATCCTGCCCTCGGGAATCATGAGAAGGAATCGCCTCTTTACTTTAACAATTTTACTCTTCCAGGAAACGAACGATGGTACTCGGTGGAAATATCAGGTGTCCATTTTACGATACTTGATTCGGGTACAGATCTTTCACTGAACTCAACACAGTACCAGTGGCTTGAAAACGACCTCTCTTCAGTTGGATCAGGTATTAACTTTATTGCGGTACTCTTTCACTATCCACCGTACAGCACAGGACGACACGGGGAGGACCCAAAGAGACTTCGAAGCAAGATCGTGCCCCTTTTCAAACAGTACGGTGTGGACCTTGTATTTAGCGGGCACGACCACAATTACGAAAGACTGCTGGTAAACGGCACTCAGTACATAGTCACGGGAGGAGGAGGCGCTCCTCTGCGCAGGCAGGCAAGAAACAGCCCGTACAGCCTTGTCTTCAAGAAAGCCCATCACTTCTGTGTCATTTATTTCACAGGTAACGGCAATCTTACCGTTGATGTCTGGGACTGGGCAGCCAAACTTATCGATCATTTTGAGGTAACGCCCTAGAGATCATTTGGAATCAGAGCATTGGAAATTAGAGCATTAGAAATTTGAAATTTCAATTCTCAAACAACTGAGCACTAACAACCAACTACAAACAACATAATCACACCAGTTCATATCACAACTGGCTTTCAGGATAAAAAAACGTATATAATTAAGACAATTAGGTATTTTTCTACCAAAAACGGGCCCTATTAAGAAATGTCCTGGAAACCGCTGATCCATATTATTTCTCCCGATGCCGATGAAAGAGGCACACTGCGCGCCCAGCTCCTCGGAGCGGATTACAATGTCCTTGTGGCACATGATCCGGGTGAGGCTATAGATAAGCTCAAGGAAGGAACACCCCATCTCATCGTCATCGATCAGGAGCAGGCCGACGCAGATTCGGCCGATTTCGCCGCCCTGGTGCACCACCTGGAGGGAGCCTCTCCCCTCCCCTATCTGCTTCTGATGGACAATAACAGCGAGGGTACAGTCCCGCTCTCACTCAGAGAGGGCCTGGACGACACCCTGATGCGGCCCGTCAACACCCTGGAACTGCTGGCACGGGTAAGATCGCTCCTTCGCAACCGCCAGCTTCTGGGTCAGATCCGGATCCAGGAGATGTTTCTCCGCCAGAAGAAACTCGAGCCCTACGTTCCCGAAATACTTCAACCCACGGTTCTCCTGGTGGAAGACGAGGCAGCTCAGCTCCAGAAGATCGGGGATCTTATCAGCAAAATCCCGTGCATGGTTATTAAAGCCCAGTCTTCCTCTGAAGCTCTTCAACACATCAAAGATGACCCCCCTCAGCTGGTCATCATAGACTTCCTCTTTCCGGACCAGGACGGCCTCGAGCTTTGCCGATATCTTAAGCGGCTCGCAGATACAAGGACAATACCTCTTCTCATGCTCACATCAATGCCGGAGCTTGATAACCGTATAGTGGGGATGGATGCGGGTCCTGATGACTATCTTGTCAAACCCGTAAACCCGGTAGAAGTGATCACGCGAGTTCGCCGCCTCCTTGCCAGGCAGGCCGGTCATATGAGGCTTTCAGGGAATATGCAGATCCTGAACAATATAGGCCTGACTGATCAGGAGACCGGTATTCCCGGGGATGAGTTCTTCCGTTTCTCTTATCCGGAGCTCATCCGATGGTCCCAGAGAGCCCAACTTCCCTTTACGATCGTAAGAATGCGCCTTGCCACAAAGGAAAACTTCTATCGGCTAGCCACAACGGTACACTCGACCCTGAGAAACTTCGACATGATCTTCGTGACCGGTGAAGCGGACCTATCTCTCATCCTGCCTGAAACTCAATCAGATCAAGCCCAGATCGCCCTCTCACGGATCCTGTCCAGGGCGGAGGTAAACGGTGTCCCGCCATGGGAGGTTCGATCCGCAATGGTTTCAGTGGGCGAAGAAGGCTGGGATTCGGGAGAGATCAGGAAGAAACTCAAGATCGGCAAGATGGAAGACGGCACCATGGCCGACTTTGATGCAGACGGTGACAATCGTATCCTGGTAGTCGGCGACAAGAGTGGGGTCAACCTGGTTCAGCTACTCAAGGAAGAGGGTTTTTCAAATGCGGAGGCTTTCGTTTTCGAGGGCGACAAACTGCCCGACATACGTAACGCCAACGCTGTTATTATCCAGGGTGATCTGGACAAAATCCCCGATCTTGCCCATCAGCTACTGCCCGCTCTTCCCGACCCGTCTACTCCCATTATCGTTCAGTATTCGGAAAGGTCAGAGGACTCCGATCTCACCGCTCTGCCGGAATCAGCGGACTATATCCCTCCAGGTGCCAGTAACGACTACCTTATTCACAGGCTCCGCAGATCCCTGGACATGGTGCAGGCCCAGTCCGATGCAAAAGAAGTAGAGAGCTTCATCCTTCGGCTGATTCGTCTTATGGAGGAAGGAGACTCCGACGTTCTTGGTCATTCCCAACAGGTAGCTATCTGGGCAGTCAGGCTTGGAGGGCGTATGGAACTGTCCCCGGAGGAGATAGAAGCGCTGAAGTGGGGAGGCCTCCTGCACGATATCGGCAAGCTGTTCCTCCCCGGAAAGATACTGTCCAAGAGCAGGATGCTGACAGCCGAGGAGTTTGCCATCACCAAATCCCACCCCCGGTTGGGATTCGACCTCTGTAACGGTATCGGCATCCTTGAACCGGCACTTCCGATAATCAAGTACCACCACGAGAGGATGGACGGTAAGGGATATCCAGGGGGCCTGAGAGGTGACAAGATACCGCTCCTTGCCCGCATTATTGCCGTTCCAGACGTTTTCGACACTCTTATTCGCAGGCGGCCCTATCGACCGGCATTCCCGGTGGAGGAGGCTTCAAAAATAGTTATGTCGGAGGCGGAAAAAGGCATGTGGGACATCAACATCGCGAAGCAGTTTCTGGAAATGATCCAAAGAAAATAAAATGGGCTGTGGGCAGTGAGCTGTGGGCTTCAGTATATTGATATAAATTAATATCCAATCTCTATTTTCCAATTTCTAATGTTCTAATCTCTAATGCTCTAATCTTCTATAAAAACGATCTGTAACCTATCTGTAACCTCTGAAGATCAATATTGTCCGCAGATCAAGAGGATCTTGCTGAATTGGCGAAGCGAGGTGAAAATTGGACTGCTATATTGTGAGGATTTACAGACGTACTGAGCATGATCCCCGCCAGATATTAGGAACAGTGGAAGATGTGGAGAAAGAGGAGTCAAAAACCTTCAGGCATATTGACGACCTTATAAGGGTTTTCTGTTTTCCTGATATTTCTTCCATTGAAATGGATATAGACCTTCAGACAAAAGAAAATGGCTAAAAAGTTTACTAGAGGAGCAAAAAGCCGCTCATGGACTTTTTGCGACAATAACAAAGTCCAAATTTCATTTGTCTTTTCTATCTGGTATTATAAATCGTACGCTCCATGTCGGGTTCCAATGACCGTGCTGCCGGAGGGGGGATGAATTCCGGGGGATTTTGGGGTGAGAAAACCTGCAATATCAACAGCCAAGATAGCTCGTCCGGTTCAGAAAGAGATATATCCCAGAGAACGGCTGTTTTCCCAACTTGACGACGGCATGTCGCGACCGGTCACCTGGGTCACAGGACCCGGCGGCTGCGGCAAGACCACTCTTATTTCAAGCTACATCGAATCGCGCAAGCTGCCCTACCTCTGGTACCAGGTCGACCAGGGCGATGAGGATATTGCGACTTTCTTCTATTACCTGGGTCTCGCGGCAAAACAGGCGGCACCCAGAAAGCGAAAACCTCTTCCCCTTCTCACCCGCGAATACCTGTTGGGTATAACCGAGTTCACCTATCATTTTTTCGAGGAACTGTTCACAAGACTGAAAACACCATCACTTCTGGTTTTAGATAACTATCAGGACGTTCAGGAGGGATCACAGCTCCACCAGGTGATATTGGACGGCCTGTCCAGGATACCCGACGGAATAAATATCATCCTCATCAGCCGCCTGGGTCCAGTTCCAGCCTTTTCCCGCCTGAGGGCGAATCGCCAGATGGAGCTGATCGGATGGGACGAGCTTCGCCTGTCCCTGGAGGAGTTCACCAGCATAGTTCGCATGCGCGGGGAAGACAGGTACACCAAAAAATCAATTCGCCAGCTCTACGGCAAACTGGACGGATGGGCGGCCGGCCTTGTACTTATGCTGGAGCAAGCCAAGGTTTCAGGTGACGAGCTGGCACCTGTCGGGGAGGTAACCCCCGATGAGATCATAAATTACTTCGGAGAGGAGATAATTCGAAAGATCGATCCTGAGCATCGCGACTTCTATTTCAGAACCTCCTTTCTGCCAAGGATGACTCCCGAGATGGCTGAGAAGATGACAGGGAATTACCGCGCCAAGCAGATACTCAATTATCTTCACATCAATCATCTGTTTACTGAGAAGCTTAACTATCCTCAGCCCCAATACCAGTATCACCCTCTGTTCAGGGATTTTCTGCAGATGCGAGTAGCGGATCAGTTCGGCGAAGAAAACATGCGAAATCTTCGTCGTGACGCTGCTGATATCCTGGTTGAGTTCAATATGTTTGAAGATGCAGCAGAACTCTACACGGAGGCCAGCGACTGGGAGGGACTAAAAAAGCTCATAACAATTACTGCAGACGACATGTTCACCCAGGGCAGGCACCGTCTCCTCCTTGAGTGGATCGAACGGCTGCCTGAAGCAACGATCAAGAAGGATCCATGGGTAGACTACTGGTTGGGAGTCTGCAGGATTCCCTTCGATCCGGCTAAAGCCCGCGATAATCTATCAAGGGCCTACAAGGAATTTTTCGTCCGGGAGGAAGCTGAGGGAGTATTTCTTGCCTGGTCAAGAGTTGTAGAAACGTATACGACCGAATGGAGCGATTTTGCTCCGTTAGACTACTGGATCGAAGAGCTGGAAAAGATCATGGCACATTTCAAGGACTTCCCCTCCAGACATGCTGAGGCACGGGTTGTATTGAGCATGTTCTCTGCCCTGATGCACCGACAGCCTTATAATCCGAAGACCCGGGAGTGGGAAGAGCGGGCCAGGGCCTTTATGGCCACGACTACTGACAGGGGTCAGCAGATCATGCTGGCCAACCAGCTCCTGCATTACTACGGCTGGAGAGGAAGCCTTCCAAGGGGAGGAATAGTCCTTAAGGAGATAACTCAGAAAATGCGGTCCGGTGACGTTCATATCACCCCACTTGCAAGGATATTCGTCCATGCCCTTGACGCAGTTTACGATTGTTTCAGGGGCTCCTTCGATGAAAGCATGATCGCAGTGGAAAAAGGCCTCAAGGAGGCAGATTCCACTGGTATACATGTATGGGATGAAATGCTTCTTTCCTACGGGATCTACGGGTCCTTGAGTACCGGGAAATTTGATATCGGAAAACAACTTTTGGACAGGATGAGTTCCATCATCAATTTCGACCGTCTGTTAATAGTAGGACAGTATTATTTTCTCGCTGCATGGGAGGCTTTGTGCAGAGACGATATTCCATCGGCCCAACAGTACGCCGAAACAGGCCTGAAACTGGCACAGGAAGCCGGCCACCCCTACGCTGAGGCCATTATGCATGTAGGTAAAGCGCAGGCACTGATCGAAATGGAGGATCTGCACAGTGCCGGGGATCACCTTAAGAGTGCGCGAAAAATTGCGAGACCTCATGATGGTGACACCGGGTATTATCCTCCTCTTATCGATTACATGTGCCTCATAAACGAATCCTATCTTGCCCTCCTTTCAGGGGAAAAAAAGAAGACATCGCAATTGCTGGAAAAAACGATGGCTTTGGGCATGAAGTTCGGTTTTGTCAGTGTTCCCGGGGGACAATCGTCGGTGATGGCCAGGCTTTGCGCCAGGGCACTTCAACTCGGGATTGAAACCGACTATGTCCAGGCGCTTATCAAGAAGCGGGGCCTGACCCCGGACGATAGCGGTGATGACCTGGAAAACTGGCCGTGGCCCCTGAAGATCTACACCCTGGGCAAGTTTGAGCTTCTAAAGGACGGCAAACTCGTAAAATCTTCCCGTAAGGCCCAGATGAAACCACTATCCATGCTCAAGGCACTTATCTCTTTCGGAGGAAAGGAAGTCAGGGAAGAACAAATAACCGACGCTCTGTGGCCTGACGCTGACGGGGATATGGCTCACCAATCCTTCGCGACAACACTTCACAGGCTGCGTCGCATCATCGGTACTGAGGCGCTCATATTAAGCGAGGGACGGCTTTCCCTCAACCCGGAGAACTGCTGGCTGGACACCTGGGCCTTTGAAAGAGCCATGGATGAGGCTGGGGCAACACTGGAAAAACCCGAAGCGGGAACTGATTCTTTGGAATCAACTCAAAACATACTCAAGGAGTTTAAGGGTCAGTTTTTACCCGAAGAAAAAGGAGAGTCTTGGGCAATATCCATGCAGGAGCGTCTTCACAGCAGGTATTTCAGGAAAATACGAAAACTCTGTACATCCCTGGAGAAACAGGAGAACTGGGACAGTGCTATCGAATGGTACAACCGGGCACTGGAGATCGATGAGCTGGCCGAGGATTTTTACAGACGCCTGATGACCTGCTATCTGAAACTTGGCCAAAAAGCCGAGGGAATAGCCGTCTACAATCGCTGCAAGAAGACACTATCGACTATCCTGGGTATTGTTCCCTCCAGTAAAACCGAGCTGATACTTGATCAACTGCGGGCTCAGGCTTAATGGTCGCAGTTTCTCCAATCGTAATGCGTAATGCGTAATGCGTGACGTGTGATTAGTGATTGGTGATTGGTGATTAGTAAAAGCAGGCTATAGGCGCTGGGCCTTATATCGTCCAATGTCCAATTTCTAATATCCATTTTCCAGAACACAAACTGTAACCCATCTGTAACCTGAACAGTGAGATAACTGCACCCGAAGAGACGGAACTGATCATGAAACAGGCCATTTCCCGATAATGAACCATCGGTACCGTCAGAAACTTACGGGGGTTCGGGAGGGCCGGCAAACCGACGGGAGGTTACAATGGTTGAGAAATCCCATTTTTTATGTCCCGACTGTGGAGCCAGGTTCAGATCCTATAACTTTGAGTGGGGTACATGCGGTTATTGCGGATACGGGTACCTGCCGGATGAAGATCACCAGAATATTCTACAGGATGTCACTGAGGCAGAATCCGACATCCACTTGCATCAGTAAATGATATGCTGCTTAAACTTCTAGGAAAGGAGCAGGATGATTTGCTATATTGTTGGAACTTCAATTTCACAAACGACTGATTCGGAGAGAAGCCAGGACTGATATGTCTACTTCTGACACTAACTCGAGTGGATCCGTAGGCATCTGTCTGGGTGCAAGTACCATCAGTATTGCCCAGCGGATCAACGGTAAAATAAGCTTTTCACGTGTAGCCCACGGTGGAAAAGTAGAGGATTCAGTCAAAAAAATCATCCACAACGCTGTTCCCTCACGTATTGGAATTACTGGACGTAAATTCAGAGACCTCATGAACATCGAAACTGTCTCGGAACCCGAAGCTGTTGAACTGGCATATGACCACATCAGGGAAGCTTATCCCGAAAAAGATACCATCCTCTCAGCCGGGAGCGAGTCGTTCCTCGTATACACCCTGAACAAAAAGGGAACGATCAAATCCGTAAACACCGGCAGCAAATGCGCTTCCGGTACCGGCGAGTTTTTCCTTCAGCAGATAAAGCGTATGGAACTGGATGTTGAGAATGCGATCACAACAGCCGCTTCTTCAGAGCCGCACCCCATAGCTGGAAGGTGTTCAGTATTCAGCAAAAGCGATTGCACTCACGCGTTGAACAAGGGAATCGAAAAGGGGCGCGTGGTTGCTGGACTTTGCAGGATGATGGCAACAAAGATCATCGAACTTCTCAAGGCCTCAAAGGCCAAACGTATTATCGCTATTGGTGGTGTGAGCAAGAACAAGGAAGTGATGAGGTATCTCAAGGAAGCTTTCCCTGAAATATGCATTCCGGAAGAGGCACCGTATTTCGAAGCCCTTGGCTCCATGTTGTGGGCGGAAAAGAATGGGATACTTTCCCGGATGGACGATAACATTATCAAGGAGTCCTATAATTCCTTCCCAACGCTGCCTGATCTGACAACAGGTGAATCCAGGGTTTCCTTCAAAACGGCACCCAGGGGCGAATTTCACGATGGAGAATACATAATTGGACTGGACGTGGGCAGCACAACCACAAAAGCAGTGCTCACCAGAACCGATAACCAGGCAATTGTAGCAAGCGAATATCTTCGAACCCTGGGGAATCCGGTGCAGGCAAGCAGAAACTGTTACCGGGCACTGCTCGACAAGGTTCCAGAGGGTATTTTGACGAACATCGTCGGGTTGGGCATCACTGGAAGCGGAAGACAGATTGCTGGCCTTCACGCTCTAACCGATGAAGTAACAAATGAGATAATGGCCCACGCTGCAGCAGCTGTATACTTCGATCCGGAAGTCGATACTATCTTCGAGATCGGTGGCCAGGATGCTAAATATACCTATATTACAAACGGTGTTCCCACAGATTACGCCATGAATGAAGCATGCTCCGCGGGAACAGGCTCATTTCTGGAGGAAGCCTGCAGCGAGTCCTTCGGTATCGATACCGCCCAAATTGCAGAGATAGCACTTGAATCCACGGCCCCGCCGAATTTCAACGACCAGTGCGCTGCTTTTATCGGAAGTGACATCAAAACAGCGATGCAGGAAGGCTACACCAGGGAAAACAGCGTGGCTGGCCTGGTTTATTCCGTCTGCCGAAACTACCTGAACAGGGTTAAGGGAAGTCGTCCGGTTGGGAAGAAGATCTTCATGCAGGGTGGGGTCTGTTACAACAGTGCTGTGCCACTTGCTATGGCGATCCTCTGTGAGCAGGAGATAATAGTACCACCGGATCCCGGCCTGATGGGCGCATTCGGTGCGGCACTGGGGGTACACAGAAAAATCACAAACGGACTTATCGAAAAAAAGGTGTTCGATCTCGCGGAACTGGCAGGAAGGGAGATAAAACAGGAAAAACCCTTTATCTGTGCCGGTGGCAGAGAAAAATGCGACAGAAAATGCAGCATCGACCGCTATTCCATCAACGGTAAAAAATACCCCTTCGGGGGCGCATGTAATAAGTATTACGGCCACAAGCAGCGCAGCATATCGGAAGCGGGAAAGCTGGATCTGGTTATGGTCCGAGAAGAGCTGATCTTCAGGAAATATGCGCCCCAGATGGTAAACGGTGGTCGGCGGACGGTGGGGATACCAACGTCCCTCTATGCTACAACAGCGTATCCGCTCTATGCACACTTCTTCGCCAACCTTGGGCTTCGGGTAATCAAAAGTGATAACCTGGACCCTGAGGGTTTCAATTCGGCGGGCTCTTCATTCTGCTTCCCGGTATTACAGAGCCATGGTTTCCTTAAGGAAATTCTATCAAAGGAACCTGAGCATATTTTTATCCCTCATGTCAAAAATGCATATAGCCGGTCAGAAGAGGGCATCAACTGTACCTGTCCTTTTATTCAGGGCGAACCATATTATCTCAAGGCGGCATTCCACGATGAGCTGGGCTCCAGGCTATTAACAGAAGTGCTGGACTTCAGTCACCCGAAAAAACTGCGGCGAGCTTTTATCAGGATAGGTCGGAAGTTGGGTGTTGACAGCAGGAGAGCAGCCGATTCATTTGAAAAAGCATGGGATATCTTCAAAAAATCCCAGGAAGAGATGAAGGAGCATGGCCGCCGCTTCCTGTCGTCATTGAAGCCGTCTGACAACGCAATCGTTCTTTTCGGCCGCTCCTATAATGCATTTGTCGGTGTAGGCAACATGGGAGTCCCACAGAAGCTTACCAGCCGCGGCTACAAGATAATCCCCCACGATTTTCTTCCGACAGAGGAGCCAGGAACAGCTAATTTTGACAGGATGTTCTGGGCATCGGGCCTTAGGATCCTCCAGGCAGCCGCATTTATCAAGGAAAGGCCAAATCTTTCCGGCGTATACATAACAAACTTCAGCTGCGGACCCGATTCCTTTATCATCGAGCAGTTCAAAAGTATCATGGGATCAAAACCGTTTCTCACACTTGAATTCGACGACCACACTGCAGATGCGGGGATAGACACCAGGATCGAGGCTTTCCTGGATGTAGTCAAAGGCTACAGGGAACAGGATACCCAGGATCAGAAGATGGAGAGCTTTCTCCCCGCACAGGCAACACTGAACAATGGAACGTTTCACATACGAACCAGTGACGACAGAATGCTGAATCTGACAGATCCTGATGTCCACCTGCTTATTCCATCTATGGGCGATACAGCATCGAAGGCCTTTGCCGCAGGTTTCGAATATCTGGGCATCCGCACTACAGCCCTGGACCCGCCGGGGCAAATAGAACATGAAATAGGGAAAAAAGAGACCTCGTGCAAGGAGTGTCTTCCCTATACACTAATGACCGGTTCTTTACTGAATTTCCTGAAAAAACAGAAAAGAAATGATGAGGTGCTTGTCTACTACATGCCTGAAGCAGATGGGCCCTGCAGACTGGGTCAGTACAGTACCGCCCTGAAGGAATATATCAGCAATAACCGGGTCAGCAACGTCGCCCTGCTGTCGCCGTCCTCAAAGGGCCGGTACGCGAGAGGAATGCCTTCAGGATTTACTTCACGAGCTGTACTGGCTACCATTATTTCCGATGGGCTGGAGGATGTCCGCGCGGGCATTCTTGCTCTGGCTGATGACCAGGCAGGAGCGTTGAGGGCCCTGGAGGAAAGCACAGAGAGCATCCTGTACAGCTTGACCAGAGACGGCCAGGCAGCGGTAATTGACGTCGTGGGCGAGGAAATGGCAAAACTCGCCGCATTCAGAAAGAAGATGACACTTAACGAGGCCACTAAGATATCGTTGATCGGCGAGATCTATGTAAGAAGGGACGAGTTTTCCAGCCAGTTTCTGGTTCAGAGGCTTGCAAAAGAAGGAATCGTAGTCAGAACTGCACCCATTAATGAGTGGTTTCAGTATGTAAACCACATTGCAGCAACAGGAATACTGCCCGGAACATCCTTACTGGAGCGGCTCAGGGCAACAATAAAGGGAGTGTTCTTCAGGCGGATGGAAACTCAGATAATCAATCAACTTCGGCTCTCTGGATTCAGCGATGGACACAAAGTTGATGTCGAATACCTGATAAAAAATGGAAGCAGCCTTATCAATCCTGAATTTACCGGGGAGACAATACTGACAACATCCCTGGCCCTCAAGGAAATAGGGGATGAGACCCACGGCATTATTAGTATCGGTCCCTTCGGCTGTATGCCCAGCAGGATCGCTGAATCCATACTAAACCATAGGCTCGAGGACGAAAAGCCGAACTTTTCCAGGAAGAACGCCGATTTCTGGAAAAAGCACAGTGACCGGCTTTCCCTGCCCTTCCTTGCCATCGAGACCGACGGCAACACATTCCCCCAGCTGATAGAAGCACGGCTGGAGAGTCTCATCCTGTCCGCGAACAGGCTTAAAGAAGATCTTAAGGAACTGAAGTCGTAATGAGATTTACGCTAGTGTCCAACGTAGATCTTGGATCTTGGTTTTTGGACCTTGGATCATCTCCATCCAACGTCTAATACTCTAACCCAACAAGTTCTTTCTCTACGGCCCCTCCGTCTTCGTTCTCCGAACTACGATGTGACAAGCTGCTTGCCGGGGCGAAGTTACGCCAATGGCGTAACGAAGACTGGTGGCCCTCTGCGTTAGAGCAGTAATTGTTTTTCAATGTTCCAATTTCTAATGCTCTAATGTTCTAATCCCAATTTCCAATCTCCATTTTCCTTTTTCCCCCGCAGGGGCGACCAGACTGCCAACAGAGCTACTACTGAGTCTAAATACAACACTTTTAATAAATATGATATTGCTGTATTATAGTGTAACCAAATTCATGGGGGGTGCCATGGAATCGCTGGCTGAAACAATTGACAAGAAAGCCATGCTCAAGGGGCGTAGAGTTCTACTGGTCGATGACAATCCGGATGTTCTCTGGGTCCTGAACGACATGCTTACAAGGAACCTGGAGGTTAAGATCACTACTGCCGTCGATGGCGAGGGTGCAGTCTCAATTGCCCAGGATGAAATTCCGGATCTCATTCTCATGGACCTGATGATGCCGGGCCTAAACGGCATCGAAGCTACCAAACGCCTCAAGAACGACACAAGGACGGGCCACATCCCTATTGTAGCGCTTACAGCCTTTGTAAACACCTACAGAAGAAATGAAGTAATGAAGAATGGATTTGCGGATTACCTGGAAAAGCCCGTCGACATAGACGAACTTGTAGATATTATATTCCGCAATATTGTTTGACGACTTCGCAAGAAGTCAGCAATTTTGATAGTGTTATAGAAAGCCACGTATGGACTTTTTTACGACCATCTCATTGTCCAAAAATGTAGAGAAGAATTCATGCTTTCCGCAGTATCAGGAAAGACTATCTGTAAATAACAGGCCCCCAAGTCACGTCCGTTGACAGTTCAGGTCAGCGCACTAACTTCCCCCCTCTACAAATTCTATACCCACTCCGGCCGGACCATCAGAATAACCAGTCGCTCTTGTCCATAATACCCTGCCAAAAACGGTAGATGTGTGATCCATTCCCGGGAAGCTGGATTTTACCTCAATAACAGAACCCACTTCAGGAAGTTTTCTGGTTTCTATAAAGGCTCCGCCTCCTGAAGCATTCAGCATCTGGCCGTTATGGGTTTGATCTTCGCAAACGAATGTTACATCGGCCAGTATCTGTGTTCGAGCGCTCTTTCTTCTCTCCTTTGGCTTTTTCTTCTTCACCATTCCCGATCCTTAACGCCTCCTGAATTAACTTGCCAATATTCGACAGGGTCGCAAAAAGTCCATCCGTGGCTTTTTATGACCATATTAACGTTTCACTATATATCATCTCCTGTGACACTTCAACGAGACCCCTCACCGATCCGCCACTATCAAAGATCAATTTAACGAGACAGCGATACTGATCCGAAATCCGGGATCTATTCATGAACAGCATTTCAGGAGTCCGAGGTATGGGGGTATAAAACAGGGAGGAGGGAGAAGGGAAGAGGGAGGAGAAAGTGCTTAGAATATTAGAGTATTGCTTAATGGGCTCTGGGCGTTGGGCTATGGGCCATGGGCTACGTTTATAAAATCTCAATTATTCATGGATGTTGACCGAAGCACAAACCTCATAGCTCACAGCTCATCGGTTGTTAGTCGATAGTTTTGTTTTAAGCCTATAGC
>SDBU01000414.1_pt1 | contig 60396 bp, 52 predicted proteins | sample 2277071 | NCBI WGS metagenome assembly SDBU01 (sample SAMN10397929, study PRJNA504765) | marine sediment metagenome | isolation source: marine sediment core GS08_GC12, 126 cmbsf | place: Arctic Ocean: Gakkel Ridge, Loki's castle | collected 2008 | reverse complement strand
TAAGACAGGAGAATACCCAAAGTTCACCTGTCCAAAGTGTCATAATACAATGAAATATGTTGGTTCTTAAAAGTCCGTGCCGAAGGCACGCTAACTTGTTTTATGCCCAATGTGGTCTGATCTCCCTTCGACTTAGTGGCCTCAGGCAACATTTCTGAAATTCCTTCTATCATAAGTATACTCCAGTAGGTTCCCACAAGGGTTTCATCAGCTGGTACGTCTATAGTATAGTTCACCTGAGATACCTCGTTCGCTGGGATTGTTAGCTGTTTTGGGCTAAAGCTGATCCACTTCGCATTGGAGCGCTCCATCCTACCAGGTTCACCATAAATATTTCTACCATCAAAGAAGAAAAGATAGTCAGTCTGATAGACCTTTATCTCCTGTGACTGTTCAGAAGAATTTCGAACAAAGATGATACCCTGGTAAGATTCACCCACTGTGGCTTCTCTCTCATGGATCAATTCACCCACAATAGCTACCCCAGCCTCCGCTACATACGGTATCAGCAAGTAGAAAAACAAAGCCAGGAAAATAATTCCTATTTTTGATTTCATGACTCATCACCCTAGATTTTTGAATATATCATATTTTGACGATAGTATAGTAAGCAGTAGTTGTATATGTATCCGGTGCAACTTGGACGGAAACGCCACTCAGTTTCAATTGCAGATTTATGCCGGTTCTATCTTTTTTGAAGGTAAAGAAACTCTGATAAGTATCGGTAATCTCCTGGTAAGAGGTGCCTCCGGAAATTTCTCCATCACCAGTCCCGTCAGAGGTCCTTCTAACATATAATTGAAAATCGGAATGCCAATAGGTATTGATTTTGCTAACGTCTACTCTAAAATTACCTTTCCTCACATCTATATCCAGTACGATCTGATCGGAATTGCTTTCATAAGTTCCAATGAGGCCGCTTCCGGCACCAGCCACCAAATCTGAGGCATCTATAGTCTCGGACCAGCTACCAGTTACGGTAATCACTTCTGCTGCTTCACCTTTTTCACTTGCTGCAATTAGTCCCAGTAGAGCGAATAGGACCAAGAATTTAGTTACTGTTTTCATTTTACCTGTCTTGGTTGATAAAGGACGAATTCTCTTGTATCCGCCCTTTATCAAGGATTAAGCAGCTGTAAGGGTGTAGGTAACTGTGTGAGCATCACTTCCTGTTCCTTCAGCCGCTGTCGCGCTGGCGGTATAGGCTAACTCACAGTTGCCGATTGTCGTCGCTATTCCAGTAACAAACTCTGTGGCTGTGTCGCTGAGAGTGACCTCCGACGCTGCGGTACCCCCACTGACACTTTGAGCAACCACTTTAAGGGTAAAATTCGGCGAGGCCAGACTCGTTGCCACGGTGATCTTCTTACTGGCCTGGTTTGTGGTCCACAAGAGATCGGTACTAGTACTATCCGTTGCATCATCGGGCTCCGATCCGGCGGTAGCGTTATTAATAGTGAGAGTAAAGTTTGCGCCGGTTATGGCCAGCTCGTTGATCGCACTCACTTGTACGGTTACTTGATGGCTGTCGTTGTTGGCTGCCATTGCTACTCCTGACAGTATTAATGCCAAGCCTACCACCAGCAAAACTGTTTTTCTCATCATTCTTTCCACCTCCTAATTCCTTTCCTCACTAGAGTTTCTCATCCTAGTGATTCTCTTTAACAGCTCTTTTTTTAGATTATTTTGCATTGTTTCCATATTCTTTCACGTTTCTTGCCAGAGCAGAAATTAGAACTAATCTTGCAACCTCGCTTCTGGATCTTCTTTGGAAATATGGGGAGTTTATTAGCTCATCTATCGCCTTCCCTATATCTCCATCCCTTTTGAGGTCATAGTAAATAGTTAAAGTCTGGCTCATTCCTCACTTCCCTTGATTTCATTTCGCATTATTGCATTTTGTCGATCTACCTTTTCCCATCGTGCGCTTCGTAGTGCAAAGGGCGCCAGATTTTTGCGAACGATAATCAGGGAGAGTTCCTGATTCGGTAAACCCTTCCTAAGATTTTCTGAATTCTTAGCCGTTGGACGTGAATGAGATTGCCGGTATGGGGAAACTCGCACGCTTCACCTCCCAGTAAAGTCTTCTGACTATTATTTCTCATAATGGCAATTCTTGTGCCGTTGCAAGAGGAAAAAATGGATGGCTCATCAAAAATGGCTTGTGGCCTGGACTACCGACTCCAGCAAGAATTGAGTGAGGGGAAATTGCATGGAAAGAGATGAGGCTAATTGATCCAGTTGCCCCATGCCGTTGCAGTTTGTGCACCAAAATAAAGCAATCATCTGAATGCTTTACAGTTCAATGGTTATTACTTGTTCTATGGCGTTAGTGCACCATAATGGTACGGGACGGGCTTATTAGTTCAGCTTATCTGCAAGCTTTTTTTGGGAAGATATGCCTGCATTGGTAAACTGTTGTCAGTTCAAGCGTTGTGAATTTGCAGTGTTTTGTGGAAATATTCGGTAACCATCTCTTGGCACATCTAGCAGTGGCTGTTGACAAACATTCAATAAATGTAATAATATAATAGGGAGCAACATCATCGATTCTCCAAGATTAGAAATGACCACGGAGAAGAGAGATAGAGATTGGCACTAGCCAGAACAAGAAAGTTCGCTAATAGCGAGGTTAGACAGATGAATGAATGGGAACGTATTTGTAGAGAAGTTATTAAAAATGGCTTATTGAGAATTGATTCAGAAGATACTATTTGGTGGGCAAATGAAATGATCACTACCATGCTGGGAGTGTCTCACAATAAGTTAATAGGAAAGAAATATGACGAAATCTTGCCCAAGATAAAAAAGCCGCTCTCTTTTTATCCTCTTTCCCCGGTCGAGAAAGGCAGCCGCTTCACCTCTGATGAGATTTATCTCTCTCATCTAGAAAAATGGTTCTTGATAGAGTATTTCCCTGATTTTAACTCAAAAGAAGAAATCAAAGGAACAATATGCTGTATTCAGGATATTACCGAAAGAAAAGAGAAAGAGAGGCAATTAGAGCAAATGGACCGGGTCTCTACTCTGGGAAATACAGCTGCAGCTATTGCTCACGAAATAAATAATCCCTTAGCCTCTATTTCCATTGACCTGGAAAGATTATTAAAAGACAAGAACAATAGAAGACTGGCCAAAGACCATAGGAAAATATTGAGGATGACCGAAAGGATTTCTGATATTGCGGGGACCCTGCTCGATTTTTCCAGAAAAAGACCGCTCCAATTCAAGAACGAAGATGCCAATGCTATTCTCGATGAGGTTCTAGCTATGGTTGCCAATAGATTTATGGTTGAGAATAAAAAGATTATTAAACGATATACTAAGAATCTTCCTCCCATAAAAGTTGACTCTCACCAACTTCAGCAAGCTTTTCTCAATTTGTCAATAAATGCTTTGCAATCATTAAAAGAAAAAGGCGTTCTTTCTGTCATCACCAGTAATATAAGCCAGGTTAAGCATGTGAAAATAACCTTTAAAGATACTGGCTGTGGTATTTCCAAGAAAGATATGAAAAAAATCTTTGATCCCTTTTTTACCACCAGACGAGAGGGAAGTGGACTGGGATTAACTATTGTTCATCGAATTATCAATCAGCACGGAGGGACCATAGAGGTCAAAAGTGTTTTGAACAAAGGAACGCGGGTGGATGTTTTTCTACCTTCAGTGCTGAAATAGATTTTAGGCCTGAGGTTTTCTGGTGACTAGCCAGCGAACCACGTCATTGTGAGCAAAGTCCCTCGCCTGTCTGCGTGCGGATACGCATAGGCAGGGTTGTCATTGCGAACGGAGTGAAGCAATCTCGATTACACATCGCTCGGGATAAACTCCGCAATCTCAGCTCTCCCTCCGGAAGGTCCGCAGTGAGAGATGGGAGTTTCGGCGGGATTTTGCCTGCTGTATCTTGATGCTATATGTAGGTATAGGAATTTCAAAGAATTTTATGAATGGTATGTAAGGTAAAAAGAAAAGTTCTCTCTCCCTAAGAGGAAACAATCAGCAATGAACAAAATCTCAGTAGGTGAAGAAGAAAGAATTAAAATAATGATCGTAGAAGATAACCTACCCGTTGCTGAGTCTATCAAAAACTATCTCGTTTTGGAGAATTTTGAAGTGACGATTTACAATGAGGCTCCTAGGGCATTGACAGAACTCCAAAAGGGAACCTATCACCTTGTCCTTTTGGATTTAAGAATGCCCAAGATGTCAGGGGAAGAGATGCTGAGGAAAATGAGAGAGGGTGGTTGGGATATTCCGGTAATCATTCTTACAGCTTATCCCACTGTAAAATCGGCCATTGAATCCCTGAAATTACAAGCCTTTGATTATATCGAAAAGCCCTTTAAAATGTCTCGTCTATTAGACACTATTAACTCTGTAATTAAGGGACGGGGAATTACTACCCGTCCCAAAGAAATATTGGTGTCCAGGGTGGGTGAAAGAATGAGATTCTTGCGGAATGAGAAAAAACTCACTCTAAGACAATTAGCAACTCGAGCCGGAGTGTCCCCAAGCTTGCTCTCCAAAATCGAGGTAGGAAGCAGTTCACCATCCCTTTTTACTATTTATAGGGTAGCAAAATCCCTGGAAATCAGCTTAAGAAGTTTCTTTGAAGACATTGAACTCTAGTTTATTCAATCTTTTCCTGAACGGCCTACCAAATCTCAGCGAACAGTAAGACCATCCTACTGTATCATACCCAAAAAGATTATTCATTAACTCAGATTGAACATAACCAGAAGTAGTAAAAGCTTTGTAGGTAAGCGTGAGATTACCTACTCTCACAAAAGATGAGCGATAATTGATCTAAGTATCGCAAACAAAAAGGATAGGGGAATTACTCTTAAAAAGGAAGGAACTCATGGGAAATGAAGCTTGGCTGTTGACTTATATGAAATTACTTGACAATTATTCAAAATGTGTTATAATATAGGTATAAAATTATTCAAAATATGCTATATATGCATATAAAAAGATTTCGGATAGCATTAATGATTAAGAGGATAGTAATTGGATTTAGTTTAGTGAAGAAAAGTGTTTGGAGGTTGAAAAAAAGATCGGGGCCTGCTTCAGGAATGACAAGACCTGACTCAGTACTGAGTCCAGGAGGGACTCAAAAACTCCGCTAACAGGACTCCAACCCTCAAGCTCTAAGCTCGAACTCTTGAGTGCTACCGTTGATTACCGCCCAGGGCCTAGCACTTTCGATTTCTCTATTTCACATCAACCTGCCAGGACACGATCGGGTAGAACCAATCTCCAAGCTGTTGTGACATCAGACATAATGTAAGGAGATCCCATCCGAGAGGTGATAATTATAGATGAAGGTAGAAACTAAATTTGCATCTTTATTTATTATTTTAGTGGTCTTAGTAGTCCTTCCCTTCACCATCTTAGAACGTCGGGCAGTGAGTCTGGAGCAATGGGCCATAATAACAGGCCTTTTGACAACAGGCACATTAGCTTTTATTGTGGTCAGCAAAAGGATCACCCACTCTATTAGTCAGCTTTTACACCAGGTTAGCAGTTTCTTGCAGGGAGATCTTACTCAAAGAGTCAAATCTAAGAGTAAAGATGAGATAGGTAAGTTGGCAAATGCTTTCAATCAAATGATAGAGACCGTGCACGCTGATAAAAAGGAACTAGAACAGCTCACCAGAAAACTAAGCACCTCCACCGAACAATTAAAAAGGAGAATTTGTGAGTTATCAGCTCTCAATAGAGCTACCAAAACTCTAAATTCTACTTTGGATTTGAAGAGAAAATACAACCTAATCGTCGATAAGGCCATTTCTATAGCCAATGCCGAGAAGAGTGTTTTTATTCTTACTGATCGGCAAGAAAATGAACTAGATATAAAGTGTACGCAAGGAGAGAACATTAGGCCAGAACTTCACCGGGAACTTGCCCGCTGGGTCACCAGAAATAATGAACCGATCTTGCTGAACGGAAAATCCAGTGATTTACAATTCAAAGGATTGTTGGAGCAAAACGACGCTGGGGCTGTTATGTGTGCGCCGTTGAAAACCAAGAATGGTCCACTAGGCAGCATCAGTGTTGAACGTTCAACCTCCCAAGAAGGATTTGTCAAGAGTGACTTAGAACTGTTTTCTACCTTTTCCAATGAGGTAGCCTTGGCCTTGGAAAATGCTCTGCTGGCGGATAAACTGATTGAGTCCCGCGAACTAGATTCCTTTAACAGGATTACTTCGGTAATTATTCATGATTTAAAGGGTTCCATCAGTGGCTTATCACTCTTACTCAGTAATACGGAGCAAAATTATGACAATCCCGAATTTCGGGCTGATTTAACAGCTATCATCGCCGATACTGTAAAAAAGATCGAAGATTTGGTAGCTAGGTTAACCAGTCGCCCCCATCTCTTAGAGCTTAAATCTGAGTCCATAAAGCTGATTATTGAGCGGGTGATAGACAAGTTAGGTTTGAGAGAAGTTGAGGGTATCGAGTTAACCGAAGAATATGAGGAATTACCAGATCTAATGGTTGATAAAAAGAATATGGAAAGAGTATTTGAAAACCTCATTGTTAATGCTTTGGAGGCTATGTCAAAGGGAGGAAAGCTCCGAATAGCTTCCCGGAAAGAGGGAGGGCCACCGACTGCTGTTATTGAAATTACTGATACCGGGCACGGCATGACGGAAGAGTTTATCAACAACGGGTTATTCAAACCATTCCGAACCACTAAAGCCAAAGGTCTGGGTTTGGGTCTATTCTCTTCTCGAGAGATTGTTTTCTTACACGGAGGAAAAACAGAGGTGAAAAGTGAAGTAGGTGAAGGAACAACATTAATGGTGAAACTACCCATTTTTACTATGGATGGCAGGCTCAAAGCTATAAGAGAGACCTGGGAGAAAGTCTAAAGAATGAAAACGGTATTAGTGGTTGATGATGATGATGGCCTGAGAAAACAGATTCATTGGGCCTTTAAGGATTGTTATCGCCTTACCCAGGCTGCCAATAGAACTCAAATGCATTACGTTCTTCAAGAGAATCATGTTGATCTGGTGCTGTTAGACCTTCACCTTCCTCCCCGTCAGAACACCCCCGAAGAAGGAATCAGGGCCCTGGAGGAAATCAAGAACGTCAATCCTGAAATCAGAGTGATTGTCATCACCGGAGACGAAGAAGAAGAAACATCGTTAAGGGCAATTAATAACGGTGCCTGTGACTACTTTTCCAAACCGTTGATCCTGGAGGAAATGAAAGTTATTGTTGATAGAGCTCTTTACATCCAAAGCCTGGAGCAGAAGAATCAGCAGCGCCTTAAGAAGTTCATAAGAAAACATAGCTTTGCTCAGATGATAGGTAAGAGTAAGAAGATGATCCAGCTTTTTGAGATGATTGAAAGGATTGCTCCCACTGATTGTACCGTTCTTCTGCGAGGAGAAAGTGGAACCGGGAAGGAATTGGTATCGCGGGCCATTCACTATAATAGTGCCAGAAGGGAGAGACCGTTCATAGTGATAAATTGTGCTGCCTTACCAGAGACCCTTTTAGAGAGTGAGTTATTCGGATACGAGAAGGGAGCTTTTACTGAAGCTACCAGCCGCAAACCGGGAAAGTTTGAATTAGCCGAGGGAGGTACCGTGCTTCTGGACGAAATTGGCGATATGAGTTTGGCTATGCAAGCTAAAATACTGAGAGTCATTCAGGAACACAGTTTCGAGAGATTGGGGGGCACAGATTTAATAAAGACAGATTTCCGCCTTATTGCCGCTACTAATAAAGACCTAGAAAAATCCATAATGGACGGGTCATTTAGAGAAGATTTGTACTATCGTCTGGATGTAATCTCTTTTCTTCTTCCTCCCCTGCGGGAAAGAAAAGAAGACATTCCCCTTTTAGTAAGCCACCTCTTGATGAAATTCAATCAATCAAACAGCAAAAACCTAAAGAGAGTCTCTGGTGAAGTTTTCAACCTGCTTATCCAATATGACTGGCCGGGCAATGTGCGGGAACTGGAAAATGTCATGGAAAGAGCGGTTATCCTGAGCAGGAAAAATGCTATTTTGCCGGAGCATCTTCCCCTGCGCCTAGGCCAACCTGGGCGAAACAATTCCTCCTCTTCTCCAGCCTCCCATAAAAGTGAAAAAGAGATAATCATGCAAGCACTTCAGCTCACCAACGGGAATCAATCCCGAGCGGCCAAGAAGTTGGGAATCCACAGGAATACTCTGCGCCGTAAGATTCACAGATTTGGTATCACCAGGAGCTGACCCCCTTATTCTCCCCTCTAATCTCCCCCTGCCTTATCCCATCCAAGCAAAACCAATGAAAGGCTATCCTTAGAGAGAGATGAACGTATGGTCCTTATGAACTTTAAAGGGACAGATCGTTTCTTATGGTGCATGTGGTGCAAAAGGTGCACCAGGGGGCCAGATTAGCCTGTCCTCCTTATGAACTTTAAAGAAGTAGAAGGTTTCGTACATGGCCTATGGTGCATGTAGTGCAAAAAGTGCATTGGTAAGAAGTATAATTTTGATTTTGGTACCGTCTTTGATAGCCTGAATATTGCTTAAATTCAGGCTAGATGATAGCTACAATGAATGTGGAAAAATAGGCACAAAAATTGCTATATATTCAAATAAGTGATTAAAATTCAACATTATCTGGAGCTAAATAGTTTAAACACAATTTGAGTGGAGTGTTTTGTTAAAGAAGAAACCTTAACCCCGGCAGTATCGTTGGCAACGTAGAAGCTATTTTGGGTCTTGCTCAAGTTTGGCTTCGTTATCTAAATCTGAGTTTTTCAACGCCAAAAAGGTGAAATGATATTTTGTTTTTTCTCAAACCGCTAGGGTTATTTAGGCCACTCCTACTACGCCTTTTCAGGGAGAAAAAACGACGAAGCAGCCAAAAGCCACCGATATTTTTGTTTTTAGGTGAGAAGAATTTTGAAAATAAGGGGTCGCTAGTTGAAAAGAAGAGCTAAAAAAGAATTGAAAGTTAGTAGATTTGAGAAATTAGGCTTATGGGTAATAATGACTGCATTAGTGCTTTCACTATCCCATATTTCTTTGGCTCAAGTACTGTTAATTGCACCATCTGAAATTAGTTTAGGCTCTGTCAAGCCAGGAGATACGGTAGAAACCAAAAGAAGACTACTAGTCAAATTTTCTGAAGCAATAGATGTGCAGAAAGTTAGGGTATTTCCCGTTGAAGAAGAAGAAGAAGAAGAAGAGTTTATTTTAGAGCTAGAGGGAAAGAGCTGGGTAAAAATAGCAGCCACATATATTTGTAAGAAAGTATTCTGGAATAAAGAAGCAGGAATTATTCATGTGGAGGTAATCATTAAGGTAAATGAAATAAAATGGGAGTATCATGCCGGGAAATATAGAGGAGAAATAACTATAACCTTCAGTGAAATGCCATAAGAGTGCCTAGTAGAGCTAAGAAGAAAAATAAGGGGCAGGTGGTCGGAGGACCTAAAACTCAAAAATTCCAGAGCTAAGACTCTGAGACTTAAAAGATAAGGAGGTGATAAGAAATGAGGAAACTAGTTATTGGAATGGCAGCAGTAGCATTGTTGGCTCTAATGGCAGTGCCAGCAATGGCTGATCAACTAGCCCAGAAGAATTTAGATGTATCGATTACGGTTGACCCCTATGGCGGGATAATACTCGACTCTACGGTATATCTGATTGTGACCGCGCCATGGCTGAGCGGCGCGGGAAGTACCCAAACTGGTGAAAAGCCGTTTACCGTACTCTGCAACGTAAATTCCACTCTTACCGTTACGGCACCAAGCGTCACCCAAGCCAAAAATGCTCCAGGCGAGAATCTTTGGTACCCCACGGCAAAATACACCGACGGAGCCAGCGTGGATCATTACATAGGTTTTGGCGTGGTACTATACAACACGGCGGCATCTTCGGAAATGCCGTGGGACGATACTGTAGGTGGTAAGGAAGCACATGTGTCCTTCGCACTAGGTGACACGCCCGATGATCTTACCACCAATAATGCAAAAGTTATGATCATTAGTGCTACCGATTCCAGCAGAGACACAGACGCATTGGCCCCCGTGGGAACATACACGACGTACCTAATCCTAACTCTCACTACAGCCTAGTAGCAAAGACAAAGGAAGGGCAAAACCTGCCCTCCCTCCCTTTTCTTCTCCTTATTTTAATAACTTCGGGGAGATAAATGATGCGAAAATTAACGGTGTTGGTAATGACACTTGGCTTGACAGCCGTTTGTTTTTCCCAGGCGGCTTCCCAGCCTCTATCTCAGGCTTTCGTTGCAGTGAACATAACAGTTCTCCCTTATGCCGAGCTAAACATTCCCGTAGATAAGCTGGTGATGAACCCTGTCACTGGTGATATGTTTGAGGCAGGCATCATAAATGGTGAAACAAGAAAGTCTCTTGCCAGCACTGGGTTAGAGGTAATAACAAATACTTCTGCGCGGCTAGAGGTGCCATTGATGGTGATCCTGTCAGGCGATGGCAGCTATGAGGCCGAGGTGGACGTAAGCGGATGGGGTGAAAACGTAAATTATATGCAGGAGCCACCCTTCCAGTACATTGACCTGGGAGCCGGTTCGCACGATCTCACTCTTCAGGTTAAGATTGACAAGGTCTGGACAGTGGCAGATAAGGCTGGGACTTATACTGGAACCATCACCCTGAACATTTATACTCTTTAAGCAAGTAATATTATGATATACTAAGAGATTCTCATAATGAAGAAAAAAATTAAACTCTTTATTTTTCTAATTGCAGCTTTTTTAATCTATTCTTGGCCTGCGTATGGCCAGGGTTTTATGGTCAAACCGATGAAGATGGAGATTCAGTCTCGAGCCGGCCAAAGTGTTGAAAAAATTCTTGAACTTCGCAACACTACAGCCAATGAAACTCTAATTCTTGATTTGAAGTTGATGGAGTTAACCCAAGGTAAGACCGGTGCCTGGTGGCTTATTGATCCAGGTTCTAACATAGATACCTCCAATTTGCATTCTTGTCTAAAATGGATAGAACTGAGCGCCCAAAGTGTTGAGGTTAAACCATTAGAGATGGTCCCGGTAAAAATAAATGTGCGTATACCAAGAAGTGCACGCGGCTTTTATGCAGCCGCCCTTATTGCCCAGACAAAACCATCAGAACCCAAAGAGGGGAGAATAAGAATAGGAATAGTTATTCGTTTCTTGATCCCCATATTGGTGGAAATTCAAGGTCGGCCAGTGAGACAGAAAATTGAACTTAGCGATGCTGACCTGGAATTTTTTGAGCAATCCGAAGAAAATCCCGCCACTACCATAGTTTCAATGAATATTACAAATAAGGGCGGGACTTATTCTCGCTTGAAAGGAAATCTAAATGTTATGTGGCAGACTGGAGAGTATTGGCAGAGGGTGACGTCGGCTGACTTCCCTGAGGTAGGCATTATCCCTGGTATAGAATTAAATCTAAAGAGTGACCTTGAGCGGCGGCTTCCCTCTGGTAAATACAAACTTACGGGGACATTATATGTAGATGGTCGGCCGATAAAGCCGTTTATAAAGGAGATAGAATTTGTCGGCGATCCTACTATTAGCAAGGTTATAGCTGATACTTCGCTTATTTTAGAACCTTCAACCTTGTCCATGAAAACCGTTCCGGAGGGCACACGCACAAGTGCAATAAAGGTCTGGAATCTATCAGAAGAAACCGTAAATATCTCGGTTGATGTTGAGGTTCCTGAATCTCTTCCAGGTGTTGCTTTAGGTGAGTTGACAGGAGAAGAGCTCAGTTGTGCAAGGTGGGTGGAAGTAATCCCGGATAATTTTACCCTAATATCTGGTAGGCATCGAAATATACGCGTTATGGCAAGGCTTCCGAAAAGTGAGAAAATGTATGCTAACTATTATGCTACTCTTGTCCTTCATGCAACATATACAGATGGGCAAAGCGCTGGCAAGAATACCTCGCTTATCTTACTTGAAAATACAGAGATTAAGGCAAAGCCCGCCGCACAAATAATCAAAGTTGGCCTTGCCGTTGAGGAAGGCGCAAGGTATATAATTCAAGCTAAATCCGCTAACGTTGGAAATGTTCACTTCACTCCCCAATGCAAAGCCACAGTTAGCAAGCCTGATGGCACAACTGTCCTGGAGGCTACGCTTAGCGGTCAGGGACAAGTTATGCTGCCTCTTGAGACTAGAGATTTCTCGGGAATCCTTGACTTTTCTGAAATTGAAGAGGGTATCTATCGTCTCTCTGTTTTGATGGACTATGCAAAGAACATAGTTAGTAAGATTTTACCTATTCAGGTTTCCCTTGAAGAAGGGGAGAAGATAGTTACAGTCATTGCGGTTAATGAAAAATAAAGTATTAAAGGAAAGAGCAATGTTTCCAAAAATATTGGTCAATGGAATAGTGAGTGTGCTGATTATTTGTCTTTTATTTGCTGGTTCTGCTTTAAGTGAAGAGACTATCTCATCAAGCAGGGGGGAACAACCCACGGTCAGTAATGTCTGGTTTGATGCCGATATTCGCTCAGCCTTTGACGATCTTGCCTCTCAAGCTGGGATTACAATATTAGTTGATGACTACGTGGAAGGTTTAATTACCCTGTCTTTGGAAGATGTAAGTATTGATGAGGCTATAAAGATGATGTGCATGAAGGGCGAGCACGATTATATAAAGTTAAAAGATGACCTTTTTATAATTGGCTCTATGTACCCAGACTCCCCTACATTTCAAAAGCATGCTGTGACCAGGAGGATAGAACTTAATTATGCTGATTCTAAAAATGTTATCACGCTGTTAAAGCATTACCAACTCTATATGAGTGCTGCGGGAAGAACAATAGTTATTCGAGCCTGGCCTAAATTAGCCGATAAGATTGAAGAAGATATGAGAATCCTGGATAAGGCACCTAAACAGGTACAGGGACAAATAGTTATTGCTGAGCTAACTGAGGAGGCAAGAATTGAGCTTGGGCTAAATATATTAGAATACGCTTCTAATGGCGAGAAGGGATGGAGTTTCACTTCGGAGCCTGGTGAAGTGGGTTTAAACCTGACAGATATTTATAAGTTTATGGTAACGTTAAAAGCCCTTGAGAGAAAGGGAAAAGCTTCCCTCAGAGCTTCTACCATGGTGACAGTACCGGAAGGGAAAAAGACAACTATTGGTCTGAGTAAGGAAATGAGCATAGTTATCCAGAAAGAAGAGGAATATTATCGGATTGAAAAAGTGAGAGCTGAAATCTCTCTAACCCTTGCTATAGAACGAGTAACATCTAATAATGAGATAATTTTTAATTTCAAGGTAGTGGCTGGAGATATAGCCGAAGAGGTATCCAAAATCACACAAATTCCTGTTGTTTATAACCGCTCTGCTGAAGGTACAGCTATTGTGCCCAATAATACAGCCTTCGTAATAGGTGGTTTGACCAGGGAAATAGAAAGAACTATGCGTGGTGCTTTTCCACCTTCCAAAAGTAAAGTTAAGGAAAAAACGGATCTACTAATTGTAGTTCTGCCTCACATTGTAGGAACACCTATGCCCAAACCGGAAATTCTGGAAAGAGAACTGGAAAGAGTAACTGAGAAGCCTGAGGTTAAAAAAGACTTTAAACGCGGAATTAATTTACATATTAATTATTCCTGGTCAAAAATAAATGATTTTGTTAAGGAAAAGGGCCATAGTACTCTTGACCCAATGATTTTTTACGAAGGGCAATTGAACCTAACACCTCATTTTGCCTTATTTGGTGCTGCGGGGCAAACGGGAAAAGCAGGCAACAGCTTTAACGTGGGATGTTATGGCCTCGTTTGGAGGACAGAAGTAGCTCTTGAAAACCTAGGATTTTTTATTGGAGCAGGCATTGCCAGCGGTAAGCTTGAGCTAAATGGAGATAAATACACCCTCAATAGCTATTTATTAAGAGCTGGATTAGAATTAAAACTTGGAATGCTTAAGCTGGGTGGTGGCTACAGTTATTTTCCCAAGGAATGGAAGAAAAATAATACTGTTGAAAAGGACATAGACTCAAGTGGAGCTTATGGCTACATCGGGCTTTATTACGAGATTCAATAAACATAATTAGGTTACCTTGATTTTCTGACACTTCTCCTAAATTAGAGAGAGCAAAGAGTTTTGATTTTTAGCTTCTATGTAAAGGTGCGACATTGACCATCTTCTTACCATTAATAGCGGTGCCTTATTTTTAAAATTGGGGGAAAGAGAAGCAGAAAGACATATTGATCAATTAGTCAACGCTTTAAATCAGCTCCGAGGAAAGTATGATGCAGAGTTTACGACTCCCACGGGGTTCTACGAAAATCTAAATCTTCTTTTATAACAAAGGATCGGCAAACGATGGAGCAAAAGCAGAGAGGAGAGCAAAAGTGTATTTTGTTAGTGGATGATGATTTCAGTGTGCGCACTCTATATTCTCGGTTCCTAAACAAAGAAGGTTATCTGGTAACCGCGGTAAAGAATGGCTATCAAGGTATCGAAGCTCTAGAAAAGCACCACTTTGATCTCGCCCTGGTCGATGTAGCTATGGCCGGTATGAATGGAATCGAAGTTTTAGAAAATATAAGAAGGAGAAGGCCGCAGGTGGCAGTTGTTATTTATACCGCGTATGGCTCTCCCGAAATAGCTGGTGAGGCCATAGAAAAAGGCGCAGCTGATTACCTTGACAAGCCATTCTCCCTTAAGGAACTGAAAGCTACTGTCAAAAGAATCCTGGGAGACAATATCCCCTGAGGCACTATCTCTCTTGCTTAAAAAAAAAAGCTAAAGGCAAGGTGAAAGCAGTGATTAGTGAGACTGGGGTAATCTCTCCTGATACACTCTCCTTTACTAAAGAAAAGAAAAAGTTAGAACGAAAATTGCTGAGTGCTAAACGAGAAATAGGATTCTTAATTCAGACTTTGCCTTACCCGGTAGCGATCATTGACCTGAATGGGTTTATCCTGGAGGTCAACTCCTTCTTTGGCAAGCTGTATGGTTGGAAAAAGGAGGACATTGTTTTCAGGTATCTACCTACCGTTCCACCTCGCCTGGCAGAGAAATCATTGGCTATTTTGAAAAAGATTGGAAAGGAAAAGATTATTGTCGATTACTCCACCAGAAAGTTACGTAAGAATAGGTCAGAAATTTTGGTGGACCTGACTCTGTTTCCCCTCTATGGAAGAAAAAAAAAGATAGTGGCTGTCGCTGAAATTTCCCAGGACATCACCGAAAAGAAAAAGGCCCTAATAGATTTAGAGAAATCAGCCAAACAATATCGTCTCCTCCTGGATAATACTCCTGTTCTCTTTATAGTTATTGATAATCAAGAAAGGGTCATTTTTGTAAGTGATTATATAAAAGACCTTTTGGGATACGAAAAGAGAGAACTGCTAGGGAAATCAATAGAGGAGCTAATACGCCCAGAAGATTGCAAATCTCTCAGAAAAGAGCTGCAAACCCAAAAAAAGATTGTTGCTTTTTCCTGCCGGATAAAAGGCAAGGATGACATTTTCGATTTCTATCTTATTAACGCATCCCCTTTGAAAGACAGAGAAGGAAAGGCCGCCGGGACCATAATAGTAGGTCATAACATCAGCGAGGATAAGAGGACATTAGGCAAGGTGATACAGGAGGAAAGACTGGAAGCTCTGGGAGAGTTGACCGAGGGTGTAGCTCACAAGTTCAATAATGTTTTGACCGTCATTTTAGGCTATACTCAGTTCTTACTTGAGGAAACAGAGGAACCAGGACTAGAAAAAATCAAGAAACAGCTTGAGTTGGTTGAAAAATCGGCCTTTGAGGGAGCCAAAGTGGTGAGCGAATTAAGAGAGTTTGTTAGAGGGAGAAAAGAGGCAGAACGTGTGGAAGTAGATTTGAACGAGACGGTGAAAGATGTCGTAGTCATGGCTCAGTTTCGTTGGAAAGACCAAGCACAAGCTATGGGGATCCGGATAGACACGGAATTAGATCTGGGTAACCCCCCTCCTCTGGTGCTCAATGACTATGATCTCAGGAGAGTATTGACCGAGATGATATTTAATGCTGTTGAAGCTCTGCCTGAGGGAGGAAAAATTATTCTGGCTACCGGCCGGGAAAAGAACCAGGCCTATTTTTCGGTCAGCGATACGGGAGTGGGAATGTCTCCCCAGACAAAAAAAAGAATCTTTGATCCTTTTTTCACTACCAAAGGTCCCCAGATCAACGGTTTGGGATTGAGTGTCTGTTACGGGATTATCAAGAAATACGGAGGAACTATAGAAGTAAAAAGTGAAGAGAGCAAGGGAACAACTTTCACCATTAGAATACCTACCCATCCACAGAAGTGAATATGTCATACCGAACCCTTCAAAACCGACCTTATCCTGCAAGAGGCGGGATCGTGAACGAAGATACCAGAGTCTCTCCCATGGGAACATATTGAGGGGGGAAACATCCCCCCTCAACGACCTTCGGCCTGCTCCCCCCGTTTTTCTGAGCTATTACCTGAGGAGGTTTGGTTGATAACGATTCAGGGAAATTATTGAAATTCCCATACTATAAAATAGCCAGTGGACGCAGAAGTGGCCTAACGAAATATGTCCCTGGACCAAGCATAATTAGTCCCGGTCAGGGGTGCTTAGCCAACCAGGTCTGTTGACTTATATTAAACGACTTGACATTTATTCAATATGTTGTATAATAAAAATGACGGGACGTAAACAGAGGAACGACGGCCCAATTATCAGCGAGGAGCGATGTCATGAACCACAGCTTACCTTCCGCAAAATCAGCCAAAAGAAGGGATGTGAATTGTCAACCAAAGGGGGTTGACAATGTCATAATTTATATTATAATATAGTTGTTAGCAATAGAAAAGATAGATAAATCATTTTTTATCATAGGTGGAGACGGCCAGAACAAGTACAGATTTCAATGATATATTCAGGGATAAAACTGACCTCATCAGGAGAAGTGGGAAATGAGGTTCAGGATTACTCTTTAGAAAAGAAAGCGAGGTGAAAAAGAATGAAAAAGTATCTAGTATTTGCACTAGCGGCGTTGTTGATCGTAGCTTTGGCTACAGGAGCGCTCGCTGGCAAGACCGGCCCAGCTGGAAAATCCAACACAGCTCACCTCTATCTCTATGAGAAAGACGCTGTCTGGAATATCGTACCCGACGGTGCCTGGGGAAAGATGAAGTACAATATCTCTGGATCTACTTTTGACTTTGTCTTCAATGGACATGGACTGACGCCAGGGGAAAACTATACTCTCATCTACTATCCTGACCCTTGGCCAGGAACTGGACTTATCTGTCTTGGCTCGGGAACTGCCAAAGGCCGTGGCAACGTGCATATAGCGGAGTCAGTTAACACGGGTGATCTTCCTATTGCAGGTGACACCAACGCCCCAGGAGCAAAGATTTGGTTGATTAGGGACGATGATCTGGACTGCGACACGGGAGCGTGGTCCGCCTGGAACGCTGACCAATATCTTTTCGAGTTCGAGCTGATTACCTTTGAGGACACGGATGTCTAATTGCGCTAATTGAACAGGAAGTAGTATAAGCCGACCCTTGAGATAGTACTCAGGGGTCGGCTTATACTATGAATTTAGCTAGATCAAAACTCCCGAGACCTCCCGGACTAAAAAGAGTGGGTGTAGGTAAGATTGATACTGGAGGTATTTGCGGCTTTTGTTTGGATGAAGTCTTTACTGGCTGTAAAGATGCCGGTCAAATCCAAATTGTGATTCTTGCCAAGATTGAACCTCCACCTGAGGGTCATCTTTGCCTCACCAGATACAAGAGTATCTAAATTAGTAAAGCTACCATAATTCTTGAGGCTGTAGCTGCACTCCAGGATATTTGAACTAGATAGCACATAACGCAGAATTGCCCGGGTGGTGGTTTGATCATCCTGTTCTTCTCCTCCTTTCCTCTCGATCTTCCAGCTGGGGGAGAAAGTAAGTTTTTGTGGAATGACGGCGTAGGTCATCGCTAAGGAAAAAGCAGGAAATCTTTGCTCTTCATCCTCATCCGTTTGTTTCTGCTCCATCTGTTGAGTAGCCGAGATAGAAAGACGGTCCCACCATTTGCTTGAAATTCTATAGGTTATCAGGGAAAAATCATCCTCTAAGGCAGATTCGGTTCTGTCCTGGTAGTGTGAGGAGAAATATCCCACCGAGAGCCTCGTATTTCCAAAGTGGTGGGAAAAAGCTCCATGCAAGGTATAAGTGACATCGTTTATCGGAAAGCCTGCCGAGTTACCATATACCCCCTGCATTTTGTCAATATCATAAGTGAGAGTGAGCAGAGGTAGACCGGGAGGGTAAAAAGATACATCCACCGATTCTGTTGTAGTTAGCAATTTACGGTTTTCGTCTGATGGGTGGCTCATATGTGCATAGTAATAAAGACCTGCGGTGACGTAAGGGAATATAAAATAATCTACGAAAATCCCATGTTCTGAGTAGTCTTTTTTTAGATCCTCATTGCCCGGTACCGAGAAATTTCTTTTCACCTTTTTATAGGAGCCATCAATATAGACTTTCTCTGAGTCAAAAGAACCTTCCACATGGAAAGCATTACTATCTTGAGCCACTTTTGGGGAATCTCCTCCATAGGGAATGTTCCAGGCATATTCACTGAGAATGCTCAAGTTGGGAGCTAAGTTACAGGCTACCTCTACACTCAAAGCGGAATTCGGATCGGAAGTGGCTTCAGAAATGGTTTCGGCATCTTGACCTTCCATTTTACCAAGGAAGTTCACTCCCACAGAGAGATCATCTGTCACATCACTGGATATCTTAATTCCGTGAACATTCGGCTCTGCGTTTTGCTCCCCAGAGGAATCATCGCGGCTTACCCCCACCAAGCCAGCAAGGCGTATTTTCTCATGAGTAGCCCCTATTCTTAGTCCGCTCATTTTATTTAGTGTAAGGGAAGAAAGGGCAGAAGAGATATCTCCCGCACGGAGTTCTACTTTATGTTCGCCATTACCGGTCAAAAAGACGTTACTAATTACAAAGGAGTTGATCTGGGCAGAGCTTAATCCAAAATCCTTTCCAGAAATAGAGACGGTGCGGTATTTGTCAATATCAATGCGGTCAAGTAATGAGAGGCTAAAATTAGAGGAAGGGATGGATGTGCTACTCGCTTGATAGCCCACCCTGAGGCTTCCCGTGTAGCGAGGTTTCTCTTCAAGTTCTTCTACAAAAGCCTCGACTTCAAATCTAAAATAGCGGCTTTCTAAAACTTCCTTGTCTTCAATCTCCAGATTTATCGTATAATAGTAAACTCCCCGATAATCGAGGGGCAGCTCAAATTCTATTTTCACTGGAAGACTCTCTCCCGGCTCAATCTCAAGCATCTGCCTCAGCTTCTCGGTTGCGGTGAGATATTGCCTGCTGGAGTCGTAGATCTTCACAAAAACGAAAAACTCTCCACTCTCCCAGCTTTCGATTCCAGTATTGATAATCCTGACGCTAAAAACTACAGCTTTTCCGGCTTTTACCGGACCAGGGGGGACTTCCGAATAAAAAAGGGCTGATCCTTGCGCAACAGCACAGCATAATATAAAAAAGACTAACACTAAGAGAACTACTCTTCCCAAAGTATCACCTCGTGTACCACCTGGAATTATAACACAATGAGCCTAAAAGTCTATTGAAAAGCATCGGCATTGAATAGTCTTTAAAAAGGAGGAAGAGACAGAACCCAAGCGACAAAATCGGGATTGCTTCGGCTTCGCAATGACAAGTCTGCCTGTGCGTATCCACCTATCTGCCAGGTTGCTACAGGCAGGCACGCAGACGGGCGAGGAACCTGCTTCGAGTGAGGAGAATTGCATTTTTCAAAAAGAGCTTCTTGTTGACTTACGTTGGACTACTTGATGTTTATTCAAATCTATTATATGATTGGTAGAAGGAATTACCCACAAGGTGATGTAGAATCAAGCAACAATATTTAAGATTTTGTTACCGAGCAAAGAGGGAAGAGGCTAATAAAAATGAACAAACATATTTTAGTTATTGATGATGATGCAGGAATAAGAGAATCATTATCTTTGGTACTCGGTGATGCTGGGTATCAAGTGGATACGGTTGAATCGGGTGAGCAAGGAATTGAGAGGGTAAGAAACAATAATTATGATTTAATCTTTCTCGATATTAAAATGGCAGGGATGGATGGCATCGAAACACTACAAGAAATACGCAAGATGGGCAAGAAGATACCTGTTTATATAATAACGGCTTTTCAAAGAGAGTATTTTCGCCAGTTGGAAGATGCCAAACAGAATGGAATGGATTTTGAGGTAATAGAGAAACCCTTTGATAGGAAACGGCTTCTTTCGCTTGTTAAAGATATTTTAGAGATTTATACTCCGGACAATTCATTCAGGAAACAATCGGACTAAGCAAACGGCTCATACTAGAACAAGGGGGAAAAGGAAGTTTGCTTTATCGAATGATTCTCGGTGACAGGTCCCCAAAAGTGGTCTGCTCAGGAAACTCGAGGAACAGTTGGTTGCCAAAAGGGCGCACTCTCTCCCCCCTGATTGTTATCTGTAATAGATTTCTTATTTTGGAGGGCTATTCTGCCTTCTCGATAGTCTTCTAACAGCGTATTGATTTATCTTAGCTATTAGCTTCTGCGGCGCTATGGGCTTGGCGATGTAATCATTGCACCCGGCGGCAAGACACTTATCCTCATCAGCCTTAAATGTTCTGGCGGTCACAGCAATGATAGGAAGGTCTGAATCCTTTTCTCTAATCCTTCTGGTTGCCTCAAGGCCATCCATTTTTGGCATCCGAATATCCATAAGAACCATATCGTAGCTTTTCTCTTTTATCTTCTTCAGGACATCTTCTCCATCTACTGCTCGGCTGGTAGTGCAGCCTTCCAAGAATCTCCTGATTATGTCGTAGGTAGAGCTATCATCCTCAGCGATCAAGATATTCACACCTTTCTTCACCCTCTCTTCTGTTTTGGAGGGAGTCCCACTCCCATCTCTATCCGGAACCACTCTTTCCTTTGAAGATACGCAGGGAAGACTAAAGCAAAAAAGGGAACCCTTTCCCAGTTTTGATTTAACCTCCATTTTCCCCCCTAACAGATCAACCAGCTCCTTAACTATGGGAAGTCCTAGTCCCACACTTCCTCGTCCTCTTCCGGTAGCTCCATTCATCTGGTAGAATTTGCTGAAAATCAGAGGCAGTTTCTCTTCCGGAATACCAATGCCAGTGTCTTCAATAGAGAACCGGATAGTAGAATTACTTTCCTCGCTTAATCTTACCTCTACTCTCCCTTTCTGGGTGAACTTCAGGGCATTGGAGATTAAGTTAGAAAGAATCTGAGTGAGTTTTCCTTCATCGGTGCTGATCTTTGAGGGAAGATGGCGGGGACAGATCATCCTAATTTCTAGGTCTTTTTTCCTGGCTTCAAACTCAAAACCAGAGATGATGTTTTTCATGGTCTCCTTCAGAAGAAACTCTTTTTTCACCACTTTGGTTTGTCCCGCCTCAATTCTAGCCCAATCTAAGATAGCATTGATTAGCTGCAAGAGCTTTTTGTCGCTGTCCCGCATCATGACCAATAGGTCTCTCTGTTTAAGCGAAAGGGAGTCTTTCTGAAGAAGATGGACAGCACCATCAATAACGGTAAGAGGAGTCCTGATCTCATGGCTCATATTGGCCAGAAACTGCGACTTAAGACGATCAGCCTCTTGAGCTCTCTTTGTCTCTGCCTTCAGTCGTAAATTCACCATTCTTAGCTCTTTGGCATACTGTCTTGTTTTTCCCTCGGCCTCTTTGGTTTTCCGGCTCTCTTCCCTGAATTGTTCATTTCTTTTTTCCAGCTCATTGCTGTGTTCCTCTATTCTTCCCTCTGCCTTCCTCTCCCTCTTGCCTTCGGAGCTTTCGATAAGCTCGTACTTACCATTCCGTCTAATAAAGCCAGACTGATGCTTGCTGAATACATCTATGAGCTCGGATGCTCCACAGTTATCGAGGGAATAGGCACAAAGGGCGATCATCTGGTATTGGCCAATGGTCTTTTGCGTTGCTTCTTCGTAATCAATGAAATTTCGCCAATTTCCTTTTTCCAGCCATGTGATGTTACCTGCCGTCCTCAGCCCATCAAAGCCTTTGAGCAGGGCTTGATTGAGCTTATCAATCCAGGCATTGAGAACTCTCTGTAGGTTGAAGGAACCGTGCTTGAGATACCATCCGGTATACGGAACAATCTCTATCTGTCCTCTTTCGAGATATCGATCAAAGTGAGGTAAGGCTCTTCCTATCGCTTCCCTGACTTCGATTTCATCCAGAGGTTCTGAGGTAACCCAGATGCAGAATTCATTGTTTTCTAATCCTGCTTTGAAATAAGGCAGGAGAATATCAATTAGATCTTGTTTAGTCTGGTAAAATAGGCAAAAATGGGTTCCCCAGGGAACAGCACTTATGAGGTCGATACCTGTTTCTCTCTTTTTTTCTTCCATCTTAATCCTCCTTAAGATACTTACCGTGAAATCGATGAGGACAATAGCGTCAGTCAATAAGTCGGGTACGCTTTACTTCAAGCTGCGGCCAGAAACCGAGGACTAAATTACCTGACGGATTCAGCTCTTGATTACCTGAGAATGTGATTGTCCTACTAGGATATCAGAAAATTATACTTGTAACAATCAGCTTTGATAACAGTAATACCCATTTCACCCTGTTGAATTATATTCTTCCTTTTTCTTGTGAATTTAGAACACTATTATTATAGATGAATTTTGTTCAATGTCAACCCCTTCTCGTCATTATACTTCTCTAGATGTGCAAAGGGTGAACCTTTGATGGCGATACTAGGTTACGCAGCATTCTCACATAAGAATTTCGCGCTGCTGGAGAAATGACCTTGACTTGTCTGGCGAGTGTATTAAAATACAATTATGTGCGTTAAAAAGAGAAAGGTGATTCGGAACAGGAATTGCCCTATTCTGGTTCAGTGGAGAGGCCGGCGGAGCAACGGCCGCATCAGTCAAAGGGAGCAATAATGAAGACAGTGCTCGTAGTTGAGGATGACAAACATCTTGGGAAGTTAATATATCACGCCTTAAGAGGCTCTTACAAGGTTCTTCAAGCTGAGAATAGGCTTGAAACACGTCAAATAATAGACAAAAGCCGGGTGAACCTGGTATTACTGGATTTGCATCTTCCCCCTGAGACGGATACCGTCAAGGAAGGAATGAAGACCTTGGAAGAGATAAGAGAAATTGATTCTGAGATTAAGGTGGTGGTGATGACCGGGGATGGAGAACAAAAGACTCCCTTAGAAGTAATAAATAAGGGTGCCCATGACTACTTCCCCAAACCGTTCGATCTCGAAGAAATGAAAATTGTCATCAAAAGAGCTCTTTATATTCAGAGCCTGGAGAGAGAGAACCAGCGCCTGCGCCAAAGATTATCGCAAGATGCTCAATTTCACAATATCATCGGTAAGAGTGATAAGATTAGGTCAGTCTTGGAATTAATTAGAACGGTTGCCCAGAGTAATTGCACTGTGCTTATTCGAGGAGAAACCGGCACCGGGAAGGAAATGGTAGCTGAGGCTATTCATTATTGTGGTCCCAGACGTAGTCAGCCTTTCATAGCAGTAAACTGTGCTGCAATACCAGGGGCACTTATGGAAAGTGAGCTCTTTGGCTATGAGAAGGGAGCTTTCACTGATGCTACTACAGCTAAGCCAGGCAAATTTGAACTGGCCTCTCGTGGAACTTTATTTATGGACGAGATTGGAGATATGAGTTTGGCCCTGCAATCCAAAATACTAAGAGTCATTCAAAATCGCTCATTCGAGAGATTGGGGGGAACCAAGTCTGTGAAGGTTAACCCTCGTCTTATTGCCGCTACCAACAAGAACTTGGAAGAACTCATGGCAAAGGAATCCTTTAGGGAGGACCTGTATTATCGTCTAAATGTCGTTTCGATTCATGTTCCTCCTTTGCGTGAGAGAAAAGAGGACATTCCCCTTTTAGTAAACCATTTCCTAAACAAATGCAACAAGACAGGCAGTAAAGTAGTAAAGGGAGTCTCTTCTCGGGCTCTGGAGATACTAGTGGACCATGACTGGCCGGGTAATGTTAGAGAGCTGGAGAACGTTATTGAAAGGGCTATTGTTCTCAGACAGGACGAGATACTCTTAGCAAGGAGTATTTCTTTGCCGGCAGGGAAAAAGTCTTTACCATTAAAAATCCCTTTCAGTTCAACGCATGCCTCACTAGCTGAGACAGAAAAGGAGCTCATTCAAAAAGCTTTGAGAACTACCCAGTGGAATCAAATCGAGGCAGCAAAGCTGTTGGGAGTGCATCGAAATACCTTACATCGAAAAATAAGACATTTCAATATCCATAAAAAATAGGCAGAACCCTCTATCCCCAGATTGTCTCCTCAGAACGAAGGACCCATAGACCGAAAGACTAGCCAGGAACGAGTCAATTCTCTCAGCCCAATCGGCAGTATTCATACCCGAAAATAGAAGTCCGGCAGAACAAAAAAAATACTAGATAACAATTTGGTGCAGCTACGTTATAGCACAGACATCGCAGTAGTATTGTCAAGAACTCAGGCAATTATCCTGCTTGAGTGCACACCCTGCACCAATATGAAGCAAATGAATCAATCGGTTCCATGCAAAGGGGGGTCCTCATCTTCCTCTTCAATTACAATGAGCTTTAACTTGCCGGTGTAGTCTCGAATATTAGTGGTGGTAACAGCAATTCGTTGAGTCTCGTTAGGAGTTGAGGCGATAGTTTTTTATATCCCTGCTCGATGTACAGACGTTTCTCCTGAGGACCCATTTGTAAAAATATCGGCAGGACGGTCATTTTTTCGGGTTGAGGATTTGATTCATCTTTGCACTTTGATAGAAAATATCAAGAGGGATTCGAACCAGAATGGATAGATGTATATGTAAAGGAAATTATGTCAATTATGTAAAGATAAATATGCCGTATGATATTTGCTTTTGCCCTATATCTATCCTTGGTAATCGTTTAATAGACTGGGGAAATTATGACTGCACCCATTTTGGTGCAGCTACCCAAGAGAATGAGCATCAATCATAGAGATAGTATGCACTCAAGGAATTGCCTCACTTTGGTTCCTAATGTGCACCCAGATAGGCAAGTAGAGGAGTTGGTCTCATCTTTTGGATAAGCATCTTTACCTACTCAATTCTTTATAGATGGAATAGATCAGCTTATTAGACAATCCTGCCCAACTTTTCCTCTCACTTAAAGGGCCTGGCATGAAAGTTGCAGATAAGGTAATTAGTAAGAGGTGGAAACGTGTTTCAACTTTTAGTAAGTTTTGGCACTGTTAATGAGCCTTGCCCTGTTGCCATTTATTGTCGTAGACTCTATGGACGCCGACAACAATAGTAAAAGATTCATAATATCATTAACAATAAGGAGACAGTAAAAATGAGCGTAAAGAAAATCCTGATGTGGGTAGGGGTGCTCGGCTGGCTTCTCTCATCTACCGCTGCCTTCAGTCAAGCCGAAGAGAAAGTTCAGTCGATGGAAGTGTTTCAGCAAATAATCCAAATGGTAATGGAGAACAACCCCATCCTGAAATCCCAGAGGAATTTGGTTAATACCATTGAGCAGATGCCGGAGCCCGGCGCAGGTTTCATCAATCTTGAGGAACTACAGTCCAAAAGTCGCCAGGTAGGCGAGGAAGGGTTGGGAACTCCCCTTCTGAGTCTCAGTGAGGTAATACAGGTCGAGACATTCGTACAAACAAAATTGGATCGAGAAAAAACTCTAGCTGAGGCCAAACAGACCTATGAGAATCTGAAGCAGACCCTGATATCCAATCTCATGACTAAGATCACCCAAATGGAGAAATTAAGGAATAAGACAGCGAACTTAGAAGAGCTTAAGTCCTTTTTTGAGACAAGGCGGGATTCTTTAGAAAAACAGGTGAAGGCGGGGATAAAGCAACCAAGCACTCTATTTGATCTCACGGAAGAACTTATTCAAACCAGCCTGGAGATGAAAAATGCTGCCCGGGAACGGGAAATTATGAAACTGGAGACAGCCATAAGCCTGGGGGGAACGAAGTGGGAAGAACTTCTGGATTTATTAAATAAGGTAGGAGGACAATGATGAAGAAAAACGCTCTGGTCGTCTTTCTGGTGTTGATGGGAATTACTTTTTCCTTGGCAGGTTCTGCAAAGGCCGAAAAACTCATCCCAAAGGGGGATATGCTTCAAGAGATTATCGATCTGGTGGTAGAACACAATCCCACTCTTCAATCCCAGAAGAGCCTCCTGGACCAAATCCAGGCTTTACCTGATCCGGGAAAAGGTTTTGATTTCCAGCTTAACGTAAGGGGAGGGATGACTGCCTATGTCGACGAGAATAATCAAGAAATTTGGGTCGGTCCCACCGGGGGTGTAGTTTTGGAAATTCCTCTGTTTAACTCATCTAGACGACGCGAGAGCATAATGAGTCGACTAACCTACGCCAAGGAGCTGGAAAAAGCTCGACAGGATTATCTGGCCCTGAAAAACTCCATCGTCTCAGAGCTTCTCACCAAGCTAAAAGAACTTTTCCAACTGGAAAACGAAAAAAAGAAGTTGGAGGAACTCAAGTCTTTTCTTAGTTCTAACAGCGAATCCTTAAAACAACAGGCTAAAACCGGAGTGATAAAAGCGGCCGACTTATGGCAGCTATCCGAAAGAATTATGGATATAGAGACCAAAATTTACAATCGGTCCAGCGAGTTGGAAATTCTGAGGCGAGAAATAGCCATTAATTTAGCAGGTGAAAAATCAAGCCAACTCTGGCAAATGCTGGAACAGTTAAGCGTCAAAGATAGCGAGGAGAAACGCCTTGAATCCCAGTGAAGAGCTGAGCCTTAAAGACTACTGGAGAATCATAGGGAAGAGAAAATGGGTGGTTATCCTCACTGCGGTTGTGCTAACCGCCTCCGCAGCAGGATTCAGTTTTCTTCAAACTCCTATTTACGAGGCCTCTACTACCCTCTACCTCAAAAAGGCCGTCGGCCCAGAGCAAATCGACATCGTCCGGGGAATGTCCTTCCTTTCCACCGAAACTGAGATTAACACCCAGATAGAAATCCTCAAGTCTCACAGCGTGATAGAGGAAGTGGCCAGCAGGTTATTCTCCCCTATCAGCACTCACAAAAAAGAATCAGGTAACAAGGGCGACGTTTATGGATACTTAAGGAATCTGCTCACCCCCATCCTGGGTAAGTCCTCCAAAGAAGAGAAAGCCGAGTCTCTTCTCGAAATAGCTGACCATTTAAGGAAGAACATATCGGTGGCCCCCATAACTAATACCCGGCTCATTACGATGACTGCATCTTCTGATGATCCCGAGATGGCTCAACTCATCGCCAATACCGCTGCTGAGGTCTTCATTGAAAGAGATATCAGCTCCCGACGAAGGGAGAGCACCACTGCCCTCGATTTCCTCTCCCGGGAGACCAAGAAGACGGCAGAGAATCTCCAGCAAGCCGAGGAGAATCTGAAAAGATACAAAGAAAAAGAGGGCTTCGCTGAGCTCTCGGAGAAGGCGAGGTTAATGGTGGAACGTTTTTCGGAGCTGGAAACTCTGCATCAAAGCACCAGAATATCCCGGCAGGAGCTCAACAACCGCCTAACAGAAATAAGAAGCCAACTGCAGAAGGTGAGCAAGGTGTGGGTCTCCTCTACCTATATCGCTGATAATCCAGTGGTCGAGATGCTCAGAAGCCGCCTCACCGATCTAGAGATTAAACATGCCCAGTTGAGCCGGGAGTTCTCCTCGGATGATCCCCAGGTTACCTCCATAAAAGTCCAGATCGAGGAGACCAGGAAAGAGTTAAATCGCCAAGTTAAGACAGTGGTGGCCGGAAAGACCGAGACTATAAGTCCCATTTACACTGAACTCTATACTAAGTTAGTTACCTACGAGACCGAGGTAAATGCCCTCAAGGCCAAGGAGGATGCTCTGGGGAATTTGGTAGCTGAATATGAGAGGAAGGTAAACATACTTCCCCAGCAGGAGTTAACCCTGGCCCGCCTGGAGAGAGACCAGCAGGTCAACGCCGAGCTCTACGCCATTTTAGTCACGGCAAGGAATAAGGCCGAGATTGAGTCCGCCAGCGAGATCGGCACCATTGAAGTGGTTGATCCTGCCCTTAAACCCACCGGCCCGGTTAAGCCCAAGAAAAAACGCAATACTTTAATCGGCTCAATATTTGGTTTAATGTTGGGAGTCTTCTTTTGTTTCCTCATAGAGCGTTCAGATAAAACCATCAAAACCGAGGATGAGGCCAAGAAATTGCTGAATCTTCCCATTTTGGGAGTAATCCCTATGCCCGGTGCTCAAGATGGATATGGTTGTACCTACGCCTACCGATCCCGCAAAAAGAAGAAACGAAAAGAGATCAAAGCTAGCATTCTTGAAGAAAGAAAGACGCCCATAGAACTAATTACCCGGGATCTCCCCCAATCTAACATCTCAGAAGCTTACCGGAGTCTGGCAACTAATTTGCGGTTTGCTGACGTACACCGAAAGCTAAAAACTCTGGCAGTAACCAGTTCTATCCCTCAAGAAGGCAAGACTTCCGTACTCATAAACCTGGCCATAATTTTGGCCTCAGCTGGCGAGAAGGTTCTTCTTGTCGATGCAGATTTGAGGCTCCCTAAGGTCCATAAAGTTTTCAAATTAGACGCATCTCCCGGCCTCACCAATTTCCTTATCGCTGACAAAAACCCCAACCGTATACATATATATATTATAGAGGGAGTGAATAATTTAAATCTTCTCACCAGTGGTTCTCTGCCTCCCAATCCCTCTGAACTTCTGAGGTCTTCCCGGATGAAAAAGTTGATCTCGGAGCTTCAAAAGGAATATGATTATGTATTGTTTGACTCTTCTCCTCTTCTTGGAACAGCCGATGCCTCTATTTTGAGTTCAAATGTGGACGGCATCCTCCTGGTATTGGGAGCAGGTGAAGTAGATGGACAAGCAGCCCAAAAAGGTAAAGAGTCACTTGAAAAAGTAAAAGCTCACATTTTAGGGCTCGTCTTAAACAAAGTAAAACCTGAACCTGGCGGCTACTACGGAAAATACTATTATCACTACCAGTCCGATGAGAACGAACAGATTTGACCAATGGATTCGGTTTCTGGGGGTAAGTCTGATGCGGATAGCCACGGCGGTCTGGTGGTTTTGGCGGGATTCAGCTTGGGGGATAAGCCAGTTTCCTTGAATCTAGAAGCCCGGTACGTTATGTTTGCCAAGGGCAAACTCGTAGTGAACTGTCATAGTTCGGCTACCGAAGCTGACTTCAGTGGTTTACAGCTTAGTTTCCTGGCGGGAATTACATTTAGGTAATGGTTTCTCGGATATCTGCTACGCCCATCTCTTCCAGGGGGTGAAGCCAAGAACGTTGTTTGAGCAGGGTTTGCGTAAAACCGTAGAATGGTATAGGAGATAAAGCGGGCGAGGTCACGTTATGGATAATAAGGAATACGAAGCGCCTATTCAAAGAGGCTTATTAAAACCGACCTTACAAGTAACCATTTTTTCCATCTTGCAGGTTATGGTAGGCCTTATTAGCGGGATTATCGTGGCTACGAAGTTTGGTGCTACGATAGAAAGGGATGCCTATTTTGCCGCTGTGGTTGTTCCAATCTACATTACGAGCGTTCTTGTCTTCTCCCTAACGGTAAGTTTTCTCCCCGTATTCATTGAATGCGAAACCAAGAAGAATAAGGAAGAAGCATGGAAGGTGGCCAGTATTGTCATAAACTTCATCTTTCTGACTCTCTTGGGAATTTCATTACTGGGGTTCATCTTTGCCAAGCAATTGATTTCGGTAACTGCACCAGGGTTTAAGGGAGAAGAACTTTTATTAGCTACGGCTCTTTTAAGAATTATTTTCCCCTCGATTATATTCAGTGGGCTGATTGGTCTGTTATCGAGTATTTATCATGCGCATCATCGCTTCTTACGACCTGCGATAACATCTGTTGTAAGGACACTTTTGATGTTATCATCTGTGGTTGTTCTCACTCGTTTTTGGGGGATAAAAAGTCTGGCCTTTGGATATCTGGTTAGTGAAATTGCAGGTTTTTTCATTTTGGTTCCCATTCTTTTCAAGCAGGACAGGTATCGTTTTAGTTTTGATTTTCATAATGAGGGTGTAAGGCGGATAATTAAGGTGATGTCGCCTTTGGTTTTTGCCGGTTCTTTTTATAGAGCATCTACAGTTATTGAAAGAAGAATTGCTTCCATTCTGCCAACGGGTAGCATCTCATATTTAGGGTATGGAAATAGAATAATGTTATTATTAGGGACAATATCAACGACTGGGATTTCTACGACCATTTTCCCGCAAATGGCAAGGAGCTGGGCGGAAAATGATCTGGTGAAGGTTCGAAAATACTTTGCAAGAGGTATTCGAATCATAATGCTAGTTACTTTCCCCATTGCAATGGTTTTCATTGTACTTAGAGTGCCGATAATTCAGGTGGTTTTTGAAAGAGGGGCCTTTGATCATAGGACAACTCTAGCGGTTGCGGACGTCTTGATGATTCTTCTTATTGCCTTTATATTTTCTGGACTTGGAAATATTGTGGGACAGGGTTTCTATATCTCACAAAAAACTAAATTGGCAGCGGCACTAAAGGTAGTTGGACTGATAATATATATTCTTCTGGCGCACTTTTTGGCGAAGACTCTTTCCTACCTTGGATTAGGAATAGCCTATTCCGCTCAATCCGTGTTTGGTGTGACGGTGGGGATGATAGTTTTGACAAGAATTTTGGGGGGAGTAAACGGCAAGAGAATTCTCCAAGGCTTAGCACGGACATTAATTGCATCTTTGTGTGGAGGGATTGCTATTTATTGTAGCTTCAAGATGGTCTTTGTAGGTGACAGTCTAATGATGAGGTCAGTCGTTTCTGCAATTTTGGGCATAGTAATATATACTTTTCTGGTAATTTACATTCTAAAATTGGAGGAAGCATTGTTATTAAAAAAGAAATTGCTGGACAAACTTAGATCCCTTCAAATTTGGAGAAATGGCTTGAGAAATAGAAATCCTGTCTCCTCTCGAGACAAGTCATCGGTAATTTGAAAGAGATATTAACGGAAGGGACGTTTGATGCATAGTCGACACAAATGCGTTGTATGCCAAACTGAATATGAGCCCTTTATGTCATTTGGTAGAATGCCGACTGCCAACGGTTTCTTATTACCGGAGGAGTTTCCAACTGTATATTTCTTTTAGTGAAAAGTCGGTTTTTGTCACAATTGTGCCGTGGTTCAGTTGGCTGAATTGGTTGTGGCCAGCACCAAGATTCTTATTAAGACCGATGCTATAGTTATGTTTGAGGACCCGTATCTGGGTGATTTCATAGAAAAAACATCTTACGAACAAATCTATGATGGATATAATGTTAAAGGACCCTTTACAAAGAAGTGCGACATATAAAGCAAAAAATTGGAGAGGGGCAAGACTCAAATCTGGTCTCATCTTCTTCTTAGACAGGTTCCCACTAATAGGGATTTTGACAAGACGCATATGGAGGATCACTAAATGGTTATTATTGAAATTCAGATGGAAACTAGAGTCTATAAAAGCACGTGATGATGCATTAGATATTGATAAAACACATTGGCTAAATCCCCAAATAATAAGATACAGTTCACTGAAGGAGTTCGATATATGTAAGTACAAAGGTAAGACGGTCGGAGGAAACTGGGATCGTCTGGAAAAAAGATTGGAAGAAATAGACATATATGTTGCATCGAAAGAAGTATTTCTAAATGGGAAGAAATGGGATGAGACAGTCTTCTATAAACGAATTCTTGGTAGAATAAAGAAGGGCGAATTCTTGTGGGGATGCAAAAACAAATCAGAGTTAGATCAAAGATACAGAAATATCGAAATTCTGTACCACAAAATTAGAAATGATGGATACAAATCTCAACGCGAATTATCCACCAAGGATGACTATAATCCAATGATAATTGATGATGAAATAACGGTCTGTGTCGGACGCTATGGTGACTTATTATTTAGTAATGGTGCACACCGATTATCCATAGCTAAGATAGTCGGCATAAAAAAAGTGCCGGTCAAGGTAGCCGTGAGACATCCTCAATGGATGAATTTTAGGAAGCGTGTATTACTTTATGCAAAGAAACATGGCGGAAAAATCTCTCATTCGATTACCCACCCAGATCTTTGTCATATGTCACCTTTTCATAAATCAGAAGACAGGTATAGGATAATTAAGGAGAATCTATCGGTAAAGAAAGGGAGGCTTCTTGATATTGGAGCTTATTGGGGTTATTTCTGCCATAAATTTGAGGAAGAAAGATTTGATTGCTATGCGGTAGAAAACGATAGAGAGAATCTATATTTTTTAGAAACACTTAAGAGAGTCGAAAACAGGAATTTTAGAATAATACCCAAATCAATACTCGAATACGGGGATATCAAGAACTTGTTTTTCGATGTTGTATTAGCTCTGAATATATTCCATCACTTTTTAAAGAACAGAAATACCTATTATGGATTTATTGACCTTTTGCAGAGCTTGAGACTAAAAGAAATGTTTTTCGAACCTCATTTACCCAATGAGCCTCAGATGGGAAGTGCGTATAGAAATTATTCTAATGAAGAGTTTGTTAGATTCATAACACAAAATTCAAATTTAAAGAATGCCCAACTTATTGGTGAGGGTGAAGATGGAAGAAAAATTTACAAATTATATTAAAAATAAGAAAAAAATATGCTTTGTTTTGCGAAGCCATTACAAGTATAGATTGGGCGGAGCTGAATTGCAGGCATATTTCATTGCAAGAGAATTGTATAAAGCAGGCTGGGAGGTACACTACGTGTTTGACAAAAGTGGGGTATTACAGCAAGGATTCGACAATGGGCTCGTCCTTCATAACTTAAGAGATTATGGTTACCTGCACTGTTTCCTGAATTATTTCAGCCTACAGAAAAAATTACAGGAAATCAATCCGGATATTATATACCAGAGAGTGGGATTTGCTTATACAGGAGCAGCTGCAAAATTTGCGAAAACTTATAACAAGAAATTTGTGTGGGCAACATCTCATGTCAAAGATTGTGAGAAAAAACGATTTATCTCTTCCTTGAAAGAGTATGACGGCAATTTATTGAAAAAATTTTTATTAGCAATTGAGTATGGGATTCACGACTATCTATGTGATTATGGCATGAAGAATGCAAATGTAATTGTAGTCCAGGATAAAGAGCAGAAAGATTCACTTGCGAAAAATTGGGGAGTGGGAAGCACTATAATAAAAAATGGACATCTAGTTCCGACTAAATTACCGCAAAAAGAGAATCCTCCCATTGTGTTATGGTTAGCAAGTTTGAAACGACTAAAGCAGGCAGAGAAATTCATAAAATTAGCCAGACAGTGTAAGGAATTGAATTGTAAATTCATATTAGCTGGGCGTTCATCGGACAAAGGATATTTAGAAGAACTTCTTCAACAGATGCAGGGGTTGCTAAACATTGAATATGTGCGTGGAGTTACTTTTGAAGAAAGCAATCGATTGATAGACCATGCAGGTATTTTCGTCAATACCAGTAAATATGAAGGATTCCCAAATACTTTTATCCAAGCATGGATGAGAGAAACGCCAACTGTGAGTTTAAATGTTGATCCAGATGATGTAATCAAGAAGAATAAATTGGGATTTCATTCTGGATCATTTGAACAGATGGTAAAAGACGTGAGATTTCTAGTGCAAAACAAAAGAATGAGAGAAGAGACGGGTAGGAACGCAAGGAAATACGCCATTAGAGAACATGATTTTGGAAAGATTGCACCTAAGTATATTGAGCTAATCGAGAAGATGGTCAAAAAATAATGAAAATTATCTGGATCAACTGTGAACGATTTGATAGAAATCTGGATAAAGCCACCTGGATAGAGATGACAAAATGCTTACTGAAAAAAGGACATCTCGTTTATCTGATTATTCCTTATTCAGGTGACAAAGATAATTTTGGTCTGGGAAAGAATATCGTATATCTACCTACAATGCCTTGGAAAGGACTCTATAGTCTTGGATTTTGTCTTACAGTATTCCTCTATTTAGTTGCTGTTACATTATTGGATACTCCAAACATTATCCTCTTAGGAGAAAAGACCTTCTTTCCTCTTGTTCCTTTCATGGCCTTATCAAAGCTAAAATTGATTAAGACCAAATTCGTACTTGATATAAGAAGTATACCGGTCGACATTTACCACCCAATAGACCGCATAAAGGAACAAATTTATAAAGCCGTTGTTTCGCTTGCAAATCTCTTCTTAGACGGTGTAACGGTGATATCTCCTTTAATGAAAAAGCAAATCTGCAATGAGTATAATATTGATAAAAATAACGTCGGAATCTGGAGTTCAGGTGTTTCTCTTGAAACTTTTAATTTCGGGTGTATAGACCCTATAAATGAGCCTCCCTTTTGTAACAAAGAGCTTATTGTTATGTACCACGGTGTCCTGAGCCAGAGTAGGGGGCTGCAAGAAACAGTGCAAGCAATTAAACTCTTGAAGAGTAAGTACCCTGATATTGTGTTTTTCATGTTGGGAGATGGTAAGGCAAAGGATGAATTAGAGTCCTTGATAAAGGAGCTGAATTTGGAGAACAACGTCTTTCTGCATAAGTCAGTGCCGTATGATGATGTGCCAAAATATATTGCCTCTTGTGATATCGGCATTCTACCATTTCCCAATTTGAATTGGTGGAGAGTATCAAGTCCACTGAAATTGATGGAATATCTGGCGATGGGAAAATCTGTTATTGTCACCGACATTGAGGCGCACAGAAAGGTGCTCAATAACTCACTTTGTGGGATTTTCATAAAATCCCACCAGCCTGAAGAGATTGCCAGAGGAATCGAAAAAGCTTATCATTCACGGAATAAAATGGGAAAAATGGGAAAAATGGGGAGAGAACGGGTAATTCATAAATATACCTGGGAGAAACAAGCGGAAAACTTAATAAACTTCTTGGAAACTTTATGACAAACAGAACGCAGTTGAGTAAAAATATTTTGAAGATTATCAGCACGGAGAAAACTAATAATCTTTTTTACCTCCCCTTATTTTTACTCTGGGTTGCACTAATAGGTTCTTTGATAGGAAGAGAAAATCCTGTAGGCTTGCTTTTAGTAATAGTTACGATTTTCACTCTCATGTTATTTTTAAGCAATACTTTATTGCTTGCTGGGCTTATCTTTTTTATTTTTATAGTCAAAGGAACTTTCGAACCAATATTCGGTATCTTACCCAGACAAGCAATATGGGCCTCAGATGCGATTATAGTCCTTCTATTTTTGAAAAGTTTACATTTAGGAGTAAGACAAAAAAAGTTTGAAAAAACCCCTCTTTTTTTGCCAATTTTACTATTTTTTATATGGGGAGTGTTGTCAGGTTTTCTAAAAGGTATTCCATTGTTTACAATAGGCGTGGCTCTTAAAGATTTTTTTAGATATATATTGCTATTTTATGCCATTATAAACTTAGATATAAAAGAAAATAATTTAAAGTCGTTGATAACATTGTTTATTATCTTGATATTTTTTCAGATCCCAATAACTATTTTTCAATACAGACTATATGGACAGTCTGATTGGGTAAGTGGAACTCTTGGGAGGCACGGAACAGGCGAAATGCTAATACTTGTTACAGGTGTAATAAGTATTCTTATAGGATTTTTCCTTCATTACAAATCGCGTTTTATATATTTACTAGGAATTCCATATTTATTAATTTCTCTTATTCTTGGTAGTGCACGGGCCGCTCTTCTTTATATTCCCCTTACAATGATATTCGTGATAAGAAAAACTCTGCATGGAAAACCGCTTAGAAAAACAGTCGATATGCTTGTGATACTAGCGATTTTCATAGGTTTTGCGCTGACGATTCCTTTTTTGAGAGAACCTTTTAATCTGTTAGTAACAGATGCTATTCAAGGACTAAAAATGCAGGTTAATGCTGCTGTCATAGGTCCTGCTGTTCCTGGAAGGCTTAGAGCCCCTCGAATGGCTGTGGAGTGGATCAATAAAGAACCTCTAGGTCCTGTGATTGGTTATGGTTTCGGTTCCACCAAAGAGAGTTACTTTGGAGAATATACGGGAAGATTTTATAAGACATATTCTCCCAGAACAAACCAATTATCCTCCACATTGATTGAAATGGGATATCCAGGGCTCGCATTCTATTTCTGCCTAATTTTTGTGGCTTTTGCTGTGAATATTCGTTTTTTTAGAAATACCAAGGATAATTACTGGAAGGCAATTTCTTTTGGTCTGGATGGGGTCATATTTATGTATTTCGTTGGAATTCTTTATAACAATATCTGGCGTGCAGCTTATTCCTCATTTCCATTTTGGTTTTTCCTTGCCATCATATATTCACTGGGGAAGCAAAACGGAATCTTCACAAAAGGAGTGCTTCCATCTAGCCCGAATCAGCCTAGTTCTGAGGTAAAGCAATGAAGATTTTGATTCTTACCAATATGTACCCCACTCCTGAGTATCCTTTTTATGGGATATTTGTGAAAGAGCAGGTTGAATCTCTCAGGAAAGAAGGCATTTCTGTGGATGTGTTTTTCATAAACGGGCGTGACAATAGATTGAACTATTTTATTGCGGTTCCTCGTCTAATGAAAAAATTGAGACTCGGCCGTTACGACCTAGTTCATGCTCATCATACCTACTGTATATATGTTTTTTGGATTGCAAAATTAATTTTGGGCTTAAAAACACCTTTGATATTGACTTTCCATGAAGCAGAGGCTTTAAAACCACCCGGACTTACACCAAGAAATATTGATTCGGTTTCTAAACTTGTGTATTCAAAAGGGATCAAGAGGTGTGCTCTTCAAAGAGTAAATTTACTCATATCTGTAAATAAGGATTTAATAAGAATCCTTAATTTTAAAGGCAGAGCAGTAGTTCTGCCTCCAGGCATTGATCTAGAATTGTTTCAGCCGATAAATAAATATAAATGTCGGGAAAAGCTAAATTTACCTAAAAATAAGAAGATAGTATTCTTTCCCGCTGATGTTAGAAACCCTGAAAGACGTACACAAAAAGGATTTGATATTCTGCAAAGGGCATTGGCAATTCTACGAGGAGATAATGTTTTGCTAATTACAGGTGGGAGCATTTCTCATCAAGATGTGCCTCTTTATATGAATGCATCTAATGTAGTAGTCCAGACCTCTAACTTTGAGGCTTCTCCCATGGTAATAAAAGAAGCAATGGCGTGTAATATACCTATAGTCTCTACAGATGTCGGTGATACAAAGGAAATAATTGGAAATACTGAAAGTTGTTTTATTTGTAAAAGAGAGGCTGAAGATGTTGCCCTTAAAATAAAAATGGCTTTAAATTTGAGGAAAAGAACGGATGGAAGAGAGCGGACAGAAAAACTTGGTTTAGGATTAGAACAAATTGCACAAAGGATTATCAAAACTTATGATGAAATCATCAAGGAAAGGTGAGAAATTGAAAAGAATTTGCATAATAAGACAGTGGTATTGTCCGATAGATCCACGGGTTCGGAAAGAAGCGCAAACTTTGGTAGGCATGGATTACAAGGTAGATCTAATTTGTCTGAGAAAATCCGGTGAAAAAAAAAGAGAAAGCACGTCTGGTATCAATATCTATCGACTTCCGATAACTCACCGTAGAGGCAGCAAATTCAGATATATAGTCGAGTATTCCACTTTCTTCGTGTTTTCATTTGCAATGCTAAGTCTTCTCTGGTTTAAGAATAGATACAATGTTATCCAAGTTAATACCATGCCAGATTTACTGGTTTTTGTTACCATACTTCCGAGACTCTTCGGCGCAAGGATTGTATTGGATATGCATGAGGCTATGCCAGAGGTCTATATGGATAAGTATGGAGTGGACAGGAATAAGCCTATCATTAGAGTTCTCGAGTATATAGAAAAACTTGCTATTCGATACGCTCATTGTGTCATCACAGTTACAGAGCAGATGAAACAGGCTTTTGTCGATCGGGGGGCATTAGCTTCTAAGATATTTGTGGTGCTAAACGTTCCGCATGATAAGATATTTTACCCAATAGTGTCTCAAGGCAGCTATAAGAGAGGACATAATGAATTCATTTTAGTTTCTCATGGTACGATTGCAAAAAAATATGGCTTAGATACTGCCATTAGGGCTGTTGCTATTCTAAAAGAAAAAATTCCTTGTATACAATTAAAGATAGTTGGCGAAGGTGAATACCTTTCTGAGCTAGTTAAACTTGCAAAGAATCTTGGTATAGAGCGGCATGTTCAATTTACTGGCAATATCCCCGTAGAAAAAATACCGGAAGTGATAATGCAAGCGGACATTGGCCTTGTAACCGTTAAAAAGGGCCTCAACTGGGATCTTACTCATACGAATAAAATGTATGAATATTTAGCTATGGGGACACCCATAGTAATTTCAAGAATGAGCGCTGTAGAGGCTTATTTTAATGAGTCTTCCCTCATGTTCTTTGAACCAGAGAATGAGAAGGATCTTGTAACGAAAATTCTTTATCTTTACAGGCACCCGGAAAAAAGACGGGAACTTATTCGCAATGCTAATAGGTATAACGAAGAGTATAACTGGAAAAAGGAGAAGCAGAAGTATTGTCACCTTGTTGACTCCCTTTCTTAGAGAAGAGACCCCTCAAATATGGGAAATAACTTAAACACAATAAAAGGAACCAGAAAAGTGGGATTCATTATTATATGGGTGGTGTTTGCTCTAATAATTTTAGTGCTCAGCGAGAGCAAAGCATCATTTGCTGTTGACTTTGATGACACAGTTCTGCTTACTACTTCCTTACAGCACAATCCTGATATTAGTTTTCAAAAACTCTGTGAATATTACGGATTGCGGTGCAAAGTAATTGATCTTTCTACAATTACCCTAACAGATAGCTTATTAAGAGATGAGGGTGGAGAGTATTTGAAGGCTGTCCTTATCAATGATCATCCCTTGGAGAATCCTGCCTATCTTGACTCAAGTGAGATTGAAATTCTTAAAAATGGTGTGGAAATTGGGGGTATTAGTCTCTTTATCTTTATAGAAGAAATCGCAAATAGCCGCGAATCGTTACTCAAGAAACTTACGGATAATGTAATAACTGGAGCTACTTATCCAACAGATTCACCAACAGACTATATCGTCTCGGATTCCTTTCCAGAGATCACGCGAGAGTTTACTGGATTAAAGTTATCATATCCAGCGCCTCAAACTGACTTCGCTATTACCGTGAATCCTAATAGTACCAGCAATATCGATACGATTGTGAGCGCCACCGATGATTTCTTAAAACTATATCCTGTATTTATAAGATATAGAAAGGGGAAAGGAAACATCTTTGTCCTCGGAACTAAACAAACTAAAAGCTTAGAGAATACACAAATGGTAGAACTTTACAATACTCAATATTTTTCAAAAATTGTTCCCATAATGATGTTTCTAAGATACTCCTGTGGAGATGAATGCTGGCATAGGGAGATTGATTACGCTAATCTCACTATCGATGATCCATTCTTAGTAGAACCCTATGGAAATTTAGAATTCAAAGGATTACTAACCTCAATGGAAACCCATAACTTCCATACTACAATTGCCTATATTCCCTGGAATTACGATCGATCGAATCCTAGGGTAGCAAAGCTTTTCTTAGACCATCCTGATAGATACTCCATGGTAATCCATGGGAATAACCATGATCATTATGAGTTTTATGAATACAATAAAGTATCACTCAAGGAACAGGAGAATGATATAATCGAGGCATTAAATAGAATGAAAGAATTCAGAAAGTTAACCGGAATACCTTATGATAAAATTATGATTTTCCCCCATGGCATTGCTCCGGAAAAGACATTGGAGTTCTTAAAAAAATATAACTTTGTTGCCACTGTGAATAATCAAGATGCTCCTTTAGAAACAAAGCGACCTCAATCTACATTTTATGGAATAGAACCTGCAATTATGGATTATGCAAATTTTACTGCTTTAAAAAGGCATTCAACTCAGGGGTATAGGATATGGAGTTTTAGAAAGGCAAAAAGTGGTATAGAAGTTGCTCCTTATGCATTTGATCTCTTCATTGATAAGCCTGTCCTAATTGTTGCACATCAGGATTTCTTCTTCTCAGGAATAGATGCCTTTAGTTATACTGCTGATGCAATCAATAATTTGGCAGGAGAAGTCAACTGGACAAGTTTGGGCAACATCTCAAAACATCTTTACCTTGAAAAGACTAATGATGATGGAAGCGTAGATATCCGAATGTATGGAAATAAGTTAGTTTTGTCCAATAAATCGGGAAGTAAGAAGCTTTATCATATCCGCAAGAAGGAAACCCTAAATGTGCCCATTAGCAAAGTAACCATCAATGGAGTACAAGCCAACTATGTTATCAAGAATGATACTCTAAAAGTTGATGAAATTATTCCTCCCAGAGACTCATTGGAACTGAAAATTATCTATAACGGAGAGGTCCCCAATATTGCAAATTTTCCTAGTGGTTTCTTGAAGAACGTCCGGAAATCAGGCGTTAGAGTGTGGTCGCTAAGACTTCTTTCTGACTTCAGAGACAAGAATTTGTCCAGTAACGGACCAGGAAAGGTCATCGTTTGGTTTTGGTACATCCATCGACATGCAGCGTTGGGAATAATAGCAATATGTGGACTCATATTAATTTCAGCCATTCTCCTTGCAATTACAAAACATCATCGCAACTTGAAGGAGTAACCTAGAGCTGGTGGAGAAGAAGAGATACCCAGAGACTAGATTTGGTGAAAAATGAAAAGCCTTATATTAAAGGACCAGCTGCCAAGGATGCCGTTATTACATGGATTAAGCTGGTAAACGATGAAGTTATATTTGACGTCGAAGATTGGAAGGTTCAAAGACAGGTGAAAAGTGAGATATAAAAGTAAGGTACGGGTAGGAGCCGGCATGAAAAAAGTAATGGGAGTGCCATTTTTTGATTCAAAGCAGCATTATCGGTTAATTAAGGATGAAGTTGATGCTCGTGTTAAGCGGGTAATGGATAGCTGCCGATTTGTCTTAGGAGAAAATGTTGACTCTTTTGAGAGAGAGTTTGCCAGATTTTGTGGGACAGATTACGCTATGGGAGTGGCTAATGGAACTGATGCCTTACATCTAGCTTTGCTGGCTTGTGGAATCGGAAAGGGAGATGAGGTGATTACTATGCCCAATACTTTCATCGCTACTACCGAGGCGATTTCTCAGACCGGGGCAAAGATTGTCTTTGTAGATATTGATTCATGGACTTATAATATTAACGTTGCTCAGATTGAAGGAGCAATAAATAAGAGGACGAAAGCGATACTTCCCGTTCATTTGTTTGGACACCTTGCAGATATGGATCCAATAATGGGGATAGCAAGAAAACATAACTTAAAGGTTATTGAGGATGCCTGCCAGGCACATGGGGCAGAATATAAAGGTAAAAAGGCAGGGTCTATTGGAGATGCTGGTTGCTTTAGCTTTTATCCCAGCAAGAATTTAGCAGCCTTTGGGGATGGGGGGATGGTGGTCACCGATGGCAATAAAATTGCTCAGAAGATAAAGATGCTCAGGGACCATGGGCAAATGAAAAAGTATGAACATTTAGTAGAAGGTTATAATAGTAGGTTAGATGAGATACAGGCGGCTATCCTAAGGGTGAAGCTAAAAAGATTAGACGAACAGAATAAATTGCGGCGAAAAAATGCCTGGATTTACAATGAATTATTAAAAGATGTAGATGAGGTAATTACTCCTTTTGAGGCTGAATACGGCAAGCATGTGTATCACTTGTATGTAATCAGGACAGAAAAGAGGGATGAGTTGCAGGAATATCTTAAATCCAATGGAATATTTACCGGACTTCATTACCCTATACCTCTTCATTTACAAAAAGCGTATGAATATCTGGGATATAAAGAAGGCGATTTTCCGGTAGCAGAGAAGTACGCCAAGCAGATTCTTTCTCTGCCGATGTTTCCGGAATTGACTCCGAAGGAGATTGAAAAGGTCACTTCTGAGATAAAGACATTCTTTGCCAGATGTTAAAATTAGACCTTAATTGGTTTGTTATATGGAAAAGTGGCCAAGGAGAGGGAAAATGATCAAGGTTGCCGTCATTGGTTGTGGTTACTGGGGACCAAATTTAATTAGGAATTTTATCCAGATTCCGGAAAGCAAGGTGGAGTATTGCTGTGATCTGGATAAGGAAAAACTGAAGCGTATTAAGAGCCTTTATCCTGATGCTAAGGTTACTCAAAATTACCAGGAGGTTCTTAATGATCCTAAAGTGGAAGCAGTAGCTATCGCTACCCCTGTACATACCCATTTTGGGCTGGCAAAAGAGGGACTGGAGGCGGGAAAACATGTTTTTGTGGAGAAGCCTTTAACCCACACTAGCCAGGAAGCCAGGGAACTGATCGGGCTTGCCAGGAAAAAAGGTAAGGTACTGATGGTAGGACATACATTTTTATATACGGCAGCGGTGAATAAGCTCAAGGAGTTGATCGATTCCGGTGAATTGGGAGACGTTCTTTATATCTCCTCTCAGCGACGAAATCTAGGGCTCTTTCAGGACGATGTAAATGTGGTCTGGGATCTTGGAACCCATGATATTTCCATAATTCTGTATCTTCTAAATGGTAGATTAGAAGAAAAGAAGTGTCGAATTGTGGCTACCGGTCAGAGCCACTTCCTCTCGCAGAACGAAGATGTGGCTTTCATCACTTTGAATTTTGCGGATAAGGTAGTGGCTAATCTACATCTTAGTTGGCTTGATCCCTGTAAGATCAGAAATATGACCGTGGTGGGAACTGAGAAGATGGTAGTCTACGATGATACAGAAACCTTAGAGAAGGTTAAAATCTACGACAAGGGAGTTTTAGTTCCCAATTCTCATAATAGCTTTGGTGAGTTTCAACTTTCCTATAGATATGGGGATATTACCATTCCTCGTTTAAAGCCGGAAGAGCCTTTGAAGGCGGAATTAAGTCATTTTTTGGAGTGCATCAGAGAAGGTAAAGAACCTCTTACTGACGGCGAAAATGGCTATCAGGTGGTGAGGATAATAGAGAAGATAAATGAATCCCTAAAGAACGGGGGAAAGGGAGGAAGGATAAGCTTATGTGCCAGGAGTTAGTAATATTAAGTGAGAGGGCTGCCTTAGGAGAAGGCTGTGATATTGATGAAGGAGTATTGATTGGATATCCAAGCGGGGGGATAATCCAATCTCATAGGCTAATAATTGGTGAGAATGCCAGAATCAGAAGTGGATCGGTGATCTATGGGGGCTCAGAGATAGGAGATAATTTGCAGACAGGACATAATGTGGTAATCAGGGAGAAAAATCTCATCGGCGATAATTTCAGGGTCTGGAATAATTCGGTGGTCGATTATGGATGTGTAATCGGCAACAATATTAAAATTCACTGTGGAGTCTATATTGCTCAATATACGGTGATTGAGGATGATGTCTTTATGGCGCCGGGTGTGGTCGTGGCCAATGACCTTCATCCTGGTTGTAAGCATTCTGCCCAATGTATGAAGGGACCGATTATTAAAAAAGGTGCCCAGATTGGAGTCAATGTTACCCTGCTTCCCTTCGTCACCATCGGAGAGCGTTCCCTGATCGGAGGAGGAAGCGTGGTAACTGAAGATGTGCCTCCCGGGTCAGTTGCCTACGGAAACCCGGCCAAGGTGGTAAAAAATATTGATGATCTCAGGTGCATCACGGGACTAACGGATAAACCTTATAGAGGGGATACAATTCGCAACCTTCGAAGTTCAAGGAGATAGGTCTCTCAACTTCTTTTCCTTTCAGAAGGCAATCAAATGAAGTATTCCGATGAAGTTGGATGTGAGCGATGAAATATAAGAGTATGCTTGATGTAATTGATTTAGGGAAGATAGAATCTGCCGAGATGAAGGCCAGCGCCGTGGGATGGAGCCAGCTTTTTGTAAGGGCCAAAGCCCTCCTTCTCAAGCGAGCCCCTGATCTCTTATTGGCTTCTTTAATGCTCGTCGTCTTTTCTCCCGTGCTGTTTTTAATCACGCTGGCTATAAAGATTGGTAGTTCGGGGCCGGCGTTTTACAAACAGATAAGATTGGGAAAAAAGGGGGAACCTTTTAGATTTTATAAGTTCAGGTCGATGTATGTTAATGCAGACGATGCCGAGCATCGATCATATGTTAAAAACTTGATTAAGACGGGTAATCCATACGACGTTGATGAGAATGGTAAACCCCTGTTTAAGATTTCCGATGACGGGAGGATCACCAGTGTGGGCAAGCTGATTAGAAAATACAGTCTAGATGAGTTCCCTCAATTGTTTAATGTCCTGAGAGGCGAGATGAGCTTGGTAGGGCCAAGACCACCCCTGCCATGCGAATACAAGGATTACAGAGATTGGCACAGAAAAAGGCTGGATGGAATTCCTGGAATTACTGGTCTCTGGCAGGTGAGTGGCAAAAACAAGATTCCCTTTGAAGAGATGGTTAAATTGGATATCCATTACCTTGAAAACTGGTCACTCTGGCTGGATATCAAGATAATATTGAGGACGATGCCGGTGATGCTCAAGGGTGAAGGCTATTAAAAACTGGATTCTGCTGAAAAATAGCGAGGCAAGTAAATGACTAAGAAAACCGAGGAACTGTGTATGCAAAATGGGGCCGCCATGAATCGTTGTTGCTGCCGATTTTGTGGGTCAACTTTGCCTCATACCTTTTGCGAAAGTTACCTTCAATTAGACCAACTAGATCGGTTGGTGGTGCCGATCACCGAAGTGAAAATCTATTTTTGACTTGCAAGGTGACAAATGAGAAGTAGTCTTCCTTATGTAAGTATCGGTTTACCTGTATATAATGGTGAGAGATTTCTAACGGAGACCTTAGATTCCCTGTTAGCTCAAACCTTTGAGAATCTCGAATTGATAATATCTGATAATGCGTCCACGGACAGAACACAGGAAATTTGTGAAGATTATGCAGCCAAAGATCGACGGATTCGTTACTATCGAAACGACCAAAATCTTGGTGCCGCCAGGAATTACAATCGTGTCTTTGAGTTGTCAACTGGTAAGTACTTCAAATGGGCTGCCCATGACGATTTATGTGCTCCAATTCTCATAGAACGGTGCGTTGAAGCACTTGATAGCGAGCTTTTTGCAGTGATATGTCATTCTAAGACAAGCATCATCGATGAGCATGGGAGGCATCAAAAAGACTACGATGACCTTATGGACTTGCGCTCACCAAATCCACATGAGCGCTTTCGCCACTATCTGTTTCGTCGTGCTGGCCTGTGGAGTGCGGTTTTTGGAGTGATACGGGTGAGTGAACTTAGGAAGACACCTCTTATCGGAAGTTATATTTCGTCAGACAAGGTTTTGCTGGGAGAACTTGTTCTCAGAGGTAAGATTTATCAACTTTCCGAACGCCTTTTCTATCGAAGATATCATCCAGAACAGGGATGGCGGGCGAATCCCACCCGCAGTGCTGAAGCCGCCTGGTACGACCCGGCAAACAGAAAAAGGCTCGTTTTGCCAACAGAATTGAAGGCTTTCTTCGAATATCTCTGTGCCATTAGGCGCGTTCGGATGAGTTGGCATGAGCGAACATGGTGCTATTTATACATGATGAAGTGGGGTTATAAGCATCTGTTGCCGGAGAATTGTAACAGGGCATATAGACTCCTTAAGTCTTTCGACAAAAGAAAAAGACTCGTAAAGCGATTAATAGGAAAAGGAGAAGGGCAATGAGGGTAGCAATCCTAGCGGGTGGGTTTGGAACCCGTCTTGCAGAAGAAACCGAAGTCAAGCCGAAGCCGATGGTGGAAATCGGTGGGCGACCGATTCTCTGGCATATTATGATGCACTATGCTCATTATGGCTTCAAACAGTTCCTGATTGCGCTGGGGTACAAGGGCGAGGTAATCAAAAAGTACATGGTGGATTATTGCTCTATACACAGCAATCTGACCGTCAATCTAAAAAATGGCGATGTGTTCGTTCACGAAGAATCCAAACAGGATTGGAAAGTCGATTTAGTGGACACTGGAATTCGAACCCAGACTGGAGGACGCATCAAACAACTGGCACCCTATTTAAGAAATGAAACGTTTATGCTCACCTGGGGGGATGGGGTTTCTGATGTGAATTTGCAGGATCTATTGGCTTTCCATCGATCTCATGGCCACTTGGCTACGCTGACTGCCGTTCGACCCCCGGCGCGTTACGGCTACATGAAGTTCAATGGCGACAGGGTCACGGAATTTACCGAAAAGCCCCAGATAGGAGAGGGGTGGATTAACGGGGCGTTTTTCGTGCTGGAGCCGGGCGTGTTTGAGTACATCGATAGCGATGACATGGTATGGGAAAGAGAACCCTTAGAGCGACTGGCCAAAGATGGACAACTGGTGGCTTATCGACACACGTCTTTCTGGCAGTGTATGGACACGCTGCGCGAGAAGTATATATTGGAATCACTCTGGCAGTCAGGCAAAGCACCCTGGAAGATTTGGGAGGATTGATAACATGCGCGTACTTGTAACGGGACACAAAGGCTATATCGGCACAATTATGGTTCCCATGCTAATTGAGTCAGGGTATGATGTGGTGGGGTTAGATAGCGATCTTTATGAACAATGCACGTTTGGAGATGAAAATGGAATTAAGAACATCCCAACGCTGAAGAAGGATATTCGTGACGTTGAGGCGTCCGATCTCGATGGATTTGATGCTGTGATACATCTTGCTGGTCTTTCCAACGACCCGCTTGGCGACCTGAATCCAGAATTAACGGATGAGATTAATCATGTCGCCTCAGTACGTATGGCCCGTCTGGCCAAAGGGGTGGGAGTGACGCGCTTTATCTTCTCTTCTTCGTGTAGCAGCTATGGTGCGGCGGGTCAGGATTGGGTGAACGAGGAATCGGAACTTAACCCTGTCACCTCTTACGGCATTTCAAAAGTGCGTGTGGAAGAGGATGTAATGAAATTGGCGGGCTCGAACTTCAGTCCCACGTTTCCCCGCAACGCAACCGCCTATGGCGTATCACCGCGCTTGCGCTTTGACCTGGTGCTCAACAACCTGGTTGCCTGGGCCTTTACTACCGGTGAGGTTCATCTGAAGAGCGACGGCATGGCCTGGCGTCCCATCGTGCACGTTCAAGATATCGCGCGTGCCTTTATCGCCATACTTCATGCGCCGCGTGAGTTGGTCCATAACCAGGTCTTCAACGTTGGGCGTACTGAGGAGAACTATCGAATTGGAGAGTTAGCCGAGATTGTGGCGGAAACAGTGCCGGGCTCACGTCTCGAGTATGCAGAGAGTGCAGGACGGGACAAACGCTGTTACCGAGTTGAAAACTACAAATTGGCGCAAACGCTGCCCGAATTCAAGCCGCAATGGAATGCGCGGCGGGGGGCGGAAGAACTATTGGTCACTTTCCAGAAGGTTGGGTTGACCCTGGAGGAGTTTGAGGGGTCTAAGTACAAACGAGTTGCACACATCAAGCAAATACTAGGCACCGGTCGTTTAGATGGGAGCCTGCGGTGGAGAACAGAAGAACTTGTATAGCTCATCGTAAGGCATCTTGACCATTAAGATAAGGAGCGTCATAATGAACAACTCAAAACTAACCTGTCGTTCTTGTGGACATACTGACCTTGAGCTAATATTGTCCTTGGGCCGGACACCTCTGGCCGATGCGCTGCTTATAGAAGAGCAGCTAAGATTGCCGGAATCGATTGTCCCCCTTGATTGGGTGTTTTGCTCCAATTGCTCTCTGGTACAAATCACGGAGTCCGTGTCTCCGGAAATTCTCTTTTGTAGAGACTACCCTTATTACTCTTCCGTTTCAAAAGCCCTGCTCCAACACTTTGGGGAGAGCGCTAAGGAGTTGATCGAATCAAGGAAGCTGAATTCAGATAGCCTGGTTATTGAAGCTGCCAGCAATGACGGTTACATGCTCAGGAATTTTATAGAAAGAGGCATTTCGGTACTGGGCATCGATCCAGCCAAAGGACCAGCACAGGCGGCGCAGGAAGCAGGCATTCCGACGCTGTGTATGTTCTTCAGTAAGGGATTGGCTAGACAACTGCGAGAAGAAAAGGGACGGGAGGCTGATGTCTTTCTGGCCAACAACGTCTTGGCGCATGTGCCAAACCTGAACGGCTTTGTCCAAGGCATTCGCTTAATGTTGAAAAAAACTGGTGTAGCGGTGATAGAGGTCCCTTACGTGGTTGATCTGGTCGAAAACTGCGAATTTGACACGATTTATCATCAGCATCTATGTTACTTTTCGGTAATAGTCCTGGATAAGTTGTTTAGAAGGCAGGATCTATTTCTAAATGACATCAAGCGCATCTCTATCCATGGCGGATCGTTGCGTCTATTTGTGGAGCCGCGTGAGGCTGTGCGCGAAACAGTTCGGTTGCTGTTAGAAGAAGAGGCCCGCAAGGGGATAGATCAAGTCAGTTACTATCTCGATTTTGCCGATCGCGTGCAGGAGATAAAGCGTTCGTTGATGGATTTACTGTGGGATCTAAAGCGAAAAGGGAAGAAAATTGCGGCCTACGGCGCAGCAGCTAAGGCCACGACCCTGCTAAACTACTGTGGGATTGATAAGCGGCTGGTTAATTATGTGGTTGACTTGAACAAATTCAAACACGGTCGCTATATGGGGGGTAATCATTTACCCATCTTACCACCGTCGAAACTTCTGGAGGACACGCCGGACTATGTCTTGCTCCTTGCCTGGAATTTTGCCGAGGAGATTTTGCGGCAGCAAGATGAATATCGGCATCGCGGTGGAAAGTTCGTCATCCCCATCCCGCAGCCTAAGATAGTTTAGAGGTCCTGGCCGCAGGTCTTGAGATAGTGACGCAATCGTTTTAGTGGTTCGTGAGGTAAAACAATGTCTATAAGTCAAGTGTGTCCCAACTGTGGTGCAAGCGGTATGTGGGTTTTTTACGAGCTTAAGAACGTCCCTGTGCATAGTGTGTTGCTCTTGCCAACGCGGGAGGAGGCCCTGAATTTTTCTAAGGGAGACATCGCCCTGGGGTTTTGTCACACCTGTGGGTTTATCGCTAATGTCGCCTTCGACCCTGGCCTGCACCAATATTCATCCAGATATGAGGCAACCCAGGCGTTCTCGTCCACCTTCAACATTTTTCATCGGAACCTGGCCACCTATTTGATTGAGCGATACGATTTGCACAGCAAGGACATCATCGAGATCGGCTCTGGGCAGGGAGAGTTTTTGACCCTACTCTGCGAACTCGGTGACAATCGCGGGGTTGGGTTTGATCCAGCCTACATCAGCCGGCAGAACCAGAGCCAGGCCAACGATCAGATCATCTTCATCAAGGACTTCTACTCAGAGAAGTATGCCAACTATCGGGGTGACTTCCTCTGTTGCAAGATGACGCTCGAGCATATTCAGCAGACGGCCGATTTCGTCAGCACTGTCCGCCGTTCAATGCGGGATCAATTAGCCACCATCGTCTTTTTCCAGGTGCCGAATGTGACCCGTATTCTGCGTGACTTCGCCTTTTGGGACATCTATTATGAGCATTGTTCCTACTTGAGCCTGGGGTCGCTAGCCCGTCTCTTTCGAAAATGTGGCTTCGATGCCATTGATCTTTGGAAGGACTATGACGATCAGTACCTGATGATAGAGGCCAAACCGGGCAACGGGCGAAGTAGGCCGGTTCTGGTGCAAGAAGACGATCTCCAAGATCTAGCCCGCGACGTGGCCTATTTTACTGAAAATTATCTACATAAGCTGAATGCCTGGCAACGGGATTTACAGGAGATTAGGCAAAATAGGCAACGGACCGTTATTTGGGGGGCAGGTTCAAAGGGGGTGGCCTTTCTGACGACCTTGAGGATTCAAGACGAGATTGAGTATGCGGTCGATATCAACCCGTACAAACACGGAACGTACATGGCGGGGACCGGGCAACAGATTGTAGCGCCAGAGTTTCTACGAGAGTATAGGCCGGACGTTGTGATCGTGATGAATCCGATTTACTGCAACGAAATTCGGCGGGACCTCAACCGGATGGGGGTCACAGCCGAACTTATGCCGGTCTGACCGGTCAGGGGTGATAAGCGAGTGTGATTTGAATGAAGGGAGAGATAGACAATAATGAGCAATGAGTACACTTCACAGCAAAGCATCTGCCCCGTATGCAACAGGACGGACATTACCGTCTTTGTCAAAGTTCCCCAGGTGCCTGTCCATTGCTGTCTGTTCTGGCCAACCCAAGAGGAAGCCATCCAGGTGCCCCGAGGGGATATCCGGCTGGGATTTTGCCGCGATTGTGGCCACATCTTCAATCTAGCCTTCAAGCCCCAGTTAATGGAATACACTCAAGCTTATGAAAACTCACTGCACTTCTCGCCTCGTTTCCAGAGCTACTCTGGGTCACTGGCGGCGCGCCTGATAGACCGTTATGATCTGCGCGGTAAAGACATAATCGAGATCGGTTGTGGCAAGGGCGATTTTCTAAGGCTGCTCTGCGATCTTGGGACCAACCGTGGAGTTGGGTTTGATCCAAGCTATGCGCCTGAACAAAACGGCGGTGGGACAACTGCAGAACGGATTACTTTCATCCAGGATTTCTACTCAGAACGCCATGCCGACTATAAGGCAGATCTCATCTGTTGTCGGCAAGTCTTGGAGCACATCCAATTTCCCCGTGATTTTTTGAACGGTGTGCGTCATTCGATCGGTAACCGACCGACGACGGTCGTGTTTTTTGAAGTGCCGAACGTGTTGTTCACGTTGCGAGATCTGGGGATCTGGGACCTGATGTACGAACATTGTTCGTACTTCAGCAGAAGTTCACTGTCCTGTGTATTTACTTCGTGTGGATTCGAGGTCTGTGACCTAAACGAAACGTACCAGGGTCAGTTCCTCTGCATCGAGGCTTTGCCAGGTGAAGGTTTACGGAATTCTAGGCGTGATCCCGGGGATAACCTTGGAGAGTTGGTTTCCGATGTAGCGACCTTTGCCGATAAATATCGGCGCAAGGTCAAGGCCTGGCAATGTAACCTCGAACGGATGGCACAAGCGGGGCAGCGCGCGGTGGTCTGGGGAGGGGGAGCGAAAGGGGTGACCTTCTTGAATGCACTCGAGACTCAGGACCAGATCGAGTATGTGGTAGATATCAATCCTCGTAAGCAAGGTAGATATGTTCCTGGAACTGGGCAGCAAATTGTGCCGCCCGAGTTTCTGCGAGACTATCAACCAGATGTCGTGATTGTGATGAACCCAATATATAAAAGTGAAATTCAACAGCTTATAAAGGGTCTCGGCTTAACCGCCAAATTCTTGTATGGATAATATACGCAATGCCGTACCCTAAGAGATGCTATTCATCCATGGCTGGCAAGGCAAAAAACATGAATTTTAAATGACTCGCATGATTAATCTGACCAATAAAGTCTTTTCAGCCCTTGGGAGAGTTTACTCAGCCTGGATTAGTGTTAGGACTTTTGACTAAGATACATTCAGGAGCTTTTGGAGCATAAAAGTTTAAAGGCGACAGAAATTCATACTCATGTTGCCATTAAAGATTTAAGGAAGATTGAGAAAAGTAAAAAATGGGGGGGTTCTAATGAATGCTTTTCTTTTGACGGCAGGACAAAGAATAAGGCCAAGAGCTCTCACCAATAGAATCCCTAAGTGCGTGGTTCCCATTAAGGGAAAGCCCCGCCCACATTACTGGCTCCGGAATTAGAGCAAGTAAGTGGAGTATCAAAAGAGTATCAAAAAAGAAAGGGTGGTGAACTTAATGATTACCGATCATGTTGTAAGGGTAGGATTTGTAATCTTAGCCTGCTTGCTTTTGGCAACCCTTGTCTTGGTGCCAGCACAGGGGGCCACCTATTATGTGACTATGAGCGGCAGTGATGCCAATCCAGGTACGGAAGCCCAGCCTTGGTGCACTATCCAGAAAGCTGCTGCTACCTTAATTGCAGGCGACACGGTGTACGTCAAGGCAGGAACTTACAATGAGAAGGTTTTTCCACAGAATTCGGGAAGTCCTGGGAATTATATCACATACACTGCATATCCTGGCCATACTGTTACCCTTGACGGCACTAACATAACACCTAATTGGGGTGATGCCCTATTTACCATTGATGGAAATAGCTACATCAAGATTTCAGGGTTTAGAATAATAAACTCACTTTCTCCACATAATAGTGGTGGAGTCGGCCTCAAAAAAGGTTCGCAGCAGGATCATATTGTAATTGAAAATAACTACTTCCATAATATTTCTGGTCCTGCCATTGGTGGCTATTCTTGTGACAACTTAATTATTGATAATAATGAGATTACTGAGGTCAATGTAGGTGAAGGTCCTGGGTCTCGTGGGTCGGGGGAGGCAATTTCGCTAACTGACATACATACATTCGAGATTAAGAACAATCACATTCACCATACATATAAGGAAGGTATAGGTCCAAAAGAATCCTCGAATGGGAGAATTTATAAAAATCATATTCACCATATAGCCAGAATAGGGATTTATTTGGATGCATGGAATGGGCCTGAGCACGATATTGATATTTACCGAAATGTTGTCCATGACAATGGTGATCACGGTATTAGCTTAGCAATCGAGCAAAAAGAGGGTAGTCTTAAGAACATCAGTATTTATAACAATATCGTCTATAATAACGGAGGTGGCGGCATCGTAATTTCTTCTTACGATTTTCCCACCCCCAGAGAGAACATTAAGATAGTAAATAATATTTGTTATAACAACAATCACGGGATAGGTATAGGAGATGTGCTGGTCGAGGATTCGATCATAAGAAACAACATATGCAGTAAAAACCAAATATATCAAATCGTTTCAGAATCTCCAAGCATGGTCACTATCGAGCATAATTTAATTGACGGTTCTACCCAAATTTACGGCGATGATGCTATAATCGGGGATCCTAGGTTCGTAAATCCTTCTGGAGCTGACTTTCATCTGAAGGAGGATTCACCTGCCATAGACAACGGTTCGGCCGTTGATGCACCAGGCGACGATTTCGACGGGAATCCTAGACCTCAAGGTGCAAGCTATGATATCGGTGCTTTTGAATTTATGGAAACCCGTGTTAACTCCCATTCGACAGTGCCTGGCAAAAAATATCTCTGTAAGCCTTATACATAGAGTGATTGCCAGGACGGTCAAAAAGAGGCGTTTACCTGGTTTTCTTTTTGAGTGGAATTTTACCTATCGGGGATTTAGTGTGAGTTTCAGAGAATTTTGAGGACTTCTGGAGGTGGTTTAATTGAAAATTTTTTCAAGATACTTCTTTGTTCTTTGTTAGACTCGCTAGTTCTAATAAAGGTTCCCTGGGGAGAAGAGATACATCCAGCATGAAAACCTCCCATCTTCAGCAATAGCTGGACCGATTCTAGGGGGCAGGTCAGTCCCCCGCCCGTACACAAAAGTTGACAGAACTGCTCAAGAATACTAAGACGATGTTGTTGCCGATGGAGTACCTGGTAAGACCATTTCGCTTCCCGTAGAGTTCACTCTCGCAGCAACTGGGTAGTTCGCTATTCAAGATTAGTCAGATTCGACAGGACGATCCATAACCCGAGCCAAGTTAAATAAAAGGGGAATTATTAAAAAATAGAAAAAAGGAGGAGTAGAAAATGAAAAGAAAGGGAGTACGTGTAATGATAGGACTTGTCCTGGTATGCCTCTTGACAGGAATACTAGGGGTCTATTCGGCATCAGGTCGCACCGAAATAGGACTCACTTATCGTCGGCCCGTTAATAACTGGGGAGGAGTGAAGATTTATACTCAATCCGGCTTCGGGGGAGAGCTGCTTCTCGACTATTTTGACTACGCTTATGAGGATAGTAGAGATACACACTTGAGCTTTCAATCTTCTGTTTTGTATCGTTTCAAAGGATCCTCAGATACATCACCCTATGTGGGAATTGGTTATTTCTTCTCTAAAGACACATTTGAAGATTGGGGCATCGAAACCGAAGTCTGGCAACAATGGGGCTTTGCTTTATTGGTGGGAATGGAACACTTTTTCGGTGAGAAGTTATCCATTGATTTACGGGCCACTGCCTACTTCAGTACCTGGAAGGACATCTTCTGGGATTCTCCGGAAGATCGAGGAACAAGGAACGGCTTATATCTAGATATGGGCGTATCTATGTATCCTTAGGTTCTCGCAGGATGTAGAAAGACGACCGTCAAGTTAGTTCATAGCATATTAACTCATAGTCGCTGCGCTCCTGTTCGTTTCTATGGTGGGAGCTGCACGAGCTGGACAGAGGGTGCTCCTTATTTTCAGTTACCACCCGGAGTATTCCTGGGTGATAGAGGAAACAAGGGGTGTAGAGGATATTCTAAAAGATAGAGGAATAACAACCGAAAAATTCTATCTGGACACCAAAAGAAATACCACTACAGAATGGAAGGAAGAAGTAGCAGAAAACGCGGTGAAGAAAATTGAAGAATTCAATCCCGATCTGGTAATGGTATTTGATGACAATGCCTGTGAGCTTGTGGGCAAGAAGTATATTAACAAGACTCTTCCCTTGGTGTTCTGTGGTATGAATGGTGAGCCTGAGAACTACGGATTTCCTGCTGAAAACATAACCGGTGTAGTTGAAAGGCATCACTTGAGGGAATCCATGTGCTCGGATTGTATTTGTATCATACCATTAAAGAGAAATGTGTCAAAATGACAGCCGAAGCCCACCTAGTTTTTTCTGCTATGTTTTCATCTAAAAAGGCGAAATATTCTGCTGTAGAAACCCCAACAGTGCCCCATTCGCTTTTTGCTATCTGCCACCAGTGCCCCGTACGCCGGTATGCTTCTTCCAGAACTCTATACTGACCTCCTATTTCCAAATCTCGGTCTTTTTTAACGAAAAACTCTGGGTGACTAATGGCATAACTCTTAGCTTCCTCTGCCCTTTCTTCGCCCAGGCCTTTCATCAACGGCAAATACATAACCTGACAATATCGTGCAGAAAAAATGGAAACTACTAAAGAAATTATTGTCATCCAAAGAAGTTTCTTAGAATCTGAGTTGTGTTAGTGAGAGAAACAACACGATTCAAAGCCTGTTCGTAAATTTCGCAAGGCACTTTGGGTTTTGTCATTATTTTTATGATAGCTCTTCTTCGTCAGGATCTTTTCAGCCGTTCCAATAAATCATCCTTGGTAATCGTTCAATAGACTGGGAAAATGATGACTGCACCCATTTTGGTGCAGCTACCCAAGAGAATGAGCATCAATCATAGAGATAGTATGGACTCAAGGAATTGCCTCACTTTGGTTCCTAATGTGCACCCAGATAGGCAAGTAGAGGAGTTGGCCTCATCTTTTGGATAAGCATCTTTACCTACTCAATTCTTTATAGATGGAATAGATCAGCTTATTAGATAATCCTGCCCAACTTTTCCTCTCACTTAAAGGGCCTGGCATGAAAGTTGCTGATAAGGTAATTAGTAAGAGGTGGAAACGTGTTTCAACCTTTAGCAAGTTTTGGCATTCATTTTGAATCTCGCCAGAGGGGATCCTCATGAATTCTATTTTCATCGTAGATGGTGATAAGCGTCTACAGCGAGAATTAAAAAACCGATACACATTTACCGATATTATGGGAAAGAGTGAAGAAATAGGGAAGACCTTCAAATTAATTAAGAAAGTAGCCCTGAGTAATTGCTCGGTTCTCCTCAGAGGAGAAAGCGGAACCGGTAAGGAGCTGGTGGCTCAAGCCATTCACTGCAATAGCGCAAGGATGGAGAAGCCCATTGTGCCGGTCAACTGTGCTGCTTTACCGGAAGCGCTCCTGGAAAGTGAACTGTTTGGCTACGAGAAAGGAGCCTTCACCGGAGCATCCAGCAGAAAATTAGGGAAATTTGAGGCAGCCTCGGGGGGAACCATTTTTCTGGATGAGATCACCGATATGAGCCTACCCATGCAGGCCAAGATGGTAACGGTGGTTCAGGAACAATCTTTTCAAAGGATAGGGGGAACAAAGTCAGTAAAAGTTGACATTCGTCTCATTAGCGCAACTAACAAGGACCTGGAGAAGGCAATAGCTAAAGGGCTTTTCAGAGAGGATCTGTACCATCGTTTAAATGTAGTCACTATCTATCTTCCTCCTTTGCACGAAAGAAAGGAAGATATTCCTCTTTTGGCAAACTATTTTCTAAAAAGGAATAATCGAGTAAATGGCAGGAAAATAAAGAGTATCTCGGCTGAGGCTCTAGATCTATTAATGGATTATGAGTGGCCGGGTAATGTTAGGGAGCTCGAGAATGTGATTGAAAGAGCACTCGTTCTGACTAACAACAACGTTATTTTACCGGATGATATTTTCTTAAGATCGTGGAAGAGGACTTTGGATTCAGAGGTCATCTCATCTCCCAGATCTATTTCGCTACTCGAAGGGGAAAAAACCCTCATCCAAAAAGCCTTGAAGAGCACCGACTGGAATCAAACTAAGGCAGCAAAGCTATTGAGAATACATCGAAATACCCTGCGACGAAAAATAAAGTGTCTGAAGATCCATCAAGAATAGGTAAAATTCTCTATGGCAGGACTATTTTTCTGGAGAAAGGGTCCAAAGCCCGGAAGACTAATTAGGGATTAGTCAATACAATGAAATCGACTGATGAAGATCAACTAATATTTTTCCACTCCCCGATTTCACGCTGGCAACAGTGTCTATCGTTTAATTTGGATGGAATAGCTCTAACAATCACTTAGGTGAAATTGCTGCCTGTTTGAGGAGGTAAATTAAGATGAATGACCAAGACAAGACAGAAGATGAGTTTACAATCTTGCGCCGACGAGTTGTTGATTTGAAAGCATCAGGAACCGAGCACCAGCGGACGGAGAAGATGCTACAGGAAAGCGAAAAAGGGATTGGGAGTATGGAGGGGACTTCCTCATACTTGCTTAGGAGTCTTGCCGCAATACCGGTTCCTGCGTTTATAGCCCTCATCGCAACCCTGGCCATATTAGACATCAGAGTGATGTTCGAGCCATCTCTACTACCGCTACTGGATACGGTGTTTGTCTCTGTCATAGCAATCATTGTGGCCTACCTCTCAGCAAAAAGCTATTTGAGAACTGGTTCACTCAGCCTTCTCTTGTTAGGTAGCGGGGTGCTGGCATTCGGTGCCGGAAATTATGTTGTTGGCTGGTTGTTAGGGGCTCCAGGTGGAGCAGAAGTTGGCGCGACTATACACAGTACTGGGGCTTTGTTCGGGTCAGTCTTTCATCTCGTGAGTGCGGTCTTAATCTTAGCGGCAGTATCCCCATTCGCCGACAAAGTCCTTCAGCTAAAGAACAACTTAAAACTCCCGAATAGGTTTCTTCTCCAAAGATTTTAGTTATTGATGATGAAGAAGGTGCAGGAGATGTGCTGGGAAGGGTCCTTCAGGATGAGGAGGGTCACCGGTAACTCTGGCAGAAAACGCCAGGAAGGGACTGGAGGAGTTCAACCAGGCTCATTTTGGTCTGGTTCTGACGGATCTGGCAATGCCAGAGATGTCTGGGCAGCTTGCCAAAAGAATGAAAGAAATAGATTCGAGTGTGCCCGTAGGACTGATTACTGGTTGGGCAGTGGCTACCAGCAAAGAAAAGATGAAGCAAAGAGGAGTAGATTTTTGTTGTATGCAAGGCTTTTGACTACAATAAGGTATTAAGACAAGTAAATGCTGTCTTGCAATTTCAGAAAAGATAGCCATCTCCTCCCCCGAACCAGGCAAAGGCTCTTTCAGGGATGGAGAAGTGCGGGAAGACCCGCTACTCATAAGGCCAGTCGTATTTAACCGTGAACACGTTAGTGGTTTTTTCTTGCCTAAAACTCGAGTCATTTAATAAGAGTGGAAATGGAGATGAGACCGGAAGAGAGAGCGAAAAGGATGGTAGAGGTCTACGGCTGGAACATAAGGAACCCTCTAGAAAGAGCCTGCCTAAAGCACGATCTTTTTGAGCCCCTGGCTAAACTACCCGAGGCAGTGGGGAAGATGGTTAGTCAAAACTGGAATGCCTCCCGTTTTCCCCTTAGATGTCTCAGCAAACGAGAGTTAACCTCACTTCCGCATTTCTAGAAAGAAATGTGGTGTTTATAGTGATTTGCGAGTCCGTTCAGTCACTATATTTGAAGTGTGCCATGTTTTTGTAGGTTTCCTAATCTCAGAGGAAATTCTAAGGCTTTTATAGATTTCAAGATGAGGAGGTTCTGCATTAACTACTTGGCGAATCTTTAAGAACAAGGAGTAAAGATTACCACCTTAACTCGCACCTTAGGATGAAACTGTAGCTCGAAAAAAAGTCCAAAAATGAATTTTTGGCATAAAACAGCTTAGTTTACCGAATCTGGGATGAAGAAAGCCAGAAAATCAATAGTTCTTTTTCGGTGAACACAAACGGTATTATTCTAGAGTCACTCTGGTTTAAAAAGCGAGGTAAAAAACCGCTTATCTACTCACAAGAATCAGAAGTTTCGGAAGTAGAAGAGAATGTGCTGTCTGGCGGGAAAAAGAGGATAAAGGATTTCTATTCATATATCCTGGAAGAATTGAAGGTTAAGCCAGAAAAAAACTTGTATTAGAAAGGAGAATCAGATGTTAGTTTTTAGTGTCATCAGTTTTATCTTGAGTGGTCTGAGTCTGGTTGGCGGGCTGGTAACCGAGGGAAGCATTCGTCTTTCCTTTATGGCGGGCTCAATTCTTTTCTTTCTCCTGGCTGGAGGACTTCTTTTGGGACGCAGAGCAATAGAACGCTCGAGAAAAGATATTCCTTTTGATACTCGGGTGAGTGAGAAAAATGGAAAAGAATCGGAAATAGTAAAAGTTACCCCTCTCTCCCAGGGACCGGCTGGATTTCTCCGAGAACAGGACATGGTCTTTGGTCCGGATGGAAAAGGGGCTTTCTCAATCAGCCTTTGGTTTGAGGAGCAACCTGAGGATAGTCAGGAATCATTGGGGATGTTAGAACTTGATTATCTATTTCTAGAGCTTGAGGGAGACTATAAATTAATTAGGAGAAAAGAACAAGCAAATGGAAAAGACTACCTTGTGCATACTTTTCAATCAGGGTATCAGGTAGACTTCAATCAAAGTCGATATATTGAGTTCGAGGAAAAGGAGGATAAGTCATATTCATTGGAGATAAAGGTTGGTAAACTGAAGGGAAAAGTCGATCGAACAGCCGTCGATACTCTTGTAATAAGAGCTACTCTTCCGACTAGAATAAGTATGGCCAATTCTATGACTTATGAGGACAAAACAGTAGAATGGCAGCTCACGGGTGCACACTTCAGAAAGGATCTCATACTAAAGGCTTTTACCGTACCATTTGTCTTATGATAGACTTAGGCAAAGGATAATAAAATGAAGAGTTCTGCCTTTGAAAAAGGATTATCACGAAGCAGGAAAGTGCGGCGAGGTAAGTCTCAAATAGACTTTCTGGTGCAAAATATACCAGACCCATTCAATATAATTGATTTCAATGGATATGTCCTGGATGTGAATCCTGCTTTTGAGAGAGTTTATGGTTGGAAGAAAAAAGAAGTCATACAAAAGTATATTCCTCTGGTTCCTCCCCGGCTAACTACAGACTTCTTTTCCTTCTTGAATAAAATCAGGCAGAGAGAGAAAGTATCCGGTTATGAAACTACTAGGTTGTGCAAGGACCGATCTGAAATTGAGGTCAGTATCGACGCTTTTCTCATAATGGACCGAAAAGGTAGACCTGCCGCTATTGGGGAAATATCCCGCAATATCGCTCATCTCAAGAGAAAGGAATCTTTGGTTAAGGAATCCCAGGAAAGATGGAGAACTCTAACTCACAATGCCCCCCATTTAATAATCACCGTGGATAGAGAGGGAGTAATTACCTTTGCAAATCAGAGAATAAAACAACTTCTAGGTTACAATGTTGACGAGATTATGAATAACTCCCTGTCAACCCTTATCAGCAACCAAGATTCGGAAGCTGTTGCCAAAGACATCATGGAGGTGACCGGCAAAGGTCAGATGAAATCCTGTGTCTATCGACTTAAACAAAAAAACGGCTTAACAGTTACCTATGCTATGGATTGGTCTCCTTTGAGAGAATCCTCAGAAAAAGTAGTGGGTGCAGTGGGGATGGGCAGAGATATTACCAGAGAAAAAGAAAAAGAGGCAGAGCTAGTTCAGTCAGAGAGACTTGACGCCTTGACAGATTTCGTAGGTGGCATAGCCCATCATTTCAACAACCTTATGACTGTTATTGTTCTGGGAGCTGATCTCATAGGTAAGGATATAAAGGAGCAAG